>OGPL01000622.1_pt1 | contig 37030 bp, 22 predicted proteins | sample 1552901 | NCBI WGS metagenome assembly OGPL01 (sample SAMEA2580244, study PRJEB22360) | human gut metagenome | biome: human gut; feature: human-associated habitat; material: faeces | place: Denmark | collected 2008/2010 | reverse complement strand
CCGCGGTAGATTTTGGGCTTCTGGCTTTTCTGGATTTCCTCCAGGAACTTTTTGATGGCTTTTTCAAAGACTTGCTCGCTTAGCTTGGCTCCGTCAACAATGAGCGTTACGGCGCCCCGCGTTACTTCCTCTTGCATTTAGCCTCGCCCCCTTTGCCCGTCCCCGTACATATCGTGCTGCACCAGGGAAGAATAGTAGCTGTTGATGGTGGTCGGGGCGTTATACAGCGCCGCCAGAAGGTATTTCTTGATATTGCGGACATAGGTGGTGTTGTCCTTCATACAGTCCATGACATACTGAACATGGGAACTGTCCAGCTTCATAAATCGGGACTTTACCACCTCTGCCGGATAATCATCTCCGGCAATGCGGATGACTTTGCGGGCAGAACATACGGTATCCACGATCAGTTCCGTGATCTCGTCCAGCATCTCATGGTCAACGCGGTCGCTGTTCTTCCAGAAGTCGTACTCGATATTCTCCAAAATCAGTTCCCGATAGCTTTCTCTGGCTCCCATCCGATCCATTCCCATCCTTGCCCCTGCGGGGGTAGGGGGATTTGATTGGATAGGATTTGATATCTCCGTACTTGATAAATCAGTTCTTGATGGATCGTTACTTGATCTATCTTTATTTAATTGGGCGGGTTCTTCCTGAACAGGCGTGACCAATGTTGGGTTTGCCTGTACGGGATTTTCCCGTATAGGTTTTTCCTGTGCAGGCGTTGGCTCTTTAGGCTGCTCCAAAATGGTGTACTCAATCGAGCCGAGCTGACCGTTTGCGCCTCTGACGCGCTCACGGATCAGATAGCCGTGTTCCTCCAGCTCCCGGATGCCGCCACTGATACTGTCGATACCGTCCTTGCAGATACGGGAAAGCCCCTTCATGGTGTAGTCCCAGTTCTCCGGCAGGGACAACATGAGGGAAAGAAGCCCCTTTGCTTTCAGCGACAGGGACATATCCCGCAGATGATGGTTTGACATGACCGTGTAATCACGGGTCTTTTCAATACGGAAAACTGCCATCTTCGATACCTCCTTCCTGTGAAGATAAAAGTGTTGATTTCGATGAAAAAAGCCTCCGTTTTGCCTCTCGGATGTGTTCCATAGGAAAACATCCACGCCCGCCTGCTTGCAGCAGTCTGAGAGGGAAAAGCAGAGGCTTTCGCACCCTAAGTGATACAGTTTTGAGACAGGGACAGGTGCGGGTATGAAAAAACGCCATGGGACGGTTGCCTATGGCGTGAAAACAGGAAAAGGGCGCTGATATTTGCATATCAACGCCCTTTGAGCCTGTCAGTATTTGATTGTTTCGACTTCGCACCGTGTTTGCACCATGAAAAACATTGATTTTACTGACTTCTTCAATGTTTTCTTATCTGGTGCTACCATTTGGTATCTTCCTCTTTTGCTGTTTTGCCGCCGGGGAGTCGAAGTTTATACCCCCTTGCGGGGTAAATCCCCGACGAGGCACCAAGTGAACAAACAGGTTTAGATGCCATGCGGTGAAAACCGCATGGCATCTAGCCTTTCCGGGGTTTCCCATACCCCGATTTTAACGGTTTCAAGCATGGATGTCAGAGCCGTCTGAGGGGGGTCAACGTGATTTGAACCCCTCTTTTTCTGTTTTCTGGCGATAAAATCGGATGCAGCCCCCTTTTGTACGAGGATTTTCCTCACAAAAGGGGGCTTTTTTCATGAAAAAATTTCACAAAGTTTAGAGCGTCGGTTTGTTGGTTTCGTAAAACCATCAACCGACGCTCTTTTGCGTTTAGGAGGAGCTAAATGAGCCGCACGGCTCAAAAAGCAAGGAGGAATCTGTTATGCGGAACGATTATTTTTGCACAAGGCTGCTATTTGAACACGGTTTTCTCACAACTTCTTATGGTAAGCGGATTCAAGGGCCCGTGGAGCCTTTATGCCATTGTAATAGCATCATACAAATGGACTGATGCATGTACGCGTGTCAGCCCGTCTATGTGTATGGAATGGGGGCGAAACGGTGGTCGGCCGTAATGGACTTACGCGGCGGTGTGAGCGCAGCGGCCATTTGGGAAGCGACTGCGACCACCGTAGGCCGAGAGAAGCGACAATTGTAGGTGCTAATGTTCTTCATGACAGCTCTTTCTTTAGAAGGCGTTTTTATATTTTGGGTAGGTGTGTTCTTTTTTTACAATTCTCTGTTATTCCAGAAACTGTCAGCTTTGCAGCAGCCGTATGAATTCCTGGCACAGCAGAGAGGCTCGACCCTCGCCGCGATGCACCAACAGAATCTGGCGGGCAGGGATGGGTTCTGTATCGAGTGTGAAAAAGCCCTCCTGCGCCAGAAGGCTCTGTGCGAACAGAGATGGCAGAATGCCGATGGCCAGCCCCTGCTCCACAAACGGGATAACGGTGGAGGAGGTACGCACAGAGTAGTTGGGCAAAAACGTCATCCCTTGTTCGGCAAACCATGCGTCCAGATTGCCCCGGGCACTGGTGCCGGACTCCACCGCCACGATGGGGAACCGGAATATCTCATCGTAAGACAAATTCCGTCCAGCCAGCGATTTGAATCTGGGGCCGGCTACAAACACGTCACGAAAAGAGGCAAGATTAGTCACGGTCAAGTCCTCCACATCTGTCAGCGGAGAAACTGCCAGCACTACGTCCGCCTGCTCTGCGCGGAGCATCTGGATCGTCTCATGTGTGGAGCTGCCCTGCACCTGAAGCGTCACATTGGGATGCATCTCTCGGAACTGTCCCAGCTTCGGCAGCAGGAAATGGTACAGCGGCGTCTCCGTAGCGCCAATGATCAGCGTACCTGCTTCAAAGGCTGCCAGCCGCTTTAGTTCACGTTCGCCGTTGGACAAAGATTTGAAAGCGCTGTCCACATGGGAAAAAAGCGCCGTGCCTTCCACGGTGAGCCGCACGCCGCGGGAAACGCGGGTAAACAACTTGCAGCCAAGAGACTCCTCCAGCCGGTGGATGGATCGGGTTACGGCGGGCTGGGACAGGCACAGCAGCTCGGCGGCCTTTGTAACATTGCCGGTCTGTGCCACCGCATAAAAGGCGCGGTAATATTCCAGATTGAAGGATTCCATGGGCCACTCCTTTGTGATATGCTTTTGGCTGATAAAATATATAAATATAAGTGATTTGAATTATATCAGTTTCGGCCATATAATGCAATCATCGGAAGTGCATTTTCAGAAATTTTGGACAAATGAGGTGGAGGAGATGAAAGCGGTCAGGATCTCTGCGGGTGCCGGTTATGCCGGTGACCGCATTGAGCCGGCACTGGAAAACATCCGCAGAGGCAACGTCGATTACATCATGTTTGAATGCCTGGCGGAACGGACCATCGCGTTGGCGCAGAAAGATCGTGCGGCGGACCCGCAGAAGGGATACAATCGACTTCTGGAGTATCGCATGGAGCGGGTGCTGCCGCTGCTGCGGGAGCATCCAGTGAAGATCATCACCAACATGGGGGCGGCCAATCCCGTCGCCGCGGCCGAAAATGTGCGGAAAATGGCGGCGCAGTACGACCTGACTGATCTGAAGATCGCGGCTGTTATCGGCGACGAGGTAACGGAACGGATACCGGCATACGGCGATCTCGCGATTATGGAGACGGGTGAGCCGCTGCACACGCTGGCGGATAAGATCGTTTCCGCCAACGCCTACATCGGCGGACGGCAGATCTCGCAGGCATTGGCGGACGGCGCGGATATCGTCATTACCGGACGGGTGGCTGACCCGGCGCTGGCCGTCGGCCCGCTGATGTACGAATTCGGCAAAGATTACGATGCCGACGTGGATTTTCTCGGCAAGGCCACAGTGGCAGGGCATCTGCTGGAGTGCGGTGCGCAGGTCACAGGCGGTTATTTCGCAGATCCCGGTGTCAAGGATGTGCCGGAGCTGTGGAATTTGGGGTTCCCCATCCTGACATTTACGGAGGATGAGCGTATCCTGCTGGAGAAGCTGCCCCAGGCCGGCGGCAGACTGGATCGCCAGACGGTGACGGAACAGCTGCTGTATGAGATCCAGGATCCCGCCAATTACTTCACTCCCGATGTGATCGCGGATTTCTCCCAGCTCTCCGTGGAGGAGCTATCCGACGGGCGGGTCGAGGTCAAGGGTGCCGCGGGAAAAAAGCGCACCGGCACGTTGAAGGTCAGCGTGGGCTATCAGGACGGCTACATCGGTGAGGGCCAAATCAGCTATGGTGGGCGGAATTGTGTGGCCCGCGCGAAGCTGGCAGCGGAGGTCATCCAAAAGCGTCTTGTCCTGCTGAACAAGCATTACAGCGAAACGCGCACCGACCTGATTGGCGTCAACAGTCTGTACGGTGCGGAGCAGGAGAAGGTGTTCCCCGCTCCGCAGCTCAGCGAGGTGCGGCTGCGGGTAGCCGTGCGTGCGGAAAAGAAAGAGGACGCGGAGGTCATTGGCCGGGAGATCGAGGCGCTGTATGTCAACGGCCCGGCCGGAGGCGGCGGCGTCCGCAGCAGCGTGGAGTCGGTGCTCTCCATCGCCTCGGTGCTTATCCCGGAGGAAGACGTTCATCCCACGGTCTGCTGGGAAAGGGGTGAGTGAATATGCGTGTATACGACATCGCGCACTCCCGCACGGGAGACAAGGGCAACATCTCCACTATTTCCGCCTGTGCTTACCGCCAGGAGGATTATGCCGTTCTGGTAGAGAAACTGACGGCGGAGAAGGTCATGGAGCAGTTCGCTCCGCTGGGCGTGACCCATGTTGACCGGTATGAGATTCCGACCCTGTACGCGCTGAATTTTGTGATCTTCGGCAGTCTCGGCGGCGGCGTGACCCGCTCTCTGGCGCTGGACAAGCACGGTAAGTCCCTGTGCGGCCTGCTGCTGGAAATCGAACTGTAATCCCTTTTTGCCCCTCAATGAGAGGTATCCTTATGACATCAAAAAATATTAGGAGGAGAAAACTATGGCAGCGATTTATGCATTGACGATCTGCCTTGTGCTGTATGCTATCGGCGATATCGTCTCCGTCAAGACAAAAGGACTTCTTTCTTTGGTATTCGTTCTGTGCGTCGTGATGCTCATTGGCTTCTGGTGCGGTCTGCCCACGGATATCGTGACCACCGCCGGCATCGCGCCCCTGGGCAAGGTCAGTGCCAGTCTGCTGGTCGTCGGTGTCGGCACCACTATGAACACGAAGGAACTGATGCGCCAGTGGAAAACGGTCATCGCCAGCTTCTGCTGCTGCACCGCGGGTGTGCTTCTCATCGTATTTGTGGGACGGTTCATCATCGGCACGGATGCCACCATTGCCGGCGCTCCTATCTTCGCCGGTGCGTCCGTAGCGCTGATGATCGTCAACGAGGCGCTGGAAAACGTCGGGCTGACTGATACACTGGGTGTAGTGGTGATCCTGGTTTTCGCGTTGCAGAAGTTCATCGGTGTGCCCCTGTGCTCCTTCTGCCTGAACCGTGAGGCCCGAGCTTTCCTAAAGGATCGGGAAAAGATGCAGAAGTATCTGGCTGTTACGACGGAAGATGCCGCCAGCGAGAAAAAGCGTCCGCTGTCCTTCTTCAGCAAGACCAATAAGCCCGTTTACAACTTCACCAAGGTGGCGCTGGTGGCCAGTCTCAGTACGGCGCTGTCCGCGCTGACGCAGGACAAGGTCAACGTGTACATCATCTGTCTGGTGATGGGCGTGCTGTTCACCGAACTGGGCTTCCTGCCCCGCAACGCGCTGTCCAAGCTCGATTCCTATTTCCTGCTGCTGTTCTCCATCCTGATGACCATTTTCTCTTCCCTGGCCAAGGTCACGCCCCAGACACTGGTGCAGTCCTTCATCCCCGTGCTGGTAGTCCTGCTGCTGGGTGCCGCCGGCGTGGTGGCGTTCGCGTTCCTGCTGTCCAAGGTGCTGAAGCAGAGCGCCTGGCTGAACATCGCGTTGGGCATCACCTGCACTTTCGGCTTTCCCACCACAGTGATGCTGTCTGAGGAGATCGCCAATGGCGTGGGTACGACGGATGAGGAAAAGTCCGCACTGCGCAACTATTTGCTGCCGCAGATGACGGTGGCCGGTTTCATCACCGTGACCATCGGTTCCGTGATCCTTGCCGGCATCATTGTTCCCCTGCTGGGGTGATCGCGGGTAACAGGAGGTACTTATGAGCACGAATGTATTGTGTGGACTGGAGCCGCAAAGCGTATTTTCCTATTTTGAGCAGTTGACCCGCATTCCGCGGGGCAGCGGCAATGAAAAAGCGGTCAGCGATTACATCATTGCCTACGCGGAGCAGCATGGCTACCGTTGGGAGCGTGACGAAGCCAACAACGTAAAGCTGTACGCCCCGGCAACGTCTGGCTATGAAAATCGCAAGAGCATCGTACTACAGGCGCATCTGGATATGGTGTGCGCCAAGGATCCGGATGTGGCGTTTGACTTCAAGACGCAGCCCATCGACATCTATGTGGAGGACGGCTTCGTAAAGGCTCACGGCACCACGCTGGGTGCGGATGACGGCGCCGGTGTGGCCATGATCTTGGCGCTGCTGGACGACAGGACGCTTCCACATCCGCCGGTGCAGGCGATTTTCACCACCGGTGAGGAGATCCTGTTCGTGGGTGCAGAGGCGATGGATGCCCATTGGCTGGACGGCGACTATTACATCGGACTGGATTACTCTAACAACAAGAAGATCCTGGTCTCCGCCGCGGGTGTCAGTGTGCTACAGTGTACGCTGACGCTGGAGCGGGCACCGGTGCCTGTGGGCTGGACGGCATTTGACGTGACTATCAGCGGCATGCAGGGCGGACACAGCGGGAATACCATCCACATGGATCGCGGCAACGCCGTCAAAGTCATGGAGGAAATTCTGGTGGGATTGCCTGCCGGACTGGCAAGCCTTGCTGACATCTCGGCAGGCACGCTGATCAATATCATCCCGGCGCACGCGGAGGCGGTCGTGGTGTGCCCGCCGGAGCACGCGGATACCGTCCGGACAGCGCTGGATACGCGTATTGCCCTTTTGAAAGAGGTATACCGTCACACTGAGCCGCAGCTTACTATCACAGTGAGCCAGCGCTCCGCCGGGGACGGCATGACGGTGCTGACACCGGCGTGTGCGGAGAAGCTGCTGCGCTTTGTCCGGCTGTGCTATGTGGGCGCATGGCGCATGGCGGACGATACCTACTCCCGAGCGGAGTGCTCTGCCAATCCGGCGATACTGCGTCTGGAACAGACCGAGGCAAAATTTACCCTTTCTGCCCGCAGCAATTCCGAATATCTGCACGATCAGATTATTGCCCATCAGTCGGAGCTGGCTGCCCTGTGCGGCTGGAAGGCTGAGCTGGAGAGCCGCGCAGGCGCTTGGGAGTACAACGCGGCGTCTCAGTTGCTGCCGCAGGTCATTCCCATCTTCCGGGAGGTCACCGGACGCGAGCCGGAGATTGCGCAGATCCATGCCGGTGTGGAGGGCGGCGTTTTCGACACCAAGGCCCGTGAGATCGGGCGCAGGCTGGATATGGTGAATCTGGGCGTCATGAATTACGATGTCCATACCCCGCGGGAGCGGATGGAGATCGACTCCGTGAAGCCGCTGTATGAAATGCTGCGGCAGATCCTGATGACGGTGGAGTAAGCACACGAACGGGCTCCGCTTTTCGAACTTTTTTGTCGAAAAGCGGAGTTCTGCTTATATACTTCTCGATGGATAGGAACTTATTCGCTGTACTTTTCTATACTTGGAACGAGGAGGTCTGCGCTTGCCTGCACCGCGCTGGCTTTGAAACCCAGCCTTTGGAGGAATCGCAGCTGCTGTCTATAGTGTACACGCAGGTAACTGGGTGAATAACGCCGACTGGTGCTATTGGGACTATCCGCTCATCGAGCTGAAGGGCAAGGCCATCGGCATCATCGGCTTCGGACGCATCGGCCAAGCCGAGGCGCGTATCGCCAAGGCGCTCGGCATGAACGTGCTGGCTTACGATCTCTATCCGAATGACCCCGGTCGCGCGATCGTGGAATATGTTACTCTGGACGAGCTTTACACCCGCGCGGACGTCATTACGCTGCACTGCAACCTTACGCCGGAAAACACCGGCATGATCAACAAGGACAGCATCGCCAAGATGAAGGACGGCGTCATCCTCATCAATAACGCCCGCGGTCAACTCATTGACGAGCAGGACGTTGCCGACGCGCTCAATTGCGGAAAGATGGCTGCGGCGGGACTGGACGTGGTCTACACCGAGCCGATCCGCGCGGATAATCCGCTGCTGAAAGCGAAGAACTGCATCATCACGCCGCACATCTCCTGGGCGCCGAAGGAGAGCCGCCAGCGCATTATGGATACCAGCGCCGCACGGTGCATTTCTATCGCAACGTTTTCTCTGTTGTGCCTAAATCCAAGGTCAAAATTGTGGCAAAAATGCTCAAGGTGATCCACGCCCAGGAGAGCAAAAAGGCGTCCCGTGAGAAGGCGAAGACCGTGGTCGCCGAGCTGCGCGCCATGAAGCTGAAGGAGGCCGCCAAGAAGGTCGAGGACGGCATTGAGGAAACGCTGACCTATTGTGACTTTCCCAGCGAACACTGGACCCACATCCGCACCAACAACGTGATCGAGCGGCTGAACCGGGAGATCCGCCGCAGAACCCGCGTGGTGGGGACGTTCCCGGACGGCAACTCTGCCCTGATGCTGGTCTGCGCCCGGCTCCGCCATGTGGCGGGCACCCAGTGGGGCTGCAAGAAATACATGAACATGAAGCACTTGGAGGCGGCTCTGGACGACGCCTCTATTGCCGGCTGACTTCATTCAGCCGGAGCCTGCAAACAATTTTGCGCATAAATCTTGACGGGATTGGTCGAAATTGGGCTTGAAAATAAAAATCCCACACAAAACTTTGGATAGCCCGGGAAACATCCCGCTTGACCCTGTGGGGCGGGGTCTGTATAATGGGGGGAGCAAACACATGGTAAAGGGAGAAAGCACATGGCGAAGCAGGATCTTCTTCTTGAATTGCGCGAGGGGCGTCCGCTGGCTCTGCGGCAGCAGACCGCGCTGACATTACAGCTGAGCTTCCCCGCGATCTTGGCGCAAATTTCGTCGATCGTCATGCAGTACATCGACGCCGCCATGGTGGGGCAGCTGGGGCGGGACGCCTCCGCTGCCATTGGACTGGTGGCCTCCAGCACGTGGCTGTTCGGCGGACTGTGCAGAGCGTTGGTGGTGGGATTTTCCGTCATGGTGGCGCAGCGCATCGGCGCAGGCGAGGAAAAGGACGCGCGGAATCTGGTGAAGCAGGGGCTGTGCGCCGGGTTCGCCTTCGGGCTGCTTATTGCCGCCGTGGGCGGTGCCATCGCCAGCGGGCTTCCCCACTGGCTCCACGCGGACAGCTCTATCTGTCCGGGCGCGTCCTCGTATTTCCTGATCTTCGCACTGTCGCTGCCCTTTGTGCAGATGAACCGGCTGGCGGTGGGTCTGCTGCAGGCGGGCGGAAATATGCGGACGCCCAGCATACTGCTGGTGCTCATGTGCGGGCTGGACGTGGTGTTCAACTCCCTGCTGATCTTCCCCACGCGGCAGCTGGGCGCGTTTACGCTGCCGGGGGCGGATCTGGGCGTGACCGGCGCAGCGTTGGGCACGGCGTTGTCGGAGACGGTGGTGGCGATCATCTTGTGCATCTGCCTGCTGCGCTCCCCCATGCTGGGACTGCGGAAGGGGGAGAGGCTGCGGTTCGTGCCGGTGCAGCTGCGGCGTGCCGTCCGGCTGGGCGCACCGGTCGCCATTGAGCAGGCGGTCATGTCCAGCGCGCAGGTGGTGACGACGCGGATCATCGCGCCGCTGGGCACCGTCGCCATCGCCGCCAACTCCTTTGCGGTGACGGCGGAGGCGTTGTGCTATATGCCCGGATATGGCGTGCAGAGTGCCGCCGTTACGCTGATCGGACAGAGCGTCGGCGCCAAGCGGAAGGATCTGGTGACGCGGCTGGGCTGGGTGACGGTGCTGCTGGGCATGGGCGTGATGCTGGTGGCCTCCGCGCTGATGTACGCGCTGGCCCCGTGGATCATCGGGATGCTGAGTCCTGACCGGCAGGTGGTGCTGCTGGGCACGCAGGTGCTGCGGATCGTTGTGTTTTCCGAGCCGCTGTTCGGCGCGTCTATTGTGACGGCCGGTGTTTTTCAGGGGGCGGGCAGCTCACTGCTCAGCTCCGTGCTGAACTTTGTCAGTATGTGGGGCGTGCGTATCACGCTGACGCTGCTGTTGGTGCCCCACTGGGGGCTGCGGGGAGCGTGGATCGCCATGTGCATCGAGCTGTGCTTCCGCGGTTCGCTGTTTTTATTCTTCCTGTGGCGCAAACGGTGGCTGCCGCGGGAGCTGGTGTGAAAGAAAAATCCCGTGTGACGTCACACGGGATTTTTGTTTTCTTTCGAAATCCACTTTGTTAGTAATGCGTTAGTAACGGCGGCCGTTCTCCACCGCGTGCGTACACTGTCTCCACATTACCGGGACGCCGATGAAGCTACTCGCTACGACAGTTCCGCCAGCTTATCCGCGTATTCCCGCGGCAGCTCCAGCTGCGGCGTATCGGTGATGCGCCACGCCAGCGGGCTGGTATCCCGCCGCACCTCGGCCAGAAGCTGCGGCACCTGCCGCGCCGCCTCCACACACCGCCGGGCGTCCTCCTCCCGCCCGGCCTGCCGATAAAGATACGCGCTGTCCAGCAGTCGGTCGATATAGCCGGTGTACTCCCGCAGGCTGTACCGGTTACAGGCTATAGCGCGGCGCTTGGCCTCCAGCATCCCCTCAATGTCCCCCTGCCGCCACGATGTCAGTGCCTGCGCGTTCCATGCCACGGCGGAGTAGGGATTCTGCCGCAGGATCGACCGGCTCCGGGCGGCAAAGGCATCCACATCGGAATCCTGCGCCAGCAGGCGCAGCTGGGAGAGGGTGTTGTACGGATACACGCGCACCGCCGCCGCATCCTGTCCCAGCGCCGTCATCAGCGAGGATACTCCCACCCACAGGGACAGCGCCGCTGTTAACACGGCAGCGGCTCCCCACACGGCCGGGCGCTTCCACGCCAGCGGCTTTCCACTGTCCCAATCCAGGCACAGCAGCAGCACGCAGAACATTGTCGTGTATTCCAGGTCAAAATCGCAGGCCGCATGCGCCAGCAACGTCAGCAGCACCAGCTTCTGCTGCGGCTGCACATATCTGCTGCGCAGCGCCTGCCACAGCGCCGCCAGACACACAGCCACCGGCAGCCAGCCCACATCCAGCAGCTGCTGCAAAAGGTCGTTGTGTACCCATCGGGTGCTGTATACGCCGGTCTGGAATGAGCCCTGCATGAAATAATAGCCCATATACCCCACGCCGAAGGGGTGGCGCAGGATCACAGGCAGAGCGTCCTGCCAGTACAGCAGCCGTCCCAGCAGCGAGCTGGCCTGCACGGAGATGTCCAGCAGGTGCCGCACGGCCAGCTGTGCCGTCAGCGCCGAGAGCCCGATGCCCGCGGCGGCTCCGGCCGCCAGCCCGCCCAGCGTCTCCGCCCACACGCGCCCACGTTTCCGGCACACAAGGCACACCGTCACCGCCGGGACGGCCAACAGAAACACCGCCCGACTGCCCGCCAGCAGAATACCCAGCGTCAGGAGCGCCGTCTGCACGATCCGCTTCCATGCGGGCGTGTCCTCTCGGAAGATCAGCACCTCAAGCCCCAGCAGCAGGAAACAGGCAAAGGTGTTGGGATACTGGAAAAGCCCCGCCAGCCGTCCATTCACCGTGACATACAGCGCCAGCGGCGGCACCAGCTGCATCACGCAGGAGAGCACCGTCATGGCGCATCCCGTCAGCGGCAGATCGTCCAGCAGCCCGCGCCGCTGCACCCCGTCCAGCTGCATCAGGCATACTGCCAGCAGCGGCAGCGGCAATATTTTCGCGATTCCCCACACCGCCAGCCCGTGATCCGCCGCCCACAGGGGCGTTACCAAATAGGCGGCGAACAGCACTGCCACCGCTGTCAGCGCCATATTCCGCCGCAGGGTCAGACCATGCCGCCTGCCGTACACCGCCAGCCACACCAGCAGCGCCAAGGCAAACAACGCGCAGAGCAGCTCGTAATACAGCCCCATCATGAACGGCGCGGCGCACAGCAGCACCCGCAGTGCGCGCTGACCTGATTTGTTTTTCTCACCCATGCTGTCTCTCCGTCTCCATCTGTTCAAAGGGAAGCGCCCACAAGGTCGATCCCCTCATGGGCGCTGGTCATCCGTTATCAGCCTGTTTTGGGGCTGCTCGTCGTCCCGGTCGTCGTCCCGCTGCTGGTTCCCGGCGACATCAAAACAAAATAGGTAGTCCCGTTCACCGTCACCTGTACGATCTGGCCAAAATAGCCGGCCGGAAGCTGCCGGGACAGTTCAAATATCTTTCCGCACGCCGCGCAGGAAATGGCTGTTGCGTTTCCGCTGGTGTCATAGGCCAGCTTTGCGCCTGTGCAGGGCGTACCGTCATCGTTGGCCAGCTTGTGCGGAAGGGGCTGCGCCTCCACCGGCGTGTACAGGATGCCCTTGCCATTCCACATGGCCGCCTCCGTACCGCCCACAGCGTAGCACTTCCCGTTGATAAGCAGCACGTCCTCCGTGTACTCGCCGCATGTCGCATCATCGACATCCACGCCTTTGATCAACGTGCTCGCAATGGCCGTCGTTCCGTTGGCAAAGGCCGTGCTGGTGCTCAGATACACCCTCACCGCCGAGCCGTTAAGCAGCACATAGTCCGCCACGGACGCATCACAGGCGTACATCGGCGCAAATCCCGTTATCTGGAATCTGTCCGGATAGCCGCGCAATGCCGTGCCGCTGGCCGTCGTCTCCTGCTTAGACGGTCGCTTTGTGACCGCCAGCTGCGCGTCAGACGGAACATCGACCGCCTCGGAGGTTCCCGCCTTTACCAGTCTGCCGCTGAAGGGAGTGGTGGTGGTCTGTCCTTCTTCCTCCGGCTTCTCCGCTGCAGCCGCCTTTATCATGCCGTACAGCTGCTGATAATCCAGAATGTTCTGCTCGCCGTCGCCGTTCACATCGGCCACCGCCTGTATGTAATGCCAGTCGGTAATGGCGCCGGAGTAATGGCCCGTGGACAGGTATTCGAACAGGCAGGCCAGATCGGTGATGTCTACGACACCATCCTCTGAAGAAGCACCATTAATGTCACCTACCTGCACTAGTGTCAGGGGTGTCGGCATATTCTGAAGAGCGTCATCCGCAGTCCAGAAATACTTCTCAAATGTCACATAGCCTTCTCTTTTCACGCGAACCAGATAATCCCTCTGCTCCAATTCACCAAAAGTGTAGCTCCCGTCTGTCGGTGTAATGGTCTGCACGTCTTCATAAACGCCTGCTGCAATCGTTTTCTGTACGACCACCGTGGCATCTTTGGGGATGACTGTAAATATCGCCGCGCCGACTACCTGCGCCGGCAGCAGAGCTGCCAGCATCAGCAGCGCCATCGCCGCGCCAAAGAATCTCTTTTTCATCGCGAACCCTCCTGTTGTCTGTATTTCTCTGCCATACCGTGAGTGCCGGGAGCGGAGCGCGGATGCGCTCCGCTCCCGACTTCTTATGCGTTTTTTCTCAGGCGGCCTGCTCCCCCGCTTCCGTCTGAGGGACTTCACCGGTGACAGACTCCTCAACGGTCTCCGGCACATCGTCCACCGCAGGCGCAGGCTCCACGGGCGCGCCGCCGTCCTCCGTCTGGACGGTGTCCTGCGCATCTGCGTTCAGCTCCGCGCCGGTGTCCACCGGTGCGCCGTTCTCGTCCGCGTCAGCCGTCTGCGTGTCCTGCTGCGCTTCCAGCATACGCGCCAGCGCCGTCAGGTCGGCAGCAGAATAGATGCCGTCGCCGTTGATGTCCGCTCTGGCGGTGTCCTCCAGATCGTCAATGCCCGCCATGAAGCGCGCCAGCGCCACCAGATCGGCCTGATCCACCACGCCGTCGCCGTTCACATCGCCGATGGTGCTCGTCTCACCGCCGCCGGAACCGCCGCCGCTGGACAGGCGTTTCAGGTAGTAGTTAATCCCATCATCGGTGCTCAGCTTATATTTGCCGGTATCAAAGCCGGTGATGGCCGTGCTGCTTTCGTGGCTGCTGATCGTGCCCACCTCGTTCCAGTGGGCGTTGGCGCCGAAGATGATCTTACCATTCCGCCAGCTCGTCAGCTCGACCCAGGACTCGCTCTGCTCCAACCGACCGTTGATGGTGATGCTGGCGCCGTCGTTGCTGACACTTGCCCAGTTCTCCTGCTGCCACACACCGCTTTCGCTGATGAGAAGCGCACCGTACACCTGCACGTCATTGGACGTCGCCAGCGTACCGTTGACAGCAAAGGTCGCAGACTTCTGAATGTTCAGCTGACCGTTCGCAGACAGCGTCACACCCTCCGGCACGGTGAGCGTGGGAGTCTGTCCATGATCTGCCGCAAGTACCAGCTCTATGTTCCCCGGAACCGCCAGATCCTCAGTGAGGGTCTCCTCCCCCTGTGGCCACAGAATTATTGTTCCCTCATCCGTCCGCGTCAGCAGCGCCCGCATCTCCGCGATAGTCGTCACATACTTCTGCCAGTGGATAGTAGCCCCTTCGCTGTTCGCTATCTTATCCAACGCATCGCAGTCACCGTACTGTATATATCTATTATTCTGAATCGTGCTGCCCTCGGAGATTTGTAATGCAAAGGTCACGGAAAAGCTGCCATCGTTGACAAAGGTCACGCCGCTATGCATTGCCGTCTGGCAGGAAAGCTCTCCTTTGTTTTCCATCGTTCCCTTGACAGTCAGGAACCCGTCTGTCTTCCTGTCGGCAATGTGAAGGCTGGTGTTGCCCCCATTGATAAACCGCGCGTTCACTTCCACCGTCAGAACACCTGTTTTCAGGTAGCCGCCCTGCTGCCAATTGCCATCCTGCGCCTGGCCGCCGAGCGTCTCCATTGTGCCATACACCGTTACGCCTTCCTCCGGCCAAATATGCATTTCGCCGCCCAGTGTCAGCTTCGCGTCCTCCGCCACGGTCAGACCCCGGAAGTTGCTGGATCGCATCTCGTCCATACGCAGCTCCACGCCGGACGGAACGGTGATATCCCCGTCAATGACGAAATAGGGATCCGCATCATCCATAGCGCTGCGGCACAGGTAGATGGTCTGCCGCTCCGTAGAACCACTCAGACTGCTCAGCGCCGCCTTCAGCTCCGCCATATTGGATGCCTCAAGCCGGGTGTTGTCGATCATGGTCTTGCCGCTGCCGCCGATCACCGTACCCACCGCCTTCTCATTGGCCGTCAGCGTGCCGTTGTTGGTGATGGTACCCGTGCCGGCAAGTCTGCTGAACTGTACAGTGCCGCCCTTGTTAACGGTCATCGCGCCATTAACAGTGGTCGTATCGCCGCTAACCGCCCGCATTTCGCCGTTGATCGTCAGAGTTCCGTCCACCTGTGCGGGCATGCTGATCCGCAGCGAACCGTTGACAATGACCTCGCCCTTGTTTCCGCTTTCATCAGCGGCGCCGATGATAATTGTGTCATACCCGTTACCGGTCAGATCATATACCGTCAGCTCCACATTTTCAGGAATGGTCAGCGTGGTGCCGGTGGCGATATACAGCGGCACGCTCTCGCCCTCATGCCGATTCATGTGCAGCGTGACTATGTAATTCCGTCCGTCGTCGCAGCTTTGCAGGAAGCTCTCCAAATTATCTGCATTGACAGTTCTATTGGCACCCAACCGGCAGCCATCGTCCACGGTCACATAATTATCCCAAGCGGCGCCCTCCGGAAGCGCGATCCATGCATTATTTTCGAACTCCACGCTGCCTGTCCACTGGCGGTGCTCGCTTTCATTGTAATAATTGTGCACATGCAGCTTGCCGCCGGTACTCACGGTGATATCTCTACTCGCGTATACGCTGTCGTATACATTCACCGTGCCGTTCACCGTCATGGGCGCATCCAGATTCAGGTAATTCCAAACCGACAGAGTGCCGTTCACCACGACCTTCGCGGCATTGGCGCCCCAGATGTACACATTCTTGTCCCTGATCTCCAGACCGTCTGCCAGCGTCAGCGTGGTCTGGCTGCCAAGATCTATTTCAATCCTGTTCGCCAATGTACTGGCTCCCGCCGCCATCAGCTCCTCCTGCGTCAGCGTTTCGCTTGTGCCCTCTTTGGAAATACGTGCCGTCCAGTTGAATTGCCGGTTGCCATATTCGTCCCCGACGAGGTTGTCCTCGCCGCCTGCTTTGACAACGCCGTAGCCCCCAAAGTAGCCACTTTCATTACTGACATCCAGCTTTCCGTACAGGTACATATCCCCGAACACCGTCACGTTGCCCCTGTTGGTCAGGGTCACGCCCTCGTTGACAGTAAAGGTGGTCACGTTGATGGTCAGATTAACGTTCTCCGGGATGGTCAGATCCTCGCTGATGGTCAGCTCGGTGCCGCGATAGTTGATCTGTCCGCCTTCTGCCAGCGCCGATTTCAGCGCTTCAAGACTGCGAACCACCTTGCTTCCATCGTCCCCGCCGCCGATGTCCACTTCGTTGTGCTTCAGTTCGGTCTGCTCGGCGGCCAGGGAGCCGTTATTGACGATCGTACCGGCCTTGCCCTGCTCGTTTTCATCGGTCAGATACTGGCAATACATCCGGCCGCCCTCGTCAATGGTCAGCGTGCCGCCCACCAGAAGGTCGTTCCACACAGTGGCCCATCCATTCGCGCTGACGGTCAGTTTGCCGTCAACGTTGAACGGCGCATTGCTGTACATGCCACCCTGTACGGTCAGCGCAGCCCCCTCAGCAATATAGGTCGTCGCGCCCTCGTTATAAAATGCCAGCTCCACACCAGCCGGAATGGTCAGATCCTGCGTCAGCTCGATACGCTCTCCATCATCTTGCCGGTAAACGCTCAGCGTATAAGAAAAGAAGTCCGGCAGCGTACTGGCGTTGATATCGGCCAGCGCTTTTTGTATCTTCTGATCGGCGTTGTCGCCCTGCTCCAAGCGAGCCGCCACATTTTTGTTCGCTTCCGCACCGTTGCCCTGTGTCCACGCAGCCGCCCAATCGCCCTCTACTGCGATGGCACTATCCTCGCCGAAGGATATCCAACCATTGTTGGTCACATGACCGCCGGCCTTTACGGTAAAACTCCCGTACCAGGAATTGTATTCACCATTTGCCTGCACGATCAGCTTGCCGCCATTCTCCACTGTAACGGTTTCTGGATTCAGACACGCCTCTGCTCTCACATCCAGCGTACCCTTTATCACCAACGGTGCGCTGCATTCGATCCTGCCGCCCATGGTACCTGTCGGAGGAGCCTCGTTCTCACCCCGGATATACTCTTCCAGTGCCAACGTCACGCCGGGCGCGATGGTCAGAGTGCCATATCCGTCAATACCCAACGTCTTGCCCTTGGGGATCGTCAGATCCTCCGTCAGCGTCACGTCCTCGTTTATCTCAACGGTAACGGTGCTGACGTTCTCCTGCGCGAACGCCGCCAGGATCGCGTCCCTGTTGAACTCCGTCCTGACCTGATAGTCAACGCTGACCTTTTCGTCCATATTGACCGTGGCGTTCTCGCCCTTGACATAGGCGCCCTTGACGGTGAAATTCGTCTCCGCCAGATCCAGCGTGCCGTTCACTGTCAGGGTGCCGTTGACGGTCAGGCTGCCGTACCGCTGGCGGAAGGTACCGCCCGCCGCAACGGTCATATCGCCGTTGACAGTCACCCCGCCGCAGCTATTGACCGTACCGTTTACCTGCAGGCCGCCATTGAACGTCGCGGTGGGGTAGATGCCATCGACCATGCTGCCCTCCGGCAGCACCAGCGTACCGTTCACCACAAAGGGTACCGTGCTGCTCAGCTGCTTGCCCCGCGCCACCGTCAGAGTCTTGCCCGCCGGAAGCGTCACCGAGGGGAAGAATCTCTCCGTATTCGCCGGAGGCGCCAGCTGCAGGAAGGAAATGCCGTCCACGGTGCCGCCCACAGTCAGATCCTCCGGCAGCGTGACCTGCAGGGGCTGCCACAGCTGCGCATTGCGCACCACGACAGTAAAATACTCATTGTCCGCCTTGCCGCTGACGCTGTCAAAGGCGGCCATGGCGTTTTGCAGCGCACCGGGACGGGATGCCTCGGTATCCGTCAGCATTTTCACGCTGCAGATAGCGCCGGGTACGTTCTTTTTCCCCGCCAGATCGCCGCGATGCTCCACCGGAACGACCAGACTGCCGCTATTGTCGACAGTCGCATTATCGCCGATATACCATCTGTCAGCGATGGTAATGGCCTCATAGCCGTTCATCAGCTTACCGCCCGCACCGATCGTGATGGTAGACGTTGTACCGGTACCGAAGGACTTGTCGTAAAGAGCCATACTTCCGTTAACGGTGAGTGTACTCCCGTAGCGAATGCCGCCGTAGGCGTCAACAACGCTGTCCGCTTTGACCTCCATGGAGCCTACGGTCAACGCCTCCGTCGCATAGACATACGCGCTGCTCTCCACCGTCAGCTTACCGGTCACGGTTAGTGCCCGCTCTCTGCCAAGGAACAGCTCCACCTTGGCCGGCGCGGTCAAATCACCGCTGACGGTCACATCGCCGATGATATAGGCGCTGTACTTCGCGCCGCTCTTGTCCACGGCAGCCGCAGCTCCCAGCTTCGGCAGATCAGAAGCAAGCTGTGCGCCGGTGGACGCCTCGCTGAACAGGTAATACGTAGCGCCCTCAGCGGCAACAACGCTGCCGCTCACCTTGTCATAGCCCACCTCCAGCTGGCCTTCCACCGTCAGCGTCTTGCCAGATGATACCTCCAGCCGGCCTTCACCCATATAGACGCCAAAGTCCTTGGGTATGGTCAGGTCGGAGGCAATCGTCAGCGTGGCATTGCTGTCCTCCAGCTGCGCCGCGCTCTTTGCAAAGCAGACATAGCCGTCCGGAGCGGCGGCGATCAGCTCCCGCAGACCCTGCTCGCTCCAGAAATACGTATTCCCGTCCTTGTCCGTCACATAGTTAGCCGCCAGCGCCGTATCCACCATCGTGGTGGGGATCATCACCAGCAGCATGACCGCTGCCAGCAGTGTCGCCAGAATCTTCCGGCTTTTTATCCGCCATTTTCTCATCAAACAATTCTCCCCTTTGTGTTGATTTTTTCTGTCGCTCCGGGCTTCGCCCGATGCTTACTCTTCCTCCGGCAGCCGCAGCAGCTGATAAACGCCGCCGCTGGTGCCCTCCTCTCCGGCCAACACCAGCGTGTCGCCGTCCACCTTGAACCGGTAGTTGGCCGTTTCAATGGCGTCGTGCTCAAAGGTCAGCGTCACCACGCTGCCGCGGACACGGTAGGTAAATGCGTAATCCGTGCCCTGCACGCGCATGGCGCCGCTCTTTTCGCCATCGAACGTGTACTCCGTGGTGCTGTCGTAGATCCACGTGCCGCGCAGCTCTTTGGGGGAACCCCAACCGCGCAGCAGCATGACTGCGGCCACCGCCAGCACGATGACCGCCGCGGCCAGCGCCGCGTAATAGACCCAGTGGCGCTGGCCACCGCTTTTTTCTGTTCGTTTGCCCATGCTCTCCATGCTCTCGTTTCAGTCGCTCTGCCGTTCAGCGCCCCACGGGGCGAAAATCAGGCAGAATCTGGAAATTGTCAAAAAAGGGACGGTTCGGGACTGACCCGAACCGTCCCTCTGCTCAAGGTTTGGTATTGCGCGTTATTGCTTTATGCCTTGCGGCGCTTTTTGCTGACCACAGCGGTACCCATCAGGGAGCTGACGGCCAACATCGCGTACAGCGCGATACCGGCGTCCGCCGTCTTGGGGGAGGACAGGGTGCCATCCGCCTTGATGGTGAATGTGCCCGTGCTCACATGGGTCTTGTTCTCGATCTTCACCGTGTACTTGCCGGCCTTCAGGGTGGCCAGATACGCATCGGTCAGCGTCACGATGCTGCCGCTGCCATTGCTGCTGACGGTGTAGTACTTGCTGTCCAGCTTCTTGCCATTAACAGTCACCCTGTTGATGCTGTCGGCGGGCAGATCGGTGGTGAAGGACTGCCCGGAGGTGTAGGAGCTGCCGGAGCCGGAGCTGCCGCCGCTGCTGGTTCTGGTCATCAGGCCGTAGACCGCCGTCTTGTCGGAGGCGAAGGTGACGGTGTAGCCGTCGCCCACCTGCTTCAGCGTGGCATTGATCTCTCTGGTCTGGGCGTTGCCGTCCTTGTCCAGATAGCTTTCCACGATCTTCGCGCCGGACTTCAGCGCGTTATACGTCTCCTCGCTGATGGCGATGGTCACGTTCTGACCGTCAGCCAGAGAATCGCCCTTGTCAAGATCCTGGCCGTTCAAGCTCATGGTCACGCTGTAGACCGCCTGCAGCTTGCTGCGGCTGCTGCCGCTGACATAGCCCTTCAGCTTCTCCAGAATCTTTTTGGTATTCGCATCGGTTTCGTTCTTAATTGCCTTATCCAGAACTTCTTCGACAGCCTCTTTCACATCCGCAACGACCTTCTCGATCGCGGCCTTGATGGTAGCGTTATCCGCAGGCTGCTTGCTGCCGCAAGTGGTGCAGACGCCGTCCTTGTAGTTGTGTACGCCGGTGGGCGGGATAAGATCGCCCGCCTTAGTCAGCTTGCCGCAGCCCTTGCAGTAGGTGTCATCCGTGCGGCCAGCGGTCATGCAGGACGCCGCCACAGCGCCGCGCAGCTCGGTGCCGCCGGTGTGGTTGGTGGGATCCTTGGCCAGCGTCTCAGCGGCCACGGTGGTCAGGGTGTTACCCTGCTCGTCCTTGAATACCTTGTTGCAGACGCTGCAAGTGTAGTACTCGTTGTTGCCCTCTGCCACGCAGGTAGCAGCCTTCGCGGGCGTCTTGGTCATCTTGTGACCCAGAGCGGCCAGCGTTTCAGCAGCCACGGTGGTCTCGGTGGTCTTGTCAGCCTTGAATACCTTCTTGCAGACGCTGCAAGTCCAATACTCGTTGTTGCCGGGCTCGGTGCAGGTGGCAGCCTTCGCCGCAGTCTTGGTCAGCTTGTGACCCAGAGCCTTGATGTCCTGTACGTCCTTGGTGTCGGTGTAATCCTTCGTCTCAAAGGTCACCTTAGCGGTGTAGGTGGTGGTGCCCTTGTCGGTGCAGGTGGGCGCGACATTCTGCTTGCCGCTGACCGTGGCGGTCACGGTCTGGGCATGGCCGGTCGTCTCAGCCGTGCAGCCCTCGCGGGTGCAGGTGAAGGTCGCCGTGGCGGTCTTGCCGTCCTCGCTCCAGCTCCACACAGGTGCGCCATAGGTGTGACCCAGCTTTTCGATGGTCACTTCCTTGGTCTGGGTGGTGAACGCGGCATCAGTAAACGTGGCGGTATAGACGTCCTTACCGTCTGCCACGCAGGTAGCGGGCACGGTGGTCTTCACACCGTCCACCGTCTCTGTCAGCGGCTTCTGGCAGCTGATGCACTTGGTCGCAGCCGTGCACTTGAAATCGTCGCTCCACGTATAGGTCTTTTCGCCCCAGGTGTGCTGACCGGCGAGCTTCACATAGCCGCAATCCTTGCAGCTGTCTTCTTCAGTGCAGGGCTTGCCGTTGAATGTGTGCTTGATCACCGTGTCAGTCGCGTCGCAGCGAGAGCACTTGTGGTAGTGACCGGCAGCGTCCGTATTGACCCACGCGCCCGTGAAGTCGTGACCCAAAGCCTTGATCGTCTCAGCGGCCACGTTGGTCGGCTGCGTGCCCTGCTCGTCCTTGAACGCCTGACCGCAGGTTTCGCAAGTCCAATAGGCATTGTTGCCGGGCTCGGTGCAGGTGGCAGCCTTGGCGTCGGTCTTGGTCAGCTTGTGACCCAGAGCCGCCAGCGTCTCGTCGGCCACGGTTGTCTCGGTGGTCTTATCAGCCTTGAACACCTTTTTGCAGACGCTGCAAGTGTAATACTCGTTATTGCCGGGCTCAGTGCAGGTAGCGGCAACCGCCTCAACCTTGGTCAAGCTATGCCCCGATGCCTTGATCGGCTCGGTCTTTGTCTCACTGCACACCTTGCAGGTGTAGGTCTTCACGCCATCCGTGGTGCAGGTGGCGGGCGTGGTCACCTTTCCCTCATCCCAATTGTGCTGACCAGCGGGCTTCACATAGCCGCACTCGGCTTTGGTGCAGGTGGCAGTGTCTTCGCACTTGTGGGAGGCATAGGTGTGCTCGGCCTTGTCGATGATGTCATGGCACACGGAGCATTCCTGCCAGTGGTTGGTTTCGTCATGCTTCCACTCGTACTGGTGGGCGATCACGGGGATCGGCTCGGTCTTGGTCGCCTTGCACACATCGCAGGTGTAGGTCTTCACGCCAGCTTTGGTGCAGGTGGCGGGCGTAGTCTCAACGCCGGCATCCCACGTATGTGCAGCCTTGTTCATAATGGTGCCGCAGCCGTACACGTGCCAGTGGTTAGTCCCATCGTGCTGCCACACGTCGCTCACATCGCCGGGGCGGTCAGCATGCGCCTCGTCCTTTTTCTGGCCGCAGACGCTGCACTTGACGGTATGCTGCGTTGCGCCATCCGCATAGCCGCCAACAACCAATACCCACTTATGCCCGGTGGCAGGGATCGCTACTTTTTCGACCGTCGTTTTTTCACCAACAGCACCATTGTTGTCGAAATAATAATTATTGCAACCGGTACAAAACCAGTAGGCAACACAACCGTCATTGTCGCAGGTAGGCTCCTTCGCGGGATAGGGCTTCAGATCAGTATGCCCGGCCTTGATAACGATATCGGCCTTGGTGATCTCCTGTGTGCCAGCGGCATCCTTATACAGCTTGCCGCAGGTAGGATCGCTGCACTGATAGTACTCAATGTTGCCGTCCTCGGTGCAGGTAGCAGCCTTGGCGGGAACCTTGGTCAGGGTGCAGGTGTGCTGGGGAGGTGTCACGCCGCCGGAGATGGTCAACTTCTCCGGGGTTTCCAGTGCGTCAGTAGACGAAACTCCACCAATCACAAGCGTCTTCACAACAATTCCGAACTCACAAGAAGATGTAATATCTTCTAATGCAGTGAACGTTACTGTCATAATCGTTCCGCTCGCAGTCGCTTTACCAGCTATATAATAGGTATATCCGGCACTGACCTTACCATTGGCGGCATTCTTTGCAAAACTTGGAGCCTCTTCCGTGTAGGGGTCAGCAGGGACACTCCCCGCCTTTACCCCCGCAGGCTTGCAAGAAAACTTTGTCTGGTCGTAAGTCATATCAATCTGAAGCGCATCGACTTTTTCTGGCCAGTTTACATAGTTGAGCGTAATAGTAACCGTTTTTCCTTTAGCGATAGGATTCTCCACAGATACCGACTCAACACTTGCAACCGGGTTGAGTTTGAACGTATCCGCGGCAATTACGACTGTCGGAATCAAAGAAACCAACAACGCAATTACCAAAAGAATTGCGGAAATTCTTCTTTTCATACTTCTGCCTCCATTAAAGTTTATTCAGCGGTTTCTACCGGGAACTCAGTGATAATTCCAACCGCATAACGCTGGATAAGTGTTGCATCATACAAATCAGTCAAAGTATCTCCGCTAACATTTCCGCGGGCAACCGCCGCATCATCCAGCGTTATTAGGCCAACAGCGTACCGCATAATCAGCGTAGCATCGTACAGATCCACTTCTCCGTTTCCGTCAATGTCACCATACAGGTAGGTCGCCGCTTCCACCGTCACGGTACCGCCGCTGATATCGCCAGTATAGCCGTCCGCGCCGTCAGAATCCTCATGCAGGCTGATTGCCGTGCTGCCGGTAGCCTTGGCCTGGAACGTCACCCGTAGGAACTCGCCCGCCTCGTGCGTCTTATCGCTCCCGCGAACAAAGCCCACACCAACCAAGCTCCTATCATTCGCCTCGTCAGGCGTCGAAAGAACCGGGTCTATGGTTGCGCCAGCAGCCAGCTTTGCAAAACCTCCGAGCTGCTCGATCCCTGTGACCGTCAGCATTTCCTTGTCGAACTCCAACTGGGCAATGAAGCTGCTCACCGTCATGCCCTTGTTGGTCAGCGTGGCGGTGAACGTGTCGCCCACCTTGACGTTGCTCTTGCTCAGTGTCAAAGACAGGTTCGGCTGCGGCTGCTCGCCCTCGGGCTTCACCGTCACCGTGGCGCCCGCCGCCGTGCAGTTGAACTTATCCGCGATATTGTTCGGTGCGTCGCCGTTGCCGGCCACCACGCCGGACATGGACAGCGTGTAGTCGCCCACGCCGTTGACCTTGCCCATGATGGTCATGACCTCGGTACGGGTGGTGATGCCTTTGCCCTCATCCGTAGCCGCAGCGCCGAAAAATCCGGTCTTGGGCGTGTACGCGAACTGACCGTACATGCCGTTCGGATTGCTGGCCGGAATCTTGATGAGCTTGCCTGCGTTCTGGTACGCATAGTTGAACCCGGCATTATCTGCCGCCAGCTCCGTGGCCAGCGTCAGGTTTGCCGACGGCACCAGCGTAAACTGGAACGCCCGGATGGGCACGTTGTCCTTGCTCTCCGCATAGATGTGGAACTTGACGATCTGCTCTCCCCCATTATCGTAGAGGGTCGTCTTGTCCGCCTCTATGGTAAAGGCGGCGGTCTTGCCAGCCAGATCGCCGTTGCCGGGATAGGTGTCCTCTGCGGAAACGGGCACCACCAGGCTCAGCAGCATCACCAGCGACAAAACCAGTGACAGTACTTTTTTCATGCAACTCCTCCTTACTCTCCTATGTGTACTATCATAGATACTCATTTGCTGCGGCCGTCCCTGCGGAACAGCCGTCCCAGCCCGCCGGGTATGACCAGCTGGCACACAGCGCCCGCTGCCGCCAGCACGCCCAGCACGATGGCCGCGAGCTTCGTACCGGCGCCGCCCGTCTGCGCCGTGTCCGGCACAGGCGCGTCAGCCGCGCCGGGCGCCGGGCTGATGACCACCTGCGGGTCGCCCGCCGCGGAAGGATCCTCCCGCGGCACATCCGGCTTGTCGGTCACATCCGGCGTTTCGCCGGATGCGGTGCCGCCGGTTTCCGGCTTCTCCGTGTCGCCGGAGCTGCCGGAGGTACCCGTGCCGCCGGTTCCCTTCACCGTCACCGGCGTGCTGTCCACCTTGGGCGTATAGGTCGCGCCGGAGCCGTCAGGCGCAGCCACAAATTCCGCGTCCAGCGTGAAGGTTCCGGTGCTGCCCGCCGGGATCGTGGCGGTGATAGTCAGGATCTCCGCGCTGGCCGTCATGCGGTTGCCCTCCGTGGAGCCGACAGCGGCAAAGAAGCAACTGCCCGGCGTGTACTCATACGTCCGGAAAACACCCTTGCCGGTGGTCACATCGTATGGCAGGTCGTTGACCGCATAGGTGATGACCGCTTCGCCGTTTTCCTTGAAGCTCCCCGGCAGCGTCATGCCCCCGGACGGTTTCAGCCGGAAGCTGAACACGCCCAGCTCCCTGCCCTCCGGCGGCGCCACCGTTATGGTGAATTTCACCTGCACAGCGCTGCCGTTGGCCGTCACCTCGGTCTTGTCCGGTGTGATGGTCAGCGTGGCCGTATCCTCTGCCCATGCCGTGGCCACAGTGCCCAGCAGCAGTATCACGCTCAGAATGGCGCAAATCAGCTTGCGCACACACATCCCCCTTTCTTTCTCACATCATATCCCATTGCGGCGGCTGTGTCAACCACACCTGCCGCAAATGCGTCAACAGCGGCGCAAAATGTACCGCTAAACGCCAATTGATTCATCCCAGTTATGAGACGAGGCTCTGCGCCATAGCCGTTAGGTCGGCGGCGCTGATGATGCCGTCGTTGTTCACATCGAAGTAGTCGGCCTTGTCCGTGGTGATGCCCGCCGCGTAGCGCGCCAGCGCTATCAGCTGGTTCAGGTCGAAGGCCAGCGGGGAATACTTGGTCTTGGACAGAGCAAGCTCCTGATCGTAGATGTCCTTCGTGTTCTGGTCGTACACATACGTCACTGTACCATTGGTCGTAGCGGCCGCATAGCTCGCATCCACGCTGCCCTCTGCGCCGCAGAGGAACAACTGATCCGGCGCGCCGGTGGTACCGCTGTCACAGTTGGTGATGTCCGCCAGGTAGTTGGCACCGCCGATGGACACGATATTCCACATGTGGTCGCCTGCTCCCGTACCGCCGTCCATGGTGCCCGTGGGCAGATAGCAGGCCACCTCCGAGTCGCTGCCTGTCCACGTCAGGTCGCACAGGTACTTGAACGCCTTGGAATAGCCCTCGCACACCACGTTGGTGTCGGGATCGCCGTCGAATACGTAGATCAGCTGCCACGGGTTGCCGTAGGGGTAGTTTGCTGTGTTCGCTACGTCAAAATTATAGTCCACGGCATTTGTGATGTACTCCCGATAGGCCACCAGCTTACTGTAGGTGCCCTTATCCTGGTTGGCCGCCACCACTTCGGCGGCTTTGGCCGCCGCTGTCCTGGCCGCGCCGGTCTTGGTGGTGTCTATCGCCGTATAGTCAGGCACAGGATTCTTGTCCTCGTCTAAAATCTGCTCGCCTTTCTCGTTCACCACATACTTCGTGGTATCACGGTAGGCGTCCGCCACACAGAATCCGACAACAATATACGGTATCGTCACAGTATTTTCGTCTGCTTCGATGCCGTAGCTTATCGCCATTCCATTGGTCTTATCGAACCAGTACAGCTCGTAGGGCATATTCGCCAGCAACTTGCTCAGCAACGCGTCGTGATTGACATCAGCGCCAAACAGTTCACCTATCCTTGCACCGGCTGCTTCGGAAAGTGCATCGCCCTCTATAATGGTAATATGTCCCAAGTCTCCCTGCGTATAGGTGATCGGCATATCCGTGATCACAATTGTTGCGGATGCACTCTCGCCCGCCGCGATCTTCTTTATTTCCGGAACAAGTCGGCGGTAAATATTGTTCGTGACATCATTCAGTGCCACGGCATACGTCGCCGGGCGGGACGCGGTGTTTCCGCTGCTCTCCGCCTTGACGACCTCCGGCACATCCAGCCCGTTCACCTGATAGAGGTAGCCCTCCAGCAGGGCGGCACTGTCGTCCTCCGATGCGGTCACGGAGGCGCTGCCGCCGTCGATGCCGTCCAACTCCACGCGGACATCCGCCTGCGCCAAGGTCAGCGTCAGCGTCAGCACCAGCGCCAAGGCCAGTATCCCACTTATAACTCTCTTTTGCATCTTTCTCCCTCCCTGCGGGCGCAGCAAAGCCCACTGTACCCAGTCTTATGTTCATTATAGCCCGCCTGCATGCCAATAGCAAGCAGAAAATTCCTGTCATTTCCTCCGACTTTTCCTCCTCGCTTTTGCTCATTCGTACAAAAAAAGTCAAAACACTATGCAGCCAGCTAATTGTTTTTGCATTTCGTCCGGTTTATGATGACGATGTACCAATATATATGTGCATTTCAGCACACGGAAAGAGAGGGAGTAAGCATGAAGAAAGTGATCAGTCTTCTGCTGGCGCTGGTCATGGTGCTGAGCCTGCTGCCCACAGCGGTGTGGGCAGAGGGCGAGGACGCCGCCGCCCCGGCGGAGGAAGTCTCCGAGAGCTTCTTTGACAGTTCCCATCCGTTCACGTGGAACGGCGGGAGCTACGTCTGGCGCTTCTGGTGGAATGGCCCGGACGGGAGCCGGGGCGAATGGCACCTGTACGCCGCGCCGGAGGGCACGTCCGCCGACAGCGCGGACGGCTGGACGGACTGCGGCGCGGAGGCCACGCCCTTCGCGCATCTGACGGAGGGCACGCTGGCATACGCGGCGGCCTTCGCCATGCGGTCGGCATGGGAGGCCTACAAGGGCGATGAAAAGGTTTCGCCCGAGCTGATGTGGCTCATCGACATGATGTCCTATGAGAGTGTCGCCTACACCAATGAGGATGTAAAGGCGGCACAGGAGTTCATGGACAGCCACAGGATCGGCATGGACAGCGGCACCGCCACGCTGGTATTTCCTGATGGCAGCGCTGACGAGCTGCTGAATGCGTGGTACGACACCACCCCCGCCGTCTGCGCGGCGCTGCAAAAGGTCATGCACTGTGAGCTGATGAGCACAGGAGATCTCTATAACTTCACCCAGCTGCTGCACCGCACGCTGAAGGCCGCCGACAATCAGGGCGGCAGCAATGATGGTGGAAACAGCTTCACCAACTCGTGTCAGGCGCTGTGGGACAGCGGTTTTCAGGCTCCTGAGAACCCGAATTTCGTGTTCCCTGCCGGTCTGGTGGAGGGCGAGGACTACACCTACACATATAACAATGCCACCGGTGAGCTGCACGTGGTGCTGCTGCCCCAGTTCGACAAGGGCAACCACTGGGCAGACGCGTTCCACAACATGTCAGCGGGCAGCAACTCGCTGAATCTGCAGATCAGAATGACCGCCAAGGACGAATACACCCGCGCAAAGGACTTCAGCTTCAACGGCAGCCCCGCGTCTGTCATCAACGAGAGCAATCATGTAGACGCGTCCTATTTCAACATGGATAACGGCGTCCGCTGGATGGGCGGCAGTGTGCCGGTGGGCACGGTGAACCGGATCGATGGTCAGGCGACCATCGCGCCCACGGATGCCTTCAACAAGCATTTTATCGCCGTCGTCTGGGGCGACGACAGCGGCACCGTTCTCCGCAAGGAGCTGGTCATACTGACCGTCGAGGTGCAGCAGGAGTTCGTGGTAAACACCTTCTACAACGTGGCCAAGCCCATCCCCGCCGAGAAGCTGAAAAGCGGCTTCACCTTTGCGGACGGCGTTACCGGCTGGGAAGTCAGCTTCAGCGACGGCAAGCTCGAGCTGTTCCCCGATAACGGCATACCCACCTCCGGCGACCCCATCGAGCTTGGCCGCATCCGCTGGGACGATATGGCGCCCGACGGGTATCACTTTAAGAGCTATGTCCGCCTGAACAGCGGCAACGGCGAGGAGACATATTCCGGCATTGGGGTGCGGACATGGCCGAACGCCAATGGCAATGGCGTCAGCGAGCTGTACGAGGTCACGTGGTGCAGCGACACGGACAACACCAGCATTCTCCAGAATCTGGCGGTATATCAGTACGACAAAATGCCGTATTACCGCTATATCTCCAAGGACGGCGTCACGGCCGCACCCGTGACCTCTCTGGGTCTGGACACGGCGCAGCTCAGCAGCAGCGGTATCAGCGTCACCTATAATGAGACGACAGGCTGTTTCCATGTATCCCACAGTGAATGGAAGCTGCCCGATGCGTCCACGCTGCTGAACACCCGCATCACCCCCACCCCGCCGGAGGGCGCGGTGTACTTCTCCGCCAATCATGACGACGGCAACCGCGACCCCCGTATCATGGGAAAGAGCGAGGCTTCCGATATTCTGGCTTCTCTGGAGAGCTTTGAAAAGTACTCCGTGACTGACAGCAACCGCGTCAACGAGCGGTCGCTGGAGCTGGTGCGGACGCAGGTGGTTCACCTGCCCGGCATTGATGTCTGTCTGTCCGGTTCCAGCAACCACCGCGGCCTGACCGTCGCCTGGTGGGATGCGGACAAGAACCTGATCGGCATGAGCTATGTGTACGGTCAGAACGACGACTTCATGAACCGCACCCGGCTGACCAGCGTCGAAACGGCGGATAAGCTGGATGACCTCAATACCCGCGGCGAGGTCAACGCCCCCGCTCTGGTGGGTGCAGAGGGCATGGAGCTGATCTGCGACCGCTATCCCCAGACCGGCAACGGCATGACCCAGTTCTTCGACCTGCACCTTCTGAACGATCAGGGCGGCACCAAGACCGTGTACATCCCCTACCACTGCTTCGGTATGAGCTATGCGGACGACGTGCAGGGCAAGAGTGCCGACGAGCTGCCTACCATCCTCGTCCGGCACTTCGACGCCAACTACAACTTCCGCAACGAGATCATTGGCCGCTACGAACCCCAGGGCATCGTGTTCGAAACGGACAGCTTCTCCCCCTTCACCGTATCCGTGGGCGGCGGGCAGAGCGGTGGTGACGCGGACGGCTACGGCGACAACATCGGCGACTACGACCGCTGGGGCGAGGGCAGCGCATGGAATGGCGACCCCCTGCAATACATGGTCATCAAGAGCCTGCGCAATATGGACGGCCGCGACAGGCTGGAGCTGGGCGTGGACTGGCGCTATGACAAGGTCGGCAGCATTTATAATGTGGGCATCACGCCGGAGGTGCTGACCCAGATCGTCAACGCCAACAAGCCCCTCGTCATCTACAACGAAAGAGAACTGACCCTGTCCCCAGCTACCCTGTCGGATATGCTGCAAAAGCTGAACGTCCTGAATGCCAACAGGGGCGCGGAGGACAACGAAGCCCTCCTGTGGTTCCGCTACGAGTACGGCAACCGGGACGGTGAAAACGGTCAGGCCTTCGCCTTTATGATCACCGTTTATCTGGGCGATACCCGCTACCGGCTGCCCGCCGGCGAGACGTATGCTTTCTCCGTATTCTTCGACTGCAACGACGTTACAGCCTATGAGCTGTACTGCCCCGCCGACCCGGAGGACGCCTCCAGCGAGCTGGTCAAGCAGGCCAACCCCCTTTCCTGTGTCGACGGTCACAATGACGACGGCCACAGCTGGCGGCAATGCAGCTTCACCGCCGACCATGACGGCATGTTCGTCATCCATCCGAAGGACTATCAGATGCAGCAGAGCTGGCCGTGGTGGGGCGTACCCACGCCGCCGTGGACGCCCAGCCCCGACGCCACGACTCCCAACAGCGAGGTGCCGGAGCTGCAGTCCCTGTACGCCAGCGGCTTCAAGTTCCCCGTCATCGGCAAGGACATCCATTTCGTCTTTCCTGAGCAGCTGAAGGAGTGGACGGAGGGCTGCGGCGACGACTGGGATTACCGCTTCACCGCGGACGAGAGCAAGGGGCGCGTTGCCATCGAGGTGAACATGGGCAGCCGCGACCGCTGGGAGGACGCCGTCCGCAACATCGAAACGGGCGGGCTGGACGACGGCGTGTTCTTCCGCTACTACTTCGGCAACTCCGATAACCAGCTCCCCATGACCTACGGCTTCGACTGGTACGGCGATTACGGTGGACAGTCCCTGGCGGACAACACGCTGTATCGGGGCTATCACCACAACAACAGCCTGCATCTGGCCACCGTGAACCGCCAGAACGCCCACAACAGCGTCCTGACGCTGAACAAAAAGGGCGAGGACTGGCGCATCATCCTCGCCATGAGCAACAGCGAGGGCAAGGTGGCCGGTGCCGAGGCCAAATACGCCTTCCAGCTGGAGATCCTGCCCCGCGAGGACATCTCCTTCTCCCTGCCCGCCGACAACGGCACCGCGGTACCCGCAGCCCGTCTCCATCCCACCGACATCCACAGCGACTGGACGGCCACGGTGCCGGCGGACGGCTCCGTGTTCCTGCGCACGGTGGAGGGCAAGACCCTCAACAACGCCGGCAGCGGTCAGTACGGCTTGCTCGGTGAGCTGACCGTGGACGCACCGGAGGGCTATACCCTCAGAGAGTGGCGCAACAACTGCACCGGCGGCAGCGGCGGGCAATTCCCCGTGCCGCTGTTCTGGGACGATCAGGTCATCACGCTGATCTGGCAGAAGGACAACGCCCCCGATCTGGTGGAGTATGTGCGGGTGGAGCCCATGAACTATCTGCCCGGATTCTACTCCCTGGGCGATAAAAACGCGCCCTCCCGTGCGCCCAGTGCCGCCGAATTCCTGAGCACAGCGGAGCAGAAGAAGCTCAGCGACAACGGCATCACTGTGACCTACAACGAGAAATTGGGCTACTTCACCACCAGCGTGGATGCCTCCAAGCTCACTGACCTGTCCCTGCTGCGCCAGTGCGTCACACTCAATGCGCCGGAAAACGCCGTGTACTTCAAATTCACCGGCGAGGGCGGCAGCGAGAACCCCGCCTCCCACAATATCGACGAGGATGTCAACCGGTTCACGGAGCAGTTCAACAACCCGGGTACAGAACTGCAGACCGTTGATCCTGATAGGCCTGTTCGGATGCCGCTGATGCTCACTAAGGCTCTTCCGCTGGACGGCAAGACCGTGTACTACTCCGAATCCCAGTCGTACAACTCCCTCATCGTCCAGTGGCTGGATGAGGGTAAGAACGTCATCGGCTATACCTGCCTGTACGGGCGCAACGGCGACATCTCCACCACCGTGGACACCGAAACCGTGGACACCGCTCCCACAGAGGCGGTCAGCGTTCCCACGCTGGTGGGCACCGATCTGAAGCTGCTGTGCGACCGGAATCCCCAGACGGAGGACGGCAAGCGCCTGTTCCTGCTGTTCAACGTCACCGGTGAGGGACAGCTGGGTGAGGACGGAGCCGAGATCTACCTGCCGTACAGCTATTTTGACCTGACGGCGGAGGAGGGTATGGCGCTGGCGGCCAAGGGCGTCCGCCCGCTGATCCGGCACTATCTCAACGAGAACTGCACGGAGAAGGAATCCCTGCTGGGCGAGTACACCGCAGCCGGTGTGCGCATCGTCACCCGCAGCTTCAGCCCGTTCCTCATTGACGCCAACGGCTGCACCGTGGGCGACCTGAACGGCGACGGCGCGGTGGATACGCTGGATATGCAGGCGCTGTACGAGAACCTGTCCACCGGCCGCACCACGGAAAAGCTGGCGGACAAGGACGACTTCCGCCTGCTGGCCGACTGCAACGGCGACGGTGCGGTGAACATTCTGGATTACCAGAAGCTGTATCAGGGCATCAAAACGGCATAAAATAAAGGAGCGCACCCTTACGGGGTGCGCTCCTTGTCTGTTGAAAAGCCCTGTCATTTTTACTCGATGAGCCCGCTTTCCTTCAGCAGGATCTCAATATCGGTGCCCTTGATCTTCTTGATGGCGATCTTGAGCATTTCCTTCTCCGCGAAGGACAGCGGTGCCTCGCTGATGGGCTTCTTGTCGATGGCATAGTAGCAGGCACGCAGCAGCTCACGCACATCGTACTTGCTGCCCCACACCTCCGGCACGCCGCGGTCGATATCCAGCAGGGTGTATACCGACTCCATACCGGTGCGCATGGAATACTCGGTGGTGAAGATGGTGTCGCGGGGCGTCTCGGCAAACTGGCCGATGAAGGCGAAGTTCACGGCACCGTCGGGCACGACCTTGGGTCGGTCGGACTCCTTGCGGGGCTGGAAGAAGGCGTTGATATACGGCATAAAACAGGTGGTGGTATTGCAGGCATCATGCGCCAACGCGTCGATCTTCTCGGTGGGCACGCCGATGTGGTACAGCCACTCGCGGCAGACCTCCTCGCCGGTACAGTCCCGCATGGCCTTCTTCACGTAGTTGCCGTCCCTGTTGGTGTTCAGCGAATACAGCCATACGAGCACCGTGCTCTTGTCCTGCGACTTGAACTGCGGCTGACGGTTGATGGTCCAGGACAGATACCAGTTGTCGGTGCTGTCCTTGACGGTGACGATGCCGCCGGTGGTCACCTTGCCGGAGCGGGGATCACGCTTGCAGATGTTCATAATGTGCTGGATGATCTCCTCGTTGGAGGTGGCCACGGTGGCGCTCATCCAGTTGGTGGCCTCCACATCGGAGCAGAATGTGTCCGGGTTGCCGTATTCGCCGTGCTCCGCCTGCGCAGCAATGGCCTTCCACATATCCCACGACTCGCCGCAGCCGTTCTTCACGCCGGACAGGTCGGGAGCATGGGTCTGGTCGCCGTAGCAGGAGGTATCGGTGCAGCAGCCGTTGGTGATGAACACCAGATCGTCCTCAATGAGGTCGATGGTCTGCTCCTTGCCGTCCTTCACATACACGATCTGCCGGGCGATCTTCTTGTCACCCTCGGTTTCGATGATGACATTCCTGACGTCCATGCCGTACTCGATGCGCACGCCGTGGGACTCCAGATATTTCACCAGCGGCAGGATCATGCTCTCATACTGGTTGTATTTGGTGAAGCGCAGGGCGCTGAAATCGGGCAGACCGTCGATGTGGTGGACATAGCGGCACAGATACCGCTTCATCTCCAGAGCGCTGGACCAGCGCTGGAATGCGAACATGGTCTGCCAATACAGCCAGAAGTTGGTGCTCCAGAAGGAGTCCGGCAGCACGTCGGAGATCTTCTTGTCCTCCAGATCCTTCTCCGGCGTCAAAAACAGCTTGGACAGCGCCATGGCGGAGTCCTTGTCCAGCTTGAACTGCTTGTCGGTGTGGGCGTCCTCACCGCAATTCACACTGGCACGGCACAAAGAGTAGTTGGGGTCGTGCTTGTTGAGCCAATAATACTCATCCAGCACGGAAACGCCCGGCGTCTCGATAGAGGGCACATCGCGGAAGGTATCCCACATGACCTCGAAATGGTTGTCCATCTCGCGGCCGCCGCGCATGAAGAAGCCCTTGGTCACGTCCTTGCGGCCGTCGCAGCTGCCGCCGGCAAGCTCCAGTTTTTCGAGCAGATGGATGTGCTCACCCTTCATCTGTCCGTCGCGGACAAGATAAAAAGCTGCCGTCAGCCCGGCAAGGCCGGTGCCGATGATATAAGCCGATTTTTTGTCCACATCCTTGGGCTTTTCGGGATGGGCAAAGGATTCGTAAGTGCCAGCAGAGTAATACATAACAAAACCTCCTGTTGTTTTTCTTTTGTTGGCTTTATTATAGCGTTTCCCGTCCGGCTTACAATAAACAGGAAAAGCCCCGTGATAAAAGTCTTATCACGGGGCCGGAAAGTGTAAAAAAACTTATCAAATGCGGGGAAATGATAAAATCAGAACTGAAATCGGGAGAGCGCTGCGGACATAGAACCCCTGATCAGCTTGGCAAGCCTGTCCACGATCTGCCGCGGATCCTCGCGCATATCGTCCTTGATCCAGTCCAGCATCAGCCCGATAAATATATACGAATAGACCTGGGCGATAAACTGCTTGTCCTCGTCCCGCACCTTCATGGTGCCCACTTCCTCGTTGATCACATCCAGCAAAAGCCGGTCAACGAGCGGCTGCAGGTACTTTTCCACCTGCTCGGCGTGGACGCAGCGGTACACGTTCATGATAAACGGTCTGTTCTCCTGCACCGCCTCGAAGAGCTGCAGGAATCCCTGCTGCCAGGTTTCGTAGGTCTTTTTCTCGTCCAGCGCTCTCCTGGCGTCCTCAAGGCAAGACCACTCCACCAGATCGTAGATGTCCTTGAAATGGTAATAGAAGGTCATGCGGTTGATGCCGCAATCCTCGGCAATGTCATTGATGGTGATCTTGGTCAGCGGCTTTTTCAAAAGCAGATTTTTCAGTGACTGCTCCAACGCCCGCTTTGTTACCTGTGACATGGCAGCTTGTACCTCCCGGAGATCATCCGCCTCGTGCCGCCCTTTCGCCGCCGCTTACCCGGCGGCCTGTGCAGCACAGCAAATACCATACCCATACAGGGCTTTTCTTATCTTCTCCCCAACCGTCCGAACCACCAGAAGGTCAGCGGCCACACGCACCCGGCGAACAGCACCACCAGCAGATAGCGTACCCCGCCCGCGATGGCGGCGCTGCCGCCCAGCAGGGCGATCAGCGGCACCTTCAGCCCCGCCCGTATAGCCAGCAGCAGCCCGAAGCCCACCGCCAGCTTGATGAGCTGCGCCCACCAGACAGCCTGCGTCTCAAAGCGGACGTACTTCCGATCCGCGATGTTGGCGATCAGCATGCCCAACGTAGCGCCGGTGAGCTTCCACGCGTTCTCCAGAGCGCTGACGTAGTTGGCGGTGTCCTCGGCGGTGGCGCCGGTGTCGCCCCGCAGGTACAGATACCCCACGAACAGCCCGCTGCACGCCGCCATCACGGCGATGGTGCGCGTCAGCACCGCCGGCCGCCGGTCGGCCTCCTCCATCAGGGGATAGACCAGCATCACCAGCGCCGCGGCGACCACGAACGACACGCCCACATCCAGCGGTGTGTGTACGCCCAGATACATCCGACTGAACGCCACCAGCACCGTAAGCACGATGAGCAGCACCCGCAGCCACGTCTTATTCGTATACCGCGCCATACCGCCGTAGGTGGCCACGGCGTTCTGCGTATGCCCGCTGGGGAAGGAATAGCCTGTGGCCTCCGCCCGTGCGCTCTCCACGATGGTGAAGCCCGGATCCTTTACCCACGGCCGGGGCACGCAACACAGTATTTTCAGAAACTGGTTGATGACCGTGCCGAAGAACCCCACGATCATCAGGTAGTAGCCCTCCCGCTTGCTGACGCACCAGAACACCGCCACGGCGATGACCATGAAGAACAGCTCGCCGCCCAGCAGCGTGATGACCGACATGATCTTATCCAGCACCGGTGTGCGGATGCTCTCCAGCGCATATAACAGTCCCATACAGCGACACTCCTCTCTTTACTGCTATTGTACTACAGCTTTCCCCGCCGCGCAAGCGTTGACTGCACCCCGCCCCGGTGGTATACTGACGAAAAATGCATCGGGAGGTCATTCTATGGAACCCAACAAGCTACTGGACATCCTGCACACCGCCGAGCGGCTGAAGGACACCCTCCGCCACTGCGACACCAGCAAGGGGCGGCGCGAGAGCGTGGCGGAACACAGCTGGCGGCTGGCGCTGATGGCCTTTTTCCTCCGGGACGAATTCCCGGACACGGACATGGACAGGGTCATCCGCATGTGCCTGATACACGATCTGGGCGAGTGCTTCACCGGCGACATTCCCAGCTTTCTGAAAACCGATGCCGATACGGAGAAGGAGGACTCCCTGCTGGAGCAATGGGTGTCCGGCCTGCCCGCGCCCTATAACGCGGAGATGGGCGCACTGTACGCGGAGATGAACGCCCTGCAAACGCCGGAGGCCAAGCTCTACAAGGCGCTGGACAAGCTGGAGGCGGTGATCCAGCACAACGAAGCGCCCATCGCCACATGGCTGCCCCGGGAGTACGACCTGAACCTGACCTACGCCAACGAGAATGTGGCCTTCTCCCCCTACCTGACAGAGCTGCGCGCTGCCATCCGCCGGGACACGGAGGAGAAAATACAGCGGGGCGAATGAACAGGGGCGGACGACTCCGTCCGCCCTGTATGACCGCCGCACCCTGTAGGGCGG
>OGPL01000616.1_pt1 | contig 37264 bp, 46 predicted proteins | sample 1552901 | NCBI WGS metagenome assembly OGPL01 (sample SAMEA2580244, study PRJEB22360) | human gut metagenome | biome: human gut; feature: human-associated habitat; material: faeces | place: Denmark | collected 2008/2010 | reverse complement strand
TCAAGATTTACAATGATTTACCATTATAAACATTACTTCCGATAATTTAATGTTAATTACAAAAGCAGATGAATACTGATAATATCTTATGTTTGCCGTCCTGCTTGCCGTCCGCGGGGAAATGAAGACGGCAGATTATAGCGCTTTGTCCATCAAATCAGCGACAAGGCGCTTTCTTTTATCTAAGACGTGAGAGTAATATTTTGCGGTAGTCACAATGCTGTTATGGCCAAGCTGCTTGGAGACCAATTCGAGATCAGCTCCTGCTTCAAGCATGTTGGTTGCATATGTGTGGCGGAGAGTATGGAAGGAGCCGAAACCAAAGTTGTTTTTGCACCAGGTATTAAAGTATCGTAAATCATCGGGTGTAATCATTTCTCCGTTTGGCAGGGCGCATACATAATTTCCGGCGGAATGAAAAGAGCCGTATTCTTTCTCGAAGTGTTCCTGCCTGGTGTGGATAGACAAAAGGATCCTGCGGAAATTTTGTCCGAAGGGGGCAGTGCGGACAGAAGAATTTGATTTTGGCAAATCCTGTATAGTCCATCCAGAATCATAGACAGCGGTCCGGCGGACAGTGATTTCATTCTTCTTCATGTTAATGTCATCCCAAGTCAAGGCGCAGCACTCACCGATACGGAGACCTACATAATAAGCGGTGCATATGGCAGGGTAGAATTTATGTTCTTCATTAAATTTATCAAAAATCTTTTTCATCTGCTCGTGGCTGAACGTTTTAACCGGAGCGGGAGTATCTTTATAGACGCGGGGGACATGAATATTTATTGCGGGATTGGTGGACAAAAACCGTCCAAAATCTACGGCATATATAAAAGAACGTTTCAAAACAGCCACTAAGCAATTCAAAGAAGAGCGGGACAGAGAGGACTTCTTCTCGTTCAGGAAATTCTGCAGGAGCCGAGGAGTGATGCGCTTTAATTTATAAGAACCGAAACGGGGGAGAATATGAGACCTAATCAGGCTTTTATATAATTTGACAGTATTCGTTTTATAGCTGCCCTCTACTTCCAAAACTTCACGAATCCAAAGCGAATAAAAATCTTCCACAGAAATATTGGAAGCTATATCAAACGAACCAACGCGATCTGCCTCAGCCTGTGCCTGTCGCCACATCTTATTTGTTTCTGCTTTAGAAATAGAGCCGGCACGCTCAATCTTCTTGCGGTTGCCGGCTTCGTCTTTTACTTCTATAGTGTAGTAATATTTATTTCCACGTTTCCTGATGTACATAATTTAAAACTCTCTTTTCAAGAATCATATTCTGAATGGTTATTGGAACAAAAGATAAAAACAATGCCGGCTAAGATAAGGAGTATAATTGCAAGATAAAATCTCTGTTCGCCGAATCCATATAAAAGGGCAAAAAATAAAAAGTATGAATAATACTTTATGAAGAAAAGAGGGGTGGAAACAAGGCTTTCACGGAATTTTTTCATTGCCTGTTCATCATGTTCTATGTATTCCATGAAACGTTGTTTTCGAATAGAATCTTGTTCTTTTTTAGAAAGAGCTGATTCATAAACAGATAAGCCAGCTTTATGATAATTATCATGAAAAGCAACTTCATGACCGAGAGTATAAAGAAGAGGATATGACAAAAGAATAATAGGGATAATAAGGTCTATTCGTTTTTCCATAAAACAAATAATAACAGAGGAAATAGAAATGAACCCGACAATAAGTGGTGAATACATTAACATCATGCAACTCCTTTAAATTTTACACATCCACTCATGATCTTCTAAAGTATCCTGCTGCCCTGCGGCGAAACAGTCAAATATAGATAATTCAGCAAGCAGTCTTGTCGTATCCTCGATCGTCAAGACTTTTTCATCTCTTATTCCGTCTATCATGGAAGGGCGGTTCCGTAAACAAGTATGAGAGATGAGAGGAAAAGCAAACTTGTTAGCATTTAATTCTTTGATTTTCTTTTCCTCTCTGCTTAAAAGGTGGAAATCCATCCAGTGATAACCGCCATGATGAAGGAAGATATGTCCAAGCTCATGCGCTAAAGCAACATTCCTCTCGTTTGCAGAAAGAGTCCGGTTAATAATAATGCCCTTAAAAAAACCAGCTTTCATGTAAGCGGCTTTCATTCCGTACTGTTTATAGAAAAGAGACATATTTACATAATAGACATCAATTCCGAGCAGTTCCGCGAGTTCGTTCGGATTGTTTGTTCTGTACCGGCGGACGATATTTAAAACTTCGGGGAGCATTCTTTTCATTCCTTCTTCTCCTTTTTCTTATTGGCAATCGTTAAAAATATATTCGCCAGCAACTCTCCGTCTTCTTTAGAAATAGCATGATTAACACCATCGAAAAGAATTGAGCCGCTTTTTAAAATATCTTTTAAATCTGTTGGAGCACCGTAAGGAGTAGAATCTTCTTGAAGCAATAAACCGGACATTAAATAAGCTGGAGTGGTTCGCAATGCGATGGCAAGTTTTTCAATTTTATCAGAAGGAATACTTGCTATAATTCCACTTTCGTACCGCTGTATTGTTTGCCGACTAACGCCTACAATTTTAGCGACTTCCTCAAGTGTCATATGAACTTCTTGCCGACGTCTTTTAATGTTTTGACTAAGAGCCATGCAGCACCTCCAATTTCATTATTAAATTCATTATATGAACAATTTACACACAATGCAACAGAAAAAGAACAGAAAATGAAAAAAAGTATCTTGACAAGTGATTTTTATGATGGTATATTTGGTACGTAAAAGGTGACAAGAGGAAAGGAGGTAAGGGAAATGGTTGATGTAAATAAATTAAGAGGAGTTATTGCAGAGCGCGGGAAATCACAGGCAGATGTTGCCAGGATGCTTGGCATTAATGATAGAACGTTTTACAAAAAGATGAAGAGAAAGGTGTTTGATTCGGATGAAATCCTGCAGATGTGTAATTATTTGCGGGTTGACGAAACAAATATGATCTCTATTTTTTTTAAGCAAAATGTCACGTAAAACGTGACAAAAGAAAGAGAAGGTATAAAAATAACTATGGAAATCAAATTTGAACTTGAACGTGAAAAGTTAAAAGAAGCGGCCGCGCCGCTGGTCAACTATCTTCGAAAGAGACAAACGCCTGAAACTACGGCAATAGTCACGGGCGCAGGTGTAGAAATAGTATCCACGGACATACATATTCCATTTGAAGAAAATTGGGATTAGCAAAGCGCCTCCGTATAGCAAGGGGGAAAGAGACAAAGGAGAGGAGAAATGGGAAAAGAAATTTTGCAAGATGACACGGACAGGCTGTTATCTGTAGAAGAGGTGGCAGAACGTCTGCGGACGGGAAAACAATTTGTCCGCAGGCTAATCAATGCAGGACTTCTTCCGGCATTATCTTTCCGGCGGAACAGGCGGATAAGGAAAGTAAGCCTGAATAAGTTCCTGGAAGAGTATGACGGACAGGATCTGTATGAGGTACTGGAGGGGAAACAATGAAAGCATTAATAGCCTTTGTGGCAACGGTATTAGTGGCAGGTGCAGTGGTAGACGCAGACAGCATCTGCAACAGGCTCTTCCCGGATGTGAAAATTGTTGAGTACCGGAGAGAGGTAAGGGCGGGAGACACGCTCTGGAATATCTGTGGCGAGATCGCTACGGATAAAGAGGATTTACGGAAGCTTGTCTATCAAGCGAAGAAAGACAACGGGATCCGGGATGTAGGAAATCTGCAGCCGGGAATGTTGATTGTAGTCAGAGTTGAGGAGGCGAGGAAATAATGTTGACCGATTATCAATTGAAAAATTGGGTAGAAACTCATTACTTCCATCATATTGAAGCTTATGAATGGGCAAAAGATGCAAGAAGAAATCTTCTCAAGACCGTCAGTTATGAGGATGGCGGTTACATTGATCGTGAAATGCTGGACAATGTTGCTAATGCTATTGAAGCATTAGAACGTGCGGCATTCTTATACAGCATTGCTGTACCCACAAACAATGAAAAAGCCGATGAAATGAAAAAATTTGAGATGATAGAAGGGCAGCTGATTTACATTGCCCATCCGTACGGAGGGGATAAAGAGAATGTAAAACGGGTAGAGGAATGCTTAGAAAGACTGCAGAATAAGTATCCATGCAAAACGTTGTTTTCCCCTTTACACAATTGGGACTGGGACACCTACGATCCAGATCATCAGACAAAACCAATGCAGGACTGCCTGACGATATTAAAAAGGTGTGACGCCGTTATTCTATGCGGGAACTGGAAAAAGAGCATGGGATGCATGCAGGAATACTATGCTGCCTACGTTTTGGGGATTCCAGTGTTTGAACTTAATGAAGAAGGGATAAAGGAGATTGGGTAATGGCAAATGAAAATATCTTTACCACGCTGGGAGCTTCTAATCACGCCAAAGAAGAACGTGAAAAGAATGATTTCTATGCCACGGATAATATAGCGGCTCACTTGCTGCTTGAGAATGAGCCATTGAAGAACATATGGGAATGTGCCTGCGGGGACGGGGAACTTGCAAAGGTTTTTGATAAAGCAGGTGTCTTAGGCAAGGCAAGCGATCTGATAAACCGTGGATATGGAGAAGTCGGAATAGACTTCCTGAAATATGCGGGGGGGGTGGGGCGGAGACATAGTAACGAATCCACCATACAAACACGCAGAAGCCTTTGTGAGACATGCCTATGAAATCATACAACCAGGAAGAAAGGTATGTATGTTTCTAAGATTATTGTTCCTTGAAAGCAAAGGAAGGCAAGCACTGTTTGAAGAATGCCCGTTGAAAACGGTTTATGTGTCGAGGAAAAGGATTCCCGCATACAAAAACAACAATCAAAGCAATAAAAGCAGTGCCATCGCATTTTGCTGGTTCGTTTGGGAAAAAGGTTACAGCGGGGATCCTGTGATTAAGTGGATAAATTGAAAAAGAAGGTTAAGTGATATGAAAGTTGAAATTGAAGAAAGAAAATATGAAAAATGGGTAAAAAAGGGACTTAAGAAGGCGAAAGACTATGCGCATAAAGATAGGCCTGAGGACGGACCTATAACTGAATTTATAAGAAATATAATGGAAGATGCTTTTTATGAAGGATATATGGCGGCAAAAGAGGAAAAACTCCATGGCAAGATTTCAATTATCTAAAACAGAATTCAAGAAACTCTGCGATCTGGTCAAGCAACGGGACATAGATCTTGCAGAAACGTACTATGAAAAAACGACCGGGAAGTGAGAGTCCCGATCGCCGTGCCGAAGCAACAAATTGATCTATATAAATTATAGTGTATGGCACGGGAAAAGTCAAGGAAATAAGGGGCGGGAACGCCTCTTTGAGACCTTGATATTCCTATTATTTTAACGACAATTAATCGAAAATAATCTATGGAAAAAATATCATGCCATACATGAAAGAGATTTTCCGTTTTCCAAGCGGAATGGAAATAAAAAAATATCACACATGGCGATTAGGTGGGAAGAAAACAAGAAACCCGAACGAAAGCGAAACGGAATCTGCTGTACAAAAAGGGAATGCCAGGCGGGCAAAAGAGAAATTGTACAGAGTCATTCTTACGAATTTCCAAAGAGATGACTGGAGACTGGATCTCACATACAGAGACCCGCCGCCCGATCCGGAAGAAGCCCAAAGCAGAATTAGAAAATTCCTGCGGAACCTGAAAAACCTATACAGAAAATTCCAAGAGGAATTGAAGTATATCTATGTAACTGAATATAAGGGTCACAGAATCCACCACCACCTTCTGATCAATGCATCAATGAAAATCCAAAGAAAAGACATAAGAGAGAAATGGCCATGGGGAGAACTGAACTACAGGTCATTTCGATACTTTGATGGAACGCCGGAAGACTGCAGGCGGTTAGCAGAGTACCTCTGTAAAGAAACGGACGAAACCATAAGAGAGCCTGGATCTGTACAGAAGAAAAGATGGAATGCCAGCAGAAACTTAAAACGTCCTAAAGTTACAAAACATAAAATCTACTCCAGGCACTGGAAAGAAAATCCAAGTCCTCCCGAAGGATACTGGATAGAAAAAGTGGAAAACGGGTACACACAAGAAGGATACCCATACCAATATTACCGGATGCTGAAGGAGGTGCAGCAGAAAAAGAAAACAGTTTCTAAGTGGTGCTCTAAGTGGTGCAAGGGTAAACCGGAAAGGGGAAAACATGAAAATCAAAAAAATAACCACGGAAGTAGGAATAGGGTACATCAGCGGAGCGGAAGAAAATCAGATAAGAAGTCTGGAGCCGGCAAGAAAGGAATTTTATGAAGCGTTTATTAAATTCTCCGAATCATTATCGGAATTGGGAGACGCGAATCTTTTGAAAAAGCATGTAGGTTTTGTGGTAAACAAGATTGTAATTGGCTACAAAGACGGAGAGAAAAAGTCTTACACGGCATACGGATTTGTAAAAGTAGAAGACTATCCGCTGAATGTTAAATTTGTTACCGGCGGTATACCATGCGGAATGTTTGATAAATTGGACGAATGCCTGGAAATACTTATAGAAGAAGCGAAAAAATACATATCCGGCGATCGTGCGCAGGGAGATTTATTTAAGGAGGCAGAAAATGAATGAACCGATAATAAGCCCGTGGGTGTTTTATTGGATAGAAACAATGAGCCAGATAAAAGATTTTGCAGGAATAGTTATAACCGTTACAATCCCTGTGAGTATACCTTTGGTGATGTTTGGAACACAAATAATAAAAACAGGAGTATTAAGTAAAGAAAGATATAAAAAAATTACAAAAGGAATAATAATCGCTGGAATAATATCAGTGATCGCATACATATTTATACCGAGTAAAGGAACAATGTATAAAATGCTTGCCGCAAGTTATATGACGCAGGAAAACATAGAAAACGTGGGCGAAAGCATAGATAAAATAGCAGATAAGTTGGTAGAGAAAATAAACCAGGTGAAAAAATGAAATGGACAATGGATAAATGTACCGCGGTATTTAGTGCGATGACAGAAGAAGAACTGGAAATCATAGATCGAGTACATGAAAACGAAAACGAACTGTCAGAGATTCAACTTTTGAACAAAGTGAATCAGTGTCTTCTTTTAAAAAAAGACAAAAAAGAAAACCTCATGGAAGCTGCCGTGCTGATTATCGAGGCAGCGAACAGGGAGGGGAAATGAAAAGTTACAAGGTAATAGATACCAAATTCTTCAATGTGCACTTTACTTATCCAAGGAAAGACGGAAAGTACAAACCTGAAGGACTGTTCTACTGCGCATATGAAGATGATTACGAAAATAGGATTGTGCATCTTGCTATAGACAGTCACAAGGGAAATCTACTTGTGTGTGAATGTATGGATAAAGAACAGGCAATAGAAAGGCTTATGATCTGGTGGAGGATAGAAAGAAATGAAGGGGATCACAAAAGTTAATCAGGAGTTTTTTAACGAGCATTTTATAAAACCGGACGAAGACGGTAAATATCGACCGATGGGGCTGTTTTACTATTGGGGTTATTCTCAATTTTGGAGTAAACCTACATATATTGTGATAAATAACCGTGATGGAAATCCGCAAGTTATGGAGTGTATAGACAGAAAAGAAGCTGAAAGTTGGCTGGAAGAATGGATGAATGAGGTAAGAGGATGAATACAGTACAAATCACGGGAAATCTTGCGAAAGATCCAATTATCAGAGCAACAAAAACAGGGAAAGCCGTAGCGTCATTCTCCGTAGGCGTAAGTAAGAAAATCACAAAAATGAACGGGGATATTTTAGATCTAACAGACTGGATCAATGTAACCGCCTGGGGGAACTTGGCGGAAGCTGTGGGAAATGAACTCACGAAAGGAAGCTATGTATTTATCAAAGGGCGGTACTCTACAAGATCATATGACACGCCGGACGGACAGAGACGGTATGTAACCGAAGTGGTAGCGAATATGATTGCGAAGCCGATTGGAAGAAATATGAAATCATCGGAGGTACCGTTTTCCGAACCTGTGAAATTTGAAGACATGGGGACAGTAACGAAAGAATATGCACCGCCTGAATACGAGCAGGGAGAAATCCCATTTTAAAGGAGGACGAAATGGATAGATTAATTGACGTAGCGAGTGTAGTGATATTTATCAGCATGATCATGTATGCCGCAATTAAACTCGACGAAGCGGCAAGAAAACTACATGATGAAGAAGAGCGGATTTACGAAGAAAGGAAACTGAAATGAAGAAAATGGAGATAAGTTTTGATAATAAAGATTTACACATTGACGCCATGGAAGTAGGAAAGAATGAAATTAAAAGCGTGGTGTATGCGTTGATAAAAGGGTTACTTGAGGATTTTGGGGCGTCTTATGGTGAGGTTGCAGGGATATTTAATGACGCTGTAAGCGATTACATAAGAAGAGAATGAAAGTAACGGTAGGAAGCCTATTTGACGGGATTGGCGGATGGTGTATAGCGGCACAGCGGAATGGGGCTGTTCCGATTTGGTCATCGGAAATAGAACCATTTTGTATGGAAGTCACCAAAAAACACTTTCCGAATGTCATACAACTTGGCGATATCAGAAAAATAAAAGGTGACAAAATACCACCCGTGGACATTATCTGTGCGGGTAGTCCATGCCAGGATCTGTCGGTGGCAGGGAAAAGAGAGGGATTAAAAGGTGAACGAAGCGGACTATTTAGAACGGCAAATGACATTGTTTCCGATATGCTTAATGCCACAAGCGGAAAATACCCAAAATATTTCGTATGGGAAAACGTACTTGGAGCATTTTCAAGCAATAAAGGGCGTGACTTTCAAGCCGTGCTTAGCGAAATCACACAAGCCGATATTACAATGCCTAAGTCTGGAAGATGGGCAAGAAGCGGAATGGTACGAAGTAAGAGATGTCACCTCGCATGGCGCGTCCTTGACGCCCAATATTGGGGCGTCCCCCAGCATCGAGAGAGAATCTTCCTTATTGCGTGTTTTGGAAATAGGGGGGGGTAGACCGGAAGTACTATTTGAGCCCGAAGGCATGTCAAGGTATTTTGCGGAGAGCGAAAGTAAGGAAGAAGCGCTTACCCGAACTGCTGTACCAAGTACTGAAACATCAGTCTATGATATCGGAAACGGACAAACAAACTCAATAAGAATGAGCGAAAAAGCAGGAGCGCTGAACTGCATGCATGATCAGCGATGTGTGCTTGTAAAAACATACAGAATCGGATCATACGAAAGCGAAGGAATGAAAAGCAAAAATCCGACAGCGGGCATAAAAGAAGTAGACAAAAGTAATACGTTAGATCTAAGCGGAAGCAATCCCGCAAGAAACCAAGGCGGCATCTGTATAAGCGTCCTTGATATGACACATGCACAAGACGTTATCAGAGAAAGAAATGACGGAACAGTGCAGACGCTCAATAGCAGGATGGGGACCGGCGGAAATCAAGTGCCGCTCATATACACATTCAATAGAGACGCAAGCATAAAAAACAACATGCCGATCTATGAAGACAAAACATCTACATTAAAACCATCAACAAGATTAGCAGTTATCTATGCGATTGATTGTAGAAACAGCCGACTTTTGCAAATATCAATGACATTACAGGCAAAAAACCAGGGAGGATATAGTCTCAATTATCAAAATCCGATTATAGTTAAGAATTACGTCCGCCGTCTTACGCCGCTTGAATGTGAAAGACTGCAGGGACTTCCGGATAACTGGACAGAGGGCGGGAGCGATACGGCAAGATACAGAGCGATAGGAAACGGAATGGCACAGCCATGTGCTGACTATGTAATGAGTAAAGTGGTTAAAGATCTTAAGGAGGAAAGATGAATTACATAAAAAAAGTAGCGGAACTCTTGAATGTAGAAGTAGGAGAACACTTCACGATTCATTTCAAGAAAGAAAAAAGACAGATAAAAAACTTCTATTTCAACGAAGAAAAAGGACTGATGATAAAAACAGGCGGAAGTGACGTAAAAGCCAACAGCAGCTTTGTAGAGGGAATACTTACCGGAACATTGGAAATAAAAAGGACAAGAAAGAAATGAAAATACTTGATGCATGCTGCGGCGGGAAAATATTCTGGTACGAGAAAGATCTTCCGATGGTAACATTCCAGGACATCCGTGCGGGAGTAAAAGAATACTCCAGCGGAAGAAAAATAAGGATAGAACCGAACCATATTGGAAACGTCACGGATATGGACTTTGAAGATGAAACATTCGATATTGTTATATTCGATCCGCCGCATATGATCCGCGCAGGGAAAACATCTTGGCTGAACATCAAGTATGGGAAACTGCCGAAAGACTGGGAAACATTCTTCAAAAATGCATTTTCGGAAATATTCAGGGTGCTGAAAGAAAATGGCATATTAATCTTTAAGTGGAACGAAACACAACTCAAATTTGGCGAAGTAATAAAGCATTCGCCGTATAAACCAATGCTTGGAGACCAGAGAGGACAAACGAGATGGACAGTATTTATGAAAAACACAGCATTACATCACAGGAAGGGAGAGGTTTATTGTTAGCGAAACTTTTATACGATGAAGGAGTTAGATATATAGTGAAAAACGAAATTGGGGGAGAGATCTGTTTATTTATGGAGCATCCATCGCTTGAATACCCATTTGTGCTATTAGAAGAATTAAGGAATCTTGATAATGTCTATTTAGCGGAAAAAGGCGGAGAATTATTTGTGGTGAAAGGGTAAAATCATGACAATAAGACAATTCTTTTATAACTTGCGGGAAGTGCAGCCGGTTAAAGTAGAACTTGCGGAAAATGAATATAGAAAATTCAAAGAACAGGTAAACGGAGCCTTACCAGCGGAGCATGTTTCCGGCGGTTCAAATTCAATACAAACTGTTCCGCCAGTGCTTATCCAGTACGAAACAGCAAAAGAAAACTATGAACGGGAAAAAAAGAAATACGAAAAAATGATAAAGAAAGCAGAGGTGTACATAGAAGAATTGGAAAATCCGATACGACACACAATCATGCGGCAGCGGTACCTGCTCAATTGGGCATGGCACACAATTGAAGTTACGAATAACTTCAATTACTACCGGACGATGATGAGAATACACAAGTCTGCATTGGACGAATTAACAAAAAGGCATAAAGAGGTGAGTTTCTGATGTGTATAGGAAGGCAATTGCCATACGTGGAAGAGGGAACAGAGATAAAAGATGGGAAAGTAACAGAAAAAGATATAAAATGCGAATATTGTAAAAATCCTATAACGATAAATATAATAATGCAGGTTTTCAAAAATATCATATGCATACGATGAAATGTTAAAAATGTACTGGAATAGTAAAAGGTAAAATATTTCGTATATTGAGAATTGAGGCGGCAATTCACCGCCCTCTTTTTTATTGCACGGTATAAAGATAATTTATAATAAAATAATTGCACGTGCAAAATGAGCGTGCTATAATATAAACAACAAAAGAGAGTTGCTGGAAATCCGGCAGAAAAGGAGAAGAAAGAATGAAACAAATTATGTACAGATCTTATGTTGAGTACATTTCGTGGGGAGATTCCCGTGAAGAAACGAAAGGAAACAATATACATTTTACATTCTTTGCACCGAGCTGCAGTGATTTTGACTGTATTTTGGTCGAAATTCCGGACAACATGGCGGTGATCCCGACATGGGAACAGACAAGAAAAATACGTTTTTGGGCAAGAAAAATGTCCGAAATTTTAGTCGACGATGAAAGATGTCGGCTAAATGTAAATATGGGGAGACGAGATAGATATTATTATGGTGATATTGAAGATGTTAACGATATCCCGAAAGAATCTTATCTTCCGACAATTAACACGAATAACGGAGTTGTAGCACTAAAAATTATAAATGTGCAATATACAACCGTAAAAGAAAACGCCGAAAAATTCAGCTGTGAGTACATAGAAAACGGGAAAAAACTGATCAGGGATCTGTTAAAAAAAATATCTCGTGAAATAGAAATTCACGATGAAATAAAGATGCTTGAAAAAGACAGAGAGCTCCGAAACGTGACAACAATAGAAGAGCTCAAAGAAGAAATTACAATAGAATCGAACAACTACGGAAAAATAACTGGAAGACCAGGGCAGTATGTAATAACCGTAGCGGACAGGAAGTATTTGATAAAAGGTATGTGGGACCCGATGGACGTTGACGACCGTGATAGCGGGTATGAATACTTCAATGTTTATCCGTTCGATCCAGATGAACTTTGTAGAAAAATTCCAGCCATTGGACTTCCGGAAAACATGCCGGAAGAAATTAGGCAAATGGTTAAAGCAACTGCTGCTTACAGAAATGAATTGATACGAAACATCGGAGAAGAAGATTGGGGCTAAAAGAACACTGCATCCTGAAAAATCATAAACAAAGTTTTTTAATAAAGGAGGATAAAAAATGTATACTGATGCGGAAATAATATATAAAAACGTAAAAAAATTAGAAGAAGGGGTGTATAGAGTCCAGGGGAAAAGACGGACGTGGGAGGGGTTGACAGATATTCAGAAACTCCGCTTTGCGCTAATCGCGGCGGGGGAAGTGTTAAAAACTGTTAAAATCTCCGACGTTGTAAAAGCAGCGGGAATAAAGGGAATGAAGACAAACGAAATAATAATAGCAGCCGGAAATGCAAAAAAGGAGCTTCCGGATTACAGACTTGTAATTATGCGGGAAGACCCGATTGAGAATTACAGTTTACTACAAAACGGTGTATTTACTTGCTGTGAGTTTGATAATCAGTAGATTTTATTAAATAAGAACAGGAGACGCTTAAAAATGAAAACAGAAAAAATAATAAAAAAAGCGGAAAAGCACGAAAGCGTAAGTCTAAACCTACGCACCACAGCTGAAATTCGAGATAGATTCAAAGATCTGTGCAAGAAGAATGGAAGCACCGCAAATAGAACATTAAATGCATTTATGGAAGAGTATATAAAAAAGGAAGAGCAAAAGAACGTAAAAGACCTGAGTGTGTTTGATGGAATCCGCGACTTATCGAGCCGCGGAGAAACATACCGATTCAAAAGAATAGCCGACGGCTATACTGTTTATAAACTAAACGGATATAGCTTTAACAAAATTGGGGTAGTCAAAGCAAAAGAAGATATATCGGACATCGACTTATTCAATTTAGGATGGGAAGTAGACAGGTGATAAAAAATGAAACACATTATAGCAGCAATTTTAAAAGAAAAGCATATTGTAAAAACGTATCCGAGATGGAGTTTATCGCAGATATATAAAGATATTGTGGAACTGCGAAAGAACGACAAAGAATTAAATAGATATATAGCCGTAGAAATGCCGGCTTATGACGAAATGGAAGAGTCGGAGTTATATTTAATCTGGCATAAAGAAGCTACGAAAGAATATCATGCGAGCGGTAAAAAAGCTTATGATATTTTTATGCGAAATCACATACCGAATTTAACTTTAAACGGCAAGAAATACTATTATGATATCAATGAAAATTATAGTAAACGACTTGATATTGGGCGGTTGCTGATAAATTTAAAAGGCAGCATTATTCTTGCAGTGAAAAAAGGACTTGATTCTAAAGATGGATTGTTCGGCGTAATAAACACTGGGATTGATACATTTACAGTAAAAGTTAAAGAAGAAAAAAAGAACTATCTATTTATTGCATATGCGTATAATGACGAGGATATTGAATCTGCGAAAGATGATTACCGAAAGCTTTGCATCGGCAATTATATATATGACGAACTGGAATTAGATGTGGATGACGCACTTCTGATATTAGCGAAATAGTAAAAAGAAATAGATGTCACATAGTGTCACTGCATGTCGCTTGCGGTCATGCGTGACAAAGTGATAAATTAAAGTTGAATAAGTATGAAAGAACATCATGATACCGTCCGAAAGGGCGGTTTTGTATTTCCGGCGGCACTCATTGTGAGTGCCTTTTTTAATGAAAGGAGGCTGCCGTGGCAAAAGGAAAATTTGAATACTGGCGAACGAAAGATGGACTTTTGCAGATAGCAGCCTGGGCAAGAAACGGACTTATAGACGAGCAGATCGCTCACAACATGGGCATTCGCAGAAGCACCCTTTCGGAATGGAAAAAGAGATTCCCGGACATAGCAGACGCCCTAAAAAAAAATAAAAACATAGTAGACATAGAAGTAGAAAATGCACTCTATAAAAGGGCCGTGGGCTATGAATTCGAAGAAACAACAATAGAAATAGATGACGAAGGCAAGAAAAAAGTAAAAAAAACAACAAAACAGATGGCTCCGGAAACATTGGCAATCATATTCTTCTTGAAAAATAGAAAACCGGACGAATGGCGGGATAAAAGAGAAGTCGAAGTCAAAGGAGAAATCAGCATGACAAACGCTTTGAAAGCAGCACGGGAGCGCGTGATAAAAAATGAATGAAATCATTGAACTTGTCGAAGCATTAGGCGAATACACGCACGACCCCTTAAAATTTGTCTACTTTGCATTTCCATGGGGAGAACCAGGGCCGCTGGAAAAAATGAACGGTCCCGAAGAATGGCAGAAAGACATACTGAAGGATATAAGGGACGGCGTGAAAATCAAAGACAACGTGGTCAGAGAAGCCGTGGCATCAGGGCACGGGATAGGAAAAAGTACGTTAGTCGCATGGCTTATCCTCTGGGCAATATCAACACACGAAAACACAAGGGGAGTTGTCACCGCTAATACAGAAACACAGCTCCGAACCAAAACGTGGCCGGAACTCATAAAATGGTACAACCTGTTTATCGGGCGGCCTTTGTTCACAGCGACAGCCACCGCCATATTTGCGAACGAACCGGGAAAAGAAAAAAACTGGCGAATAGACGCCATACCATGGAGTGATAACAACACAGAAGCCTTTGCAGGCTTGCATAACCAAGGAAATAGGATACTGATGCTTTTCGATGAAGCGTCAGCTATATCCAATCAGATCTGGGAGGTAGCCGAAGGTGCCATGACGGATAAGGATACAGAAATCATATGGTGTGCATTCGGAAACCCCACAAGAAACACGGGAAGATTTTACGACTGCTTCCATAAATTCAGAAGTCTTTGGAATAAAAAACAAGTAGACTCAAGAAGCGTTTCATTCTCAAACAAAGGACTCATACAGCAGTGGATAAACACTTTTGGAGAAGACAGCGACTACGTAAGAGTCAGAGTCAAAGGACAATTCCCGAACGCAAGTTCACTACAATTAATCTCAACAGAACTGGCGGAAAAAGCGCGGGGAAGAAACCTGCGACCGGAACAATTTAACTTTGCTCCCGTTATTATCGGGGTAGACCCTGCGTGGATGGGAGATGACGCTACCGCTATATGGCTGAGACAAGGACTAATGGCAAAACGGCTCAAGAAAATACAAAAAAACAACAACGATATAGCCGTAGCTAACTTGATAGCAAGATATCAAGACGAATACAAAGCAGATGCCGTCAATATAGACATGGGCTATGGCACAGGAATCTATTCGGCAGGGGAAACCATGGGACGGCATTGGAACCTAATCCCATTCAGCGGAGAATCTCCCGATATGGCATGTAAAAACATGCGGGCGTATATGTGGGACCAGATGAGAAAATGGCTTGCGAACGGCGGGGCATATCCCGATGATCAGCAGATGCAGGACGATCTGACAGGAGTAGAAATCAAACCGACAGAAGACGGGAAACTCCAGCTGCAGTCAAAAGAATACATGAAACAGAAAGGCATTCCATCCCCTAACGATGCGGATGCCTTAGCTTTGACATTCGCCGTTCCGGTGATCAGGGCACCCAACAAGAAAAGAGTCAATACAAAATATCAATTATTTACTTAAAGGAGGTACTTAAATGTGTTCAGCATTATTCGGAGGGAAACAAAGCGTAAGCACTCCGGAAATTAAACAAGTAGCGCCGTCTGCAACCACAATCACCAATGCAGACATTGACGCTGGCGGAACCGCCGATACCGAAGCCGCTAAAAAAAGAAAACAGAAACAAGGATATGCGGCAACAAGACTGGCGGACGTTGCACCGACCAATACAAAATCAACATTGGGGTAAAAAATGGAGAGACTATCAATAACAGCCGCTGCCCTGCCAGCGGACCAGCCGACAATCCGAGCGCCGGATAAACAAAGCGTTCTTCATCGTGTAAAAGCCATGCGGGAGTATCGGCGGGAATACGAAGAAAGATGGAAAGACATAAGAGATCATCAACTTCCCTTCATCGGGGAATTTGGAGACACCGCCGATGCAACAAACAAAGCCCGAAGAAAAGACCTTATGATCTCAAACGGTGTAGCGTGGCTTGCTAATATCGCGTTTGCCGCAGGGATGGAATCCGGACTCACACCGCCGTCAAGACAGTGGTTTAAATTCGGCTTTTCAAACAGCAGCGCAAACGAAGACATGGAAGCCGCAAGAGTCCTCGACATCCGACAGGAAATCGTGGAATACATGCTACATCGTTCCAATTTCTATAACTCCATTCATTCATGCTACATGGAAATTGCACATGGACAGGCACCTTTGGGTGTATTTGCATCCCCGGAAACAGGCGTGAGATTCCAGCAGTACACCATAGGAACATACTACTTAGCGAGCGGAGCAAGCGGGAGAGTAGATACATTCTGCAGAGAATTCCAGATGACAGCAGACCAGCTCCTGGAACAATTTGGAGAAGAAAACCTGCCGCATGCCGTCAAAGACGCCCTGCAGAATGAAAACGGAAGATACAATAAATCATTTACCACCTATTGGCTTGTCATGCAGAACAGATACAGGACAGTCGGACAAACGGGAAGTAAAAATATGCCTTACACCTCGCTTTACTGGATAGATAAACAATCAGTAGACGAAGGGAAAGGCTTTTTATTTACCGGCGGATTTGAAGAATTCCCTGTACCAACGGCAAGATACCAGACCATAGAAGGAAGTCCCTATGGAAAAGGACCAGGATGGTACGCCGAAGGCGATGCAAGAATGCTGCAGATCATGAAAAAAGACTTCCTGACGGCGGTAGAACTCATGGTAAAACCACCAATGAAAGGACCCGCCAGTGTAGGAGATATAGGAGGCGTTGATCTGATACCGGGCGGGTATACAAACCTAAACAATACGGGAACCAATCCAACAGTAGAACCTCTCTTCCAAGTGCCGGGAAATCCGGAATGGCTTGCCACAGAAATCCAACGGACAGAAGAAAGCATAAGAAGAACCTACAGCGCAGACCTTTTCCTTATGCTCGACTCCATCGACACCCCGCAGATGACAGCGCGGGAAGTTATGGAACGCCAGCAGGAAAAACTCCAGCAGCTGGGACCCGTGGTAGAACGCCTGCAGGATGAATTCCTTTCTCCGATTATCGAAAGAGTCTATAACATCGCCGAAAGAATGGGACTATTCCCGCCACTGCCGGAAGAACTTGCCGAAAGAATGGCAGACCAGGACATAAAGATAGAATACATCTCACCTCTTGCCCAAGCGCAGAAAATGAGCGGCCTTGTCAATATCGAACAAGCCGTATCCTTTGCCGGACAAATGGCGCAGATCTATCCGGAAGCCCTGAAAGCCATCGATCCGATCGGCACTGTCAAGAGATACTTTGAACTCCTTGGAGCTCCTGCCGTCATGCAGAGAAGCACAGAAGAAATCATGCAGATGATAGCAGCCGAACAAGAAGCCATGGAACAGCAGCAAGAACAGCAGTACATGATGCAGCAGGCACAAGCCATGGCACCGGCGGCACAGGCGGCAAAGAACCTGACAGATGCTGCCAATGATGGAAACCCTGCATTGCAGAACCTCTTGGGGATAGGTGGTGGATAAATGAAAACAAATGTAACAGAGCACGATGTGCTCATCAGAAAATACATAGAAAAACAAAAAAGAGAAGAAGACGTAAAAGCTATCAGAACCGTTTTGAAAAGCAAAGCGGGGAGATGGTTTTTTATTCACATTCTTGAAATGACAGGCTACAAAGCCGAAACATTCACGGGAAATTCGCAGACATTCTACAACGAAGGCAGAAGGTCAATCGGGATCCAGATAGAAAAAGAGATGGTCGAACTCTTAGGAAAAGAAGGATTCGAACTAAGACAAAAAGCCGAAAAAGAATACATCGAATTTCAATTCAAAGCAAAAGCATTATTAGAAAACAAGGAGGAATAACAAATGGAAGGCGTACAGAACCAGCAGGCACAGGCGAACAATAACACGGATCCGCAGAACCCGCAGGTAGAACCACAGGTACAGAATCAAGAACCGGGAAGACTGGCACAGCAGGCAGGCACAGAACCGCAGGCACAGAACCAGGAACCGGATCCGCAGAACCCGCAAGGTGCACCGGAAGCATACGATTTCACATCGGCATTGCCCGAAGGCGAAACCTTAGATGAAGCCATTTCACAGAAATTCGGTGAAATTTGCAAAGGAATGAACCTCACTAACGAACAGGCAAACCAGATGGCCGCGTACGGTTTTGAGTACGGGAAAGGGCTTATCCAGCAAATGAACGACATGCGGGAAGCACAGTACGACAAGTGGCAGGAAGAAACCAAGAAAGAACTTGGAGCAGACTTCCAAAAAACCATGAACGAGTACGGTGCAGGACTCCAGCACCTGGAAAAAACCTGTCCAGGAATAAGGAAACTCCTAAGCGAAACAGGAGTAGGAGATCGTATAGAAATCGTACGTGCCTTTTCGGAACTGGGGAGACTTGTTTCGGAAGACGGCGGCGTCGGCGGAGGTAATCCGCAGGGAGGGAAAACCTCTATGTATCCCAATACCAATTTTGAAAACTATTAAGGAGGACTAAGAAATGGGAGTAGCATTAACATTAAACGATTTAAGAAAAAGACAGGCACCGGACGGATCCATTGATGTGGTTATTGAAACACTCGTCCAGTCCAATCCAATTTTAGAAGACGTAAGATGGGCAGAAGGAAACCTGCCCACAGGCAACCAGACTACGCAGCGGAACGGCTTGCCCGAAGTACATCTTAGGCAGATTAACCGCGGCGTGCCGGTAGGAAAATCCAGCACCAAACAGGTAACAGATACCTGCTGCCTGATGGAATCCCGCTCCGAAGTGGACGTGGAACTCGTGTCCCTTGCTCCGGATAAAGAGGCTTTCAGAACATCCGAAGACATGGCATTCGTGGAAGCCATGGGTGAGGCAGTGGCTCACCACATGTTCTACGGAAATTCCGCAAAGAATTTGGATGAATTCAACGGACTGGGAATCCGCTACAACAAATACGGCGGCAAAAAACACGACGCCTCTTACCAGGTCATCAATGCCGGCGGAACAGGGAAAGGCAAACTTTCTTCCGCATTTCTTGTGGGCTGGGGAGACCGTGCCGTTACAGGCATTTACCCAAAATACGGCTATGCAGGATTGAAACGCCAGGACCTGGGAGAGGTAGATGCCATAGATGCAGATGGATATAAATTCCGCGCTCTTTCCACACTCTTCAAGTGGAAACCTGGACTTGCCGTCAAAGATCCTGAAATGGTTGCCGCAGTAAGGAATATTGATTTAGGAGCCGTGAACGCCGCAGCGGCCACTGTGGAACAGAAAAAAGCGGTAGTAGACGCCATGATTCGTGCGCAGGGACGCATGAGGAATCTCAATACCGTCCATCCCGTATGGTACGTGTCCCCGGAAATGTATACATTCCTTACCATCTTCTATAGCGATAAGGCTAATTCCTACATCACCCGCCGCGAACTGATGGAAGGTCCGGTAACAATCTCCGTAAACGGTATTCTTGTACGCAAAGAAGACGCCCTCGTGGACACCGAAGACGCCATTACAGAAAATAAATAAGGAGGACTAAAAATGATTATTGATGCAGAAAACACCTTTTTCTATGAACAGGACCTGTCCAAAGGGACTAAATCTACAGTAGTCAGTAACGGCGAAGGCGGTGACGCATATAATCCCCTCTGGCTGAAAGCTATTGTGTTGAAACCGCTTTCTGCGGCGGCAACAATCACGCTTAAAACCGCGGATAAAGAAGATATGACAGGGGCCGTCACGCTGACAACTCTCTCCCTCGCAAAAGACGAAGGAGCCGGTGCGGCGGTAAAAGTACCCGCAGGCTGTAAGAAATACCTGCAGGTTGAAGTAGCAGGAGCCACCACGGGAACCGTTCGGGCATTCCTTACAATGGATGTGGACATGGTATGAATGGAATCCACTTTGGACAAGCGGTAGGAGGGCGGAAATTGGAAGACCTTTCCGCCAATGAACTACGCGCCAGATTAATCCGTGCAGGGAAAGATGTTCCGAAGGACATTAAAACCAAAGAAGAACTGGTAGAGCGGGTAAAGAAATACTGTTAAAGACAAAGAGGACGGCGCAGAAGCGTCTCCTCTTTTTCTATGTTTACTACTCTTAAAACTACTTAAAAAGTAGTAGATAGAGAAAAGGAGGATCTATGAACAGTACAGACATTTGTAACATGGCCCTTGCTTATATCGGGCAAGGCAGAATAGCATCAATTGAAGAAGAATCGGAAGAAGCAATTCAGTGCGGTATATTCTATGACCATTTAAGAAGAAAACTCCTGTCCGAACACAGATGGGGATTTGCGGAAAGATATGTAAAACTCGCACTCTTAAATGAAAAAATCCCCGGATGGAAGTACATCTATGCCTACCCGGCAAAATGCCTTGTCATCCGAAAAATCTACGAAAAAGAAAGCGCAAGAGAAATAGGAAAAGAAGACTACTTCATTTCAACGGTAAACGACTCAACAAAAGTAATCTGCACAGATATACAAAACGCCTATGCAAGCTATACCGCAGACGTGGAGAACGGGGAACTGTTCACCGATTACTTCATTGAGGCACTGTCTCATTCTTTAGCGGCAAATATAGCAGTACCTTTGTCGGGAAGTCCCAGTGCTGCAAATTTGCAGTATCAACTTATGCATCAGGCGCTGATTAATGCGAAACAGGAAAGCGCCGTACAGAATCATCACGAAACGACATATCCTCACAAATATTTCAATATGAGAGGCTAATATGCAAAGAGAAACTATCTATCACATTCAATCATCCTTTGCCACCGGAGAAATATCCCCGGAAGTCGCAAACAGAATAGACCTGGATAAATACGCAGCCGCATTGCTTACGGCGGAAAATGCCTATATACGTCCTTATGGCGCGGTGTATAAACGTGGAGGAACCTTGTACTGTGGAAAGACAAAAAATGAAAAAGTAATTCTAAAAGAATTTACAACAATAGACAGTTCATTCATGCTTGAAATGGGAGACAGATATATACGAATTTGGAAAGGAAACAGATATACAGGAGTAGAACTTGTCACACCATTCGCAGAAGATGAACTGAAAGAACTAAGAACATGCCAGTCTGCTGATGTGATGTTTATTGCATCAGGCACACACCCTATCCAGAAACTATCAAGATACAGCGACACCAACTGGACAATCGGAGACTATGAAATAAAAAAGCCATACTTCGATATTTCACTTTCAACAGAAATGGAAGGGAAAGTAGATACATCGTACAATTCCGCAGGAACATACACATTCAATTGTAAAAAAGACGGCACGTATACGGTAACCATAGCGGGCGGCGGTGGTGGCGGAGCTGGCGGGAAACACATAAAAGTGTTTAATAATCATTACATAAAAGGCGGTGACGGCGGCAGAGGTGCCCTTGTAACGCAAAGAATAGATCTGAAAAAAGATAACTCTTATACAATAGTCGTAGGAGCGGGCGGGACCGGCGGTAAAGGAACCGATGGCGAGCCAGGAACAGATGGAACCCAATCCTCTTTCAACGGAATTACCGCAGAAGGCGGAAAACATGGTCGCGAAGAAACAAACGGCGCAAACATGGGTAATGGCGGTGCCGGTGGCATAGGCGGAACGGGGAAAGAAAATGGATTTCCTGGAAATCCTGGATGGGTAAACATAAAACTGGAAGCCGATCTGTCAATAGTGCCATCGGGGAAAACAGGAACCATTAAACTATATGCAAGTAAAAACTATTTTTCAGAAAATATGATCGGCGCCTATATACAGCTCAACCAGGAAGTAGACTCGCAGACTGTGACACAAAACGGCGGCGGGACATCGGGAGAAGTACTCTGTGGAAAATCATGGAAGATCATTACCCATGGTACATGGACAGGAACCGTGACAGTGCAGAAAAGCACAAATAATGGTCCGTGGAAAGATTACAGGACATATAAATCAAACGATGACTTCAATGCATCAGAATCAGGAACGGTAGAAGAGTATACAAGGTTAAGAATTGTATCTACGGCAGGGAATACAGACCTCACCGCACTACCATATACACACGTAGGCATGGTAAGAATCACCGGTTACATCTCTCCGGAAGAAGTCAATGCGGAAGTCATAGATCCACTTGCAAATACAAACCCGGCGGATTACATCTGTTTAAACGCATGGAATGACCAATTTGGTTATCCATCGGCTATAGGTTTCTTCCAAGACAGATTATGTGTAGCCGCCACAAAAAAACAGCCGTATATGCTGTGGCTCTCAAGAAGCGGGGACTATAATAACTTCTCCGTAGAAAAAACATCCGGAACCGTCACGGATGATTCGGCGGTAGCCTTGGCGTTTATTAATAGAAAACAACAGACCATAGAGCACCTTGTGCCGGAATCAGATTTAGTCATAATGACAGGCGGAAACGAATGGATCCTTTCCGGCGGAACAGCGGTCACACCAACAAAAGCAAACCCCAAAATGCAGACATCCAGAGGGACGACCAATGTCATTCCTTTATCCATCGGCGGGCGGGTCATCTTCGTGCAGCACAGAGGAAAAACCGTGAGAGACATGCAGTATCGTTTTGAATCAGACTCCTACGATGGGGCAGATCTAACACTCTTGGCAAAACACATTACCAAAAAAACAACCATAGAAGATATGGACTACATGCAGGAGCCGGACTCAAAACTGTACTTTGTCCTTTCAGACGGAACAATGGCTTGCCTTTCCTACGTACAAGACCAAAAAGTATATGCCTGGTCAAGAATAAAAACAGAAGGAAAAGTCATGGCAGTCTGCAGTGTGGAAAATCAAAACGAAGATAACGTGTACATCGCGGTAAAAAGGGGAGATCAAACATACATAGAAGAACTATGTAACAATAAAGAAACAGAAAATCCAAAAGACTATGTCATGCTGGACGCTTCTGTGAAAATTACAGAAACCACGGCAAAAGGATCTGTCCCTCATTTGCCCAATGCCAAAATAGGAGTTTTGGCAGATGGAAGATACTATGAAAAAATCCAAACGGACGAAGGCGGAAACTTTACACTTCCACAGGAGGCATCCTATATCATCGCAGGACTGCCCTATACAATGACGGTAGAACTTCCCAGCTTGGAAATAAACACCAAAACAGGAACCATCCAGGGACGGAAAAAGAAAGTCTCCGCCGTAACGCTGAGACTGAATCATTCCCTTGGCGGACGGGTAGGAATAGAAAAAACAAATACATTACCTATCAAATACGATGAATTTTCGGAACAAGATGTTGTTCTGTACAGCGGAGATAAACACATCACCATGCCGAACAGAGGATTTGAACTTACAGGGAGAACAGTCATCACATCAGATGAACCATACCCGTTTAACCTGTCGGCAGTCGTAAGAGAGGTAGAACTCGATGGATAACTACGGAAAAATCACCATAGAAAAAATAAAAGAACAAGATGTTCCTTGGCTGACAAAATACATCTTTAAAAACATGAGACCTATGGATAAAAAAGAAATCACCGCCATTTGTGATCATGGAGAAGAAGCCGTGAGACAATCCATTATTTTATCCGATGAAGCCTATGTGGCCAAGAACGGAGAACCCGTCATGATATTCGGTTTCGTAAAAAAGTCCTATTGCATATGGGCATTGGGAACCGTCCTTGTAGATCTGTACCAAAAAGAACTTGTAAAAATAGGAATGCAGTACATTAATGACTGTAAAGAAAAATATGGATACATGACGAATTGGATCCATGAGGACAATATAAAAGCGCTCCGATACATTAAACGTGCCGGGGCGCTTTTTACAGATACATGCAAAACAGAAAAAGGAGATATTTTTGTGAGATTTGAAATAGGAGGGAAATAATGTGCAGTGTAATGGGCGCCATGATGGGGCTCCAACTTATATCGGGGATTAATCAGAACAGGCAGATAAAACAGCAGACCGCAGCGCAGGTGTCTGCATATAACGCGCAGGCACAGGCGGCAGATCAGAATGCAAGAATAATGGACCGGCAAAGAGAACAGATTGCGGAAAACTACGCACAGCAGCAGGAAAAATTGGATAGTAAAAGAAGACTCATTTTGGGGCAACAAGCGGCATCTGCAGGAGCATCAGGACTGGATAATATAGGAAGCGTTCTTGACGCAAACAGCGCAGCTATAAGCGAATACAGACAAGACAGTATGAATCTTTTGGGCAACCAAAGAAATGATACCTTAGACGCATATATAAACCAGGTCAATTATGAGAACCAGGCAAACGCCGCAAGAGCCTCCGCGGCGAACGCAAAAGCACAGGGGAAATCCCAAAGATTGGCAAACTTCATTTCAACTGCTGCAGGGATGTTTGGGACGTATAAACAATTCGCAGGAGCAAGCCTGCCGAAACCTGCAGGAATGAATATGAGAACAGGATTTGAAGGGAGCCTTACCGGCGGAAATCTGACCTATACCACTCCTGCTCCCATGTACACAAGAAATGCCATGAGTACAGGATTTACCACCAAAGTAGGGCTGACACAGACGAAAGACATCATAGGGCAAGGCATAGGAAAACACTATGATCCGTGGCGTTCCATCTGGAGGAAATAATGAAACTCACACAATACGACTCGACAATAAATAGAAACCTCTCAAACGCAAAAATAAACCCCATTACAGATCCCAATGCTTATGGCGCGAACGTAACAGGTACAGAGGCTTTGGGAAACGCTTTGGGGCAGGTGATTGATGCAAGAACAAAAGCATGGATGAAAGACCAGAATGATAGAGTCGTTGATGCGACAAACGAATATAACCGACAGATTAATTCCCTTTTGTATGACGAAAAGAACGGATTAACAAACACCATGCAGGGGAAAAACGCCGAAGGACTCCAAGCGGCTTATCAGCAGAATGAAGAGAAGATTCGCCAGCAGATTATGAGACAATACGGAATAAGTTCAGAGTATGCCAACAGAGCATTCCGTAACCAGGTAGAAACATCTATCACATCCAACTTGGACAGCATAGATAAATTCCAAAGAAAAGAATTTCTCTCCTATGCAAGCAATCAGATGACAGAAATGAATGAAAACGCCATCAACTCAATTGTGAGAAGTCCGGACAGTTTTGAATCAGTTTATGGAAATATGGAAACCACATCAAGGGCAATCATGGCAGGCACAGGAATGGACGAAAAATCCATAGACATTAAACAAAGAGCCATCCTGGATCATACAGCGGAAACCGTTCTCTCCACATTAGCCGCGTCCAACGATTATGAACGGGGAAATAAACTCATCGGGCAATTAAGAGCAAGAGGTGGGAATGAAGTCATTTTAAAGAAATACGAAACATTATTTACCGGTAAAAAAGTAGCAAAGACCACAAAAGACAGCGCGGAAACATGGCTGAATAACCATCCGGAAATGATGGGAAAATCCAAAGAAGAAGTATGGGAAGCCTACAGAAAAGAAAATCCGTTGTCTTTCGGGAAAGATATAAAGGGCATTGCTACCGGGAATGAATCCTATGATAAATGGGATTCATTTTTTAGAAAAGCCCAAAAAGAAACAGGGCTTTCCGATGAACAGATAAGAAACCTGAAAGCCATGTGCATGCAGGAATCCACCTTTAATCCAGAAGCCTATCATGATGATAATGACGGAGATCCTACCTTAGGACCATTCCAATTTAAATCAGATACAGGCCTATCTGTAGGACTGGATCCGGCGGATAGAAAAGATCCGGAAAAAAGCATCATAGCGGCGGCAAAACTGTACAAAAAAGATTTGGAATACCATGGTGGCGATGATGAACTGGCAATCCTTTCCCATAACGGAGGCGCAGGAGGGACAGAAGCCGCAAGAAGAAACAACTATCTAAACGATGTATCAGAACGCTATAAAGAACTATACGGAGAGGAATTGGGACATCATGTTATGTCTGACGAGGAAAAAGACGCACTGGAAGAGACCGAAAGGAATTCCTTCTTCTCTGTCTTTGGGGAACATCTCCAGGCAAAAAAAGCCAAAGAAACAGAAATGATGAACAACCTGCAGATCCAATTGATGGACATGGCGGAAAATGGAACATCGAACGAAGATATGTATGAATTCATAAAATCCAAAGGAGTAGAAAATCCAGAACTTTTGAACAACGGGTTCTATCGCAGTTTGAGATTAAGCGCATTAAAAGCCGTAAAAGGGGAAGATGCATATGGGGGTTTTGGAACAAAAGAGAATCAAAATAAAGCATTTAAAGGAATGATGGAAAGAATTGGAGTGCTGATTTTAAAAAAAGAAGATTTAGATGAACGGATTAAAGAATATGCAGATAGAGGGCAGGCATTCTCTGCGGAACAATTGAGTGAAATGGAACAAGAACTAAAGAGGGCGCAGGCAGGAGAAGGGAAATATGCCATCAAAATAGACGAAGATAAAAATGATGTAATGGACATGACGGGGTTAGCAAAGCCGGAAATCGAAAAATATTTTCCGGAAGCAAAAAAGATCGTTATGCAGAAAGCATTTGAATTTAAAAGTAAAAACGGAAGAGAACCCAATCAATTTGAAAGAAAAGGAATGTGGATAGAAGCCTACACACAGAAGAAAGTGGGACCGGATTATGGATTCTTTGGAATGAGTACACCGGAAGCCAGTAAGGCACAATTAATGGAACTTGGGATAAAGGACGTGTTCTATACGTATGATGATAAAGGAATAGATGCAGTAGACTACTACGGAAGACATCACTATATTCCCGCAGAAGACTGGGATAAAGTCAAGAAAAACGAAGTAAATATAGAAGATTATTAAGGAGAAAACCATGAACGAGTATAATGCAGCACCCAATCAGGATCCTATTGAAGAGATGATGAAGGAAAGCAAAAATGAACATAAAGAAATGATAAAAAGAGATGTAGATGCAATTTCGGCTGGGATAAATCCTTTTGGTGTCAATGAAGATCTAAGAATGACTCCTACCATTGACGCCACCCCTCACCAAGAACCGAAAGGGATTTTAGAAAAAATTGGAGATGGAATCAGCGGTGCGGCAGAAAGCATTTCAAACGCCGCCAAAAGCTGGGCGGATAATAGGCTCCAAAACATGAGCATGGATATCTACAGCAACCTCTATGATCCTGATCCGGATAAGGAAAAACGTTTGGAACAGGCACATAAAATAGGGGATCCGTTGGGACTTCCAGCGCAAATGCTTGTGGACAGTAAAGAAGCCTATGAAATGGCACAGAACCAGTATGCCTGGATGAAAACACAAGAAATCATGCAGGGACGTCCGTTCTCTGCCAATGCCTTAAAAGAACTCTATCCGGAACTGGCGGAGATCGCCATGAATGATCCTGTGTCGGCGTCACTTGCTTTAAAACAAGCAGATCAGATACTCCATGATAGAGGAGTCATCACAGGAGCCACAGCCGGAAAAATCAGCGGAGAACCGTCATCTATAGGCGAAGCATTCAAAGCCTTTACCGATGCATGGGAAGCCGGACAAAACATGGACAAGATTTCTGAAATCGGTTATGCGGCCAGGAACGGAGACATTACTGATGAAGAAATGAATAGAAAAATAGAAGCCATTAACGCAAGAACCAAAGAATATGACGGCGATTCCACCATAGGACTGATTGCAACCGAAACCGTAAAACAGTTTTCCATGATGGGGGCAGGAATGCTGAGAAGCCTCCCGGAAGGAGCGGCGGCAGGGTTAGCCATAACCTCTGTCTTGGGGGCGCCGGTCGTGGGAGGAATCATGGCCGCCACCATCTTTGCATCATCCTTTAGATCAAACATGGGGATGAACTACTACCGGCTGGCGAACAAGAAAAATGCGGATGGTACAAATATGTATTCAAGAAACGAAGCAAAAGGGATGGCCACCCGTGAAGCCGTACTGCAGGCAGGCGTTGAAACAGGACTGATGTCACTTGCCTATGGGACATTGGCAAAAGTTGTAGGGGGAAATGCGGCTAAAGCCGCCATCATGAATGCAGGCACAAGGAATAAACTTCTGTCCGCAAGCCGCGGGGCAATGAGGAAATATGCTTTGAAGGAGGCCGCAAAACAATATGCCAAAGGTACAGCGGCGGAAATTGCAGAAGAAGGCTGGCAAGATCTGATCTCTAACGCTGATGAAAAAATGATGGGAAGAGATAAGAACATGACATGGAAAAACATGTGGAACAGCGCTTTTGACGCTATGGTGGAAGCCATACCGGCGGCGGTAGGGATGGGCATGCCAGGAGCCGTCATTTCCGGCGGTGGTAATTATGCAGGATTGAAACGACTGACAAAAGAAGACTGGCATGCCGCAAGAGAAGCATTCTACCGTGAGAATGAAAAAGAAATGACACAAACCGTCATTAAAGAAAGAGAACAAAACAAAGTCTTCAAGATAGATCCGGAAGTCTATGCACAAAAGACACAGGCACAGCTCGATAAAGAAGGAATGGGAACCATATACATTGATGCTGCCGGTGCTGCCGAAACAGAAGAAGGAAGAACTGCATTGACGCAGCTCGTGACGGACGGAATCGCCACAGCAGAGCAAGTGGACGATGCAGTGAAAGAAGGAACACAGCTGGAACTGAAAGCCGGTATCTACATGCAGAAAATTTCCGAAGAATCTGCAGAGACACTCTCTAATCATGCCGCTTTCGATAAAGACGGGCAGACACTCCATGATATTGAAGAAGCAAGAAAACATATAGAAAAAACAAGACAGATATTCAACGCAACAAAAGAAGCAAGAGAAGCAGAAGTGGCAAAAACAATCCTTGACCGTGACTTCACTGATCCGGAACAGAAAAACGCCATGGAAAAAATCTTTGCAGAAGGCATGGATGACATAAAAGAAAACTATAAAAAAGTAAAAGCAGAAGCACTAAAAACCTATGAAGAACTCATCAACTATAAATACTACGCGGACTATGAACCGCAAGGAGTAGAAAAAGTTCCCGTGTATGAATGGTCCAGAGACTATGAACATGGAGGAGTCATCACAAGCGGGTATATAGGCGGATCCTACATCCGAACGACAAATAATGACAGGTGGTATGCAAACGCCTGGAAGAAATACGGAAGAAAACCGAACAAAAGAGAACTCTATGATATAGCTGAACAAGAAGCCATTAATGAAATAGACAGCACATCAGCCTTTTCAGAAGAAGAAAAACAAGGATATATCAATTCCATCAAAGCGGCAAGAAAAGAAGTAGAAACCATTGAATCCCTGGAAGACTATGTAAAAGAACTGGACACAAGAGACATTGCCGCAAGGACACTCTTGTCGCAAAAAGCCTATGACGATGTGTACGCTCCTACACTGGAACAACTGAAAAAAGCTCCTGCCAAAGCAGCAGAAGCGGCAGAAGAAAGCGCTTTTGTGTACGCAAGACTGGTAGATAACTTCTCCAAGATCTATAACCTGCCGATTGAAAACATTGTAGCGTCAATCCAAAACGGCGGGGAAAAGAAAGGATTACGTCAAAACGTCATCTCTGCAGAAGAAAAGCTGGAAGAAGATACTAAAAAATTTTCGGAGAAAATAGATCTATTCATGGAGAATAAGCTCAAAGGCGGTAATGTGAAAGTTATGACAACACCGTTAGTGATGAAACTGGCAGGAGCAGAAATTCTTCCGATATATGTTCATCAAAATGTGCTTTCAAAGATACTTAAGCATACAGAAGATAAGACGGGGAAACATGGACATGCAGATGAAATGACACCAGAACTCATGAAACAACTACCGAGTGCTATTGCAGATCCGATGGCAATTGTTGAAAACGAAGGGAAACCAGTAGTTGTCACTACGTTAGTAGATAGAAATGGAGATACTATTATTATTCCATTCACATTGAATAAAAAAGTAGGAGCAAGAATATATTATGATGCAAATATTATAGAATCTGTTTATGGTAAAAGAGATAGCGTATGGATAAAATCCAGACTTCTGACAAGTGCGAAATATATAAATAAAAAAAGAACTAATGACTGGTTGCAATCTGCCGGGCTCCAATCGCCCATAGAGGCAACCATTTCATTCAGTTCTAACCAAAATATACCAAACGAAAGTGATCTTGTCAAATTAAAGGAACAGAATCAAGAATACTATCAAACGATAAACAAAGACGCGGATATATTCTTCCATGGCGCGGTGGATCCTGTAGAAGGTGACGTGATAAAAGAAGGATATTTTCATGGAATGTTTTATAGCAGCAGTAGAAATTCTGCACTTGGACACGGAGACAGAATATATATTTCAGAAGTAAATGAAGACGATGTTATAAGTGCCAAAAGTTTAGCGTATGAAGATGGAGTATACGAAATATTTGAAAAGAAATATGGAGATGATGCTGAATTAATATATGACTTAACAACAGAATCAAGAAACGTTTGGAATTTAAACGAAGAAGAAAAACAAAAAGTATATGAATTGTTAGGGTGCACGGACGAAGCGGATGCGGATTTCATGATACAAAAAGAGGCCGCGCTTGTTGCTGATGAATTGGGATATAAGGCGGTAGCTGTGGAAGATGAACACGGGACGAGTTACATTATTCTGCCGGGAAATGAAGTGTATGAAGAAAGCGTCTACGAAAAACTGAATCCGGATTATAATTACAGGGTTTATCGGCAGGAACACAAAGGAGCCTACGCAGGAGCCTATGAAGCAGACCAGAACATTCTCCACGTCTTTGAAGCGGCTAACCAATCCACCGTTGTGCATGAAAGTGCCCACTGGTGGCTGTCCATGCTGAACAACATCGCCATCGATCCGGAATTGAAAGAACTTGCCAAAGAAGACAAAGTAATGGAAGCCACACTGCAGAAAGCACAAAAAGACAGAGACGCCATCCGTGCGTGGGCATCCTACTACCCGGATGTCATGAAAGAATACAAAGGCACCTTGATTGAAAAAGAATTTAAAGAATATGAAGCTGCCATCAAGAAAGATCCGGAAAACAAAGAACTGCAGGAACGATTCATCCAGGAACGCTTTGCAAGAGGATTTGAAAGATACCTTTTGACGGGAAAAGCACCAACCAAAGAACTGCAGGGAACTTTCCGGCGGTTCAAAAAGTGGCTGATCAATCTCTATAAAACAACAAAAGAAATCATAAAGAATCCGGAAAACTACTTGGGATTAAAAGACCCGACTGATGAAGTAAAAGAAATCTTTGACCACATGGTAGCATCAGAAGAAGAAATAGAAGCCTGGGCAGAAGAAAAGAGGTGGAATCTCCTCTATGATGACAGCCTTGACTATACGCAGACCGAAAAAGAAAACATAAAAAAATGGGAAGAAAGCGTCAAAGAAATTGCTAAAGAAAACGCCATTAAATACTTCATGGAAAAACTCCACGGACAAGCCATGGTGGACTTTGAGGAAAACATCCTTCCCCAAAAAGTAGAAACATTTGAAAGAAAACTGGGGAGCCAAAGAATATATGGACTGGAAATGCTGAAAAAAGGAAACGTCTTCCCTACAAAGAAAGAGTGGATAAGGGCACTTAAAGAAGAAGGATTTACCGAAGAATCATATAAAGACGCTGTACAAGAAGCAGGCGGCACCATGGAAGAACAAGTAGAGAAATACAAGAAAAAACAAAGAGAAGAATTTATAGAAAACATCTCCGGAAAAGATCATTTCAGGGTAGAAGCAGAAAAAGTCCTGGAATCTCCGGAAGGGAAAGTAAAACTGGCGGAAATCGAACAAAACGCCATGAAAAGGAAGTTGAGACAATATGCAAGAATCGCCACGGCTTCATTAATAGAATTGGACAGATTAGATCCGAACATGGAAGGAAAGATAAGTAAAAAAATCTTGTATGACATCAAAAAGAGAAACGGACTCCTAAGTGAAGAAGAAAAACTCAAAGAAGAAAAGGCTGAACAAAGAAAAGCAAAACAAGCCACCATAGAAGAAATTAACGAACTCAAGATAAAACTGCGGAACACAGTAGACGGATTAAGAACATCACAAGACAGTATGCTTATCTCGCCATATGAACTCAAAGCCCAGGCAAGGGCTTTTCTTTATGGGAAAGAAATCTACAAAGCAACCAACTATAGATGGTGGGCAAGGAAAGCCGCCAGTGAAGGAGAAAAAGCCGCATATTTCCTAAAAAGAGGAAGATGGGAAGAAGCTGCCAGAGCAAAAGGAAGGCAGTCCCGTTTTGCCATGAACGCCCAAGTGGCCCATGAATACGATGACCACGTCAAGCATACACTCCATGGAAATCCCAAAGCATCCACAAATACACTGGATAAAGACGGCATGGAGAAGTACGGACTTGTCGGACTCATAAATAGGGCAAGCAAAGCCACGAACAATATAAGAATGCCCGGAAATATAAGATACTTCATTAACCACTTAGCCTACCAATTAGGATTAATCACCAAAGATGGAAGAGCGCCCTTGGGTATGGATGGGGAACCGGCACCGTTTGACTGGGCTAACCTCAATAACGAACTGGATCCCACCGCCGCCATGGAAGGAGATAAGCCGGGAGACGCTGTACCGCAATGGATAAAGAAAATCTTTGACGATAATAATCAAACCAACTTGAGAGAACTGACTGTAGTAGACTTTGATGAACTTGTTGAAGTATTCAAAAAAATCTACAAAACAGGAAGGAGAGAATACGAGGGAAACACCTTTGTTAATGAGAAAGGAGAAAGCCTTTCCTTTGAAGAAGCCGAAGACATAATAATGGCGGAAATCAAAGCAGAAAAAGAAAATCCGCTCTATAAAAAATTGACAGAGAAGAAGTGGGAAAAAACCAAAAAGGAAGTGGGAAAATGGGTAGCAGACTTGGCACTTCCGGAAATCATCATAGAACGCATGGGACCAAAGACCTATGACCTGATCTATAAGATGATGGATAAAGCCTTTGCGAAAAAAAGACTCCTGCAAGAACAGGCGGAACTTGAACTGAAAAAAGTCATGAACATCTATGACAGAGAAACATTCAGAAAAATCCGCAATGACAAAATCTATGAGATTAACAAAGTTGACCACAAGCCCGTCATGGTGACAAAAGAAACACTTCTCACCATGGCGTTGAACTGGGGAACAGACTCGAATAGAGAAAGAGTGGTGGAAACCTATGGACTGGATCATAGAAACATAGAAAAAATCCTATTCAAATATTTAAACGATAAAGATTGGGATTTTGTGGAAGCCGTTTGGAAACACATTAATTCGTATTGGCCCGAAAGAAATATTGTGCAGAATAATCTGTACGGGATTCCTTTGGGGAAGGTGCCGGGAAGAAAAATCATTTTACCGGACGGAAGAAAAATCAACGGCATGTACTACCCGATTAAATACGATGCGGACCTTACGAGTAAAACCAAAGACAGAGAAATCAATGACATCATAAGAAAAGACATGCTCGGAAGAACCACATTCAATATCGGGATGGGCTCCACGAAGAATCGTGCGCAAAGTTCAGGTGGGCAGTATCTTAGACAAGATCTTGACGTCTACCTTGACTACATCAATGAATCCATTAACCATATCGCCATGCGCGAAACCACAGCAGATATTTATAAACTCTTATCCAGAAAAGACCTGGCGGAAGCTATTTCACAGAAATACGGAGTCGATGCACATAGAAGACTCCAGAGGTGGGCGTCCGACTGCTGGCATGATCCCGTGGATAAATTGACAGCATGGGAACAACGCCTGAACAGGTTAAGACACAATTTCACCATGGCCACCATGGCCTACAGGACATCCACAGCGTTGTTGAACTTCGCTAATCTGCCATTGGTTATGGAAAAAATGGGAGCCGTAAACATGGCAAGAGGACTCTCTGCGATTTACCTTGGCGGTGTGAAAAACTACCGCCAGCAGAGAGACTTCATCCTGAGTAAATCAACATTCATGAGAGACCGTGCCACAAACATGGATAGAGATCTTGCCCGCGGACTGAAACTCAAAGAAGAACAAGATGTTTCAAAAATAACATCAAAAGCGAATGCCGTGAAAGAAGAAATAGACCGCTTTGCTTATTCACTCATTTCAGAAACGGACTTCATGCTTTCTCTTCCGGAGTGGATCCAGACCTATAACAATACTATTGCACAACTGCAAATAGAAAAACCATTTATGACAGTAGCAGAAATGGACGAAGAATCAGTAAGACTTGCTGACAAAATGGTAAGAGAAACCTTCGGATCGGGAGAAATGAAAGATCGTCCTGAGGTAGTCAAGAGCAGATTACTTTCACAACTTCTTCCATTTTATAGCTTTACATCCTTAGTCATGAACCAATTCATTAGGGGAGGATATGACATTGCAGACGGAAGAGGACCGCTGAAACTCATGCGGGCAATGATTTTTTGGTATATCCTTGGATCCGTATTTGAAGGTGCCCTTCGTTCATTGGTGGATAGTGCAACGGGAAATGACAAATACTCCTTCCTGCAGAGACAGGGATATTCCTTTGCGTCAAACGGACCTATCGGCGGTATACTGGTCGCAAGAGAAGTAATTCCCGGACTCTATTCACTGTTCGCGGGAATGTACAGTGACGGCGGAAAAATGAGCGTCACCGGACTAAACATCTTTGAAGACGTCTTCCAAACCGCCATGGCAATAAAATCAGATAAAAAAGACTGGATAGATGCAGGTCAGGCAGGAACAAAAGTATTCAATAAAGTAACAGGACTTTCCGATACATTAACCGATGCACTGTGGGCAATAGCGCGTCTCACCACAACAGACACAGACGCCACAGCCTGGGAAGCCCTGTTCTCCATCATATTTGATAGAAGAATAAAGAAGAAAGGAGAAAAGAAGTGATAAATAATAGCGAAAACCGAATCACATATAAAGGGGACGGCACTGCAGAAGAATTCGCCATCCCTTTTAAAGTCTTGGAAAAAACGGACATCATAGTAGTTATTGCGGATGAAGATAAAAATGAAACAATCCTGAAAAAAGACTACTTTGTAGACTTGGATAAAATGACAGTAAAATATCCAGGGTATCCGCCAGGAGAAGAACCGGCGGAAAATGAACGTCCGCCAAAATTGCAAGAAGGATGGCAGTTAATCATAAAAAGAGAGGTACCTGTCACACAAGAAATAACCTTAGGAAATAAATGGCCGTTCACCGTTATAGAAAAAGCCTTGGATAAAATCACAATGATCCTGCAGGATTTATTGGGAGTAAACAAAAGACAAATCACACTCCCGGATGCGGCAGCCATGAAAGACTTCTCAGCAATACTTCCTTATCCGCAGGAAGGAGAGGCGCTTGTATGGGGGAAAGGGAGGTTAGAAAACTCCAATTTCTCAAAAGTGATAAAAGGAGCTGTAGAAAAATCATTGACGAGAGCGGAAGCTGCTGTGGTCGTATCAGAAGAAAATGCATCAAAAGCGAAAGAGCAGGCGGGAAAAGCGGAAGTGAGCGCAGGTGAAGCGGAAGAGAGTGCTACTATTGCGGCGCAAAATGCCGCGGCTGCCACACAAGGGGCGATGGATGCAAGAGACAGTGCTGCCGGAGCAAGTGTAAGTGAACAGAGTGCAGCGGGGTATAAGAATGAAGCCCAGGCTGCATTAGCGTCCATTTCAGAACAAGTCAACGCCTGGGATAAAAATAAAACATACTCATTCCCGCAGACTGTAGCTTATACAGATGGAAACACTTACAGATGTGTTGGGAAAAACGTCAAAGGTGAAACACCGGATAAATCAAATAACTGGGTATGTCTGACAAATTACAAAGATGACTTTTTTGAATTAGATGAAGACGGAAACCTGATTCCAGCGATCAATCCTCTTCATTCGACTTTGTGGGAATTAGACGGAGTGGGGAATATTATACCGAAAGGAGCATGAAAGTGAGTACAAGAAATTTTACACCAAGAGCAAACGAAGAAGGGGAAATCGGAGTCGTAGGGAAAGTATGGAAGGCGTTAAGGGCAAAAATCGTAGAAGCAACAAGTAAGATGACAGCGCCCACAGTAGAAGCAACAAGTAAGATGACAGCGCCCACAGTGGAAGCAACAAGTAAGATGACAGCGCCCACAGTGGAAGTAGGTGACAAAAGTAAAAATGTGGCCACTACAGAATTCGTGAAAAACCGTGAAAACATGGTAGTAAGTCCGTTTCTTCTTCAAAGGAACACCGCTTATAAAATAGGTGATATGGTAAAAGTTCCAAAACTGGGAGAACAGTACATACTCGAGTGCACGCAAGCGGGAACCACGGGAAATACCGAACCTAATTTATCAACTATATCAATGCAGGAAATCACAGATGGAAGTGCGAAATTCCGAGTGGTAGACAAAAGATTAAAAGCGATGATTGACATACTCTATCCGGTCGGCATAGTAGTCACGACCGCCACCGATGGCGCATTAAAACCCGGTGAGGCAGATGGATTAGCAACATGGGAAGAGATTGCACAAGATAGAGTGCTACAAGGTACATCGGGCGGCGCAGGACAAACGATAGAATCCGGACTGCCAAACATCACTGGTAAAGTGTGGCTCCGTCCTCTCGATAACGGAGAAGGAATCACGTGGGATAAAGAAAACGGAGCATTTATGACAAAAGTGGTAGAAGATCCGAACGACATCAGTGGCGCTATTGCAAAAAGCAGTACCACAAAGCCATTCGGATCCATCAATCTTGATGCCTCAAAATCGAACAGCATCTACGGAAACTCAAGCACCGTACAGCCGCCAGCATATAAAGTACACTTTTGGAAACGTATTAAATAATGAGGCGGTGCATGATGGAAAGAAATGACGGAGAAAAAATAACAATGCAATTTGTAGAAAGAATGGAAAAAATGGAAGAGAAACTTGACATGCTCGTTAGAATGCTTCCCGAAATTACCGCACTGCAAATTGCGCAGGCACGCTCTGAACAAAACGCGGCATCAGCTCATAACAGAATTGACAACATTTATAAAGTTGCTGGCTTGATTTCAACAATTATTTCTGTAGTTATTGCATTAATCGGAAGGGCGG
>OGPL01000609.1_pt1 | contig 37583 bp, 20 predicted proteins | sample 1552901 | NCBI WGS metagenome assembly OGPL01 (sample SAMEA2580244, study PRJEB22360) | human gut metagenome | biome: human gut; feature: human-associated habitat; material: faeces | place: Denmark | collected 2008/2010 | reverse complement strand
AGCCGTTTCCAACGGCTACAAGCCTCCACAAAATCTTTACTTCATTCACTATTTTATAGTTTTTCAGTGCTTTCGCCTTCGGCATATTTCCAATGCGTTGATACATTACTGTTTGCAGCGAAACATGCCAAAGGCATGTCCCTACGTTATGATACGCCAATGCGTTGAAAGTAGAAAAGATGAAAATGAAACAATAGCAAGGACTGGCATCGGAGATGCCGCATCATGCGAAACACCATGCAAGCGAAAATCGCAAAGCGATTGAGCGCAGCTTGGTGACAAGAACATTGTATGGCGTCGAGCCTCGGAGAGGGTCGGTTATGATTAAGAAGAAAAGATATTGATACCACAACCGACCCTCTACGAGGCTCCTGTTGTGAGCACATTGCTATCACCAAGCTGCGCGTCCTTGCAAGCAAGAACACTTGCATGGTGTTTCGCATCATTTGGCATCTCAGATGCCTTCACCTGTGCTTTTATTTATCCCCCACCCCACGCGATAATGCAAACGATTGCATAATATTTTCGGCTTCGTGGTTTTAATAATGGATGGAAATGAGGGAAAAGGTGTGTAACTTTGTGGTATTCTAATTATTAACAATAGCCAAAACTATTTAATCCTTCGATATGAACAAAATCAAATTAGCACTTCTGGCACTGGCAATGCCCGTAGTGGCGCTTGCACAAGGCTGGCCAGCGAATTATGGCGGCGTTATGCTCCAAGGCTTCTACTGGGACTCTTTCGTGGATTCGCAATGGTCGAACCTCGAATCGCAAGCCGACGAGTTGAGTTGCTTCAAGCTCATCTGGGTGCCACAGTCTGGCAACTGCAACTCCAGCTACAACCAAATGGGCTACACCCCTGTTTATTTCTTCGACCACAACAGCAGCTTTGGCACTGAAAAGCAGCTTCGCAGCATGATCAGCACTTTCAAGGCTAAAGGCACTGGCATCATTCAAGATGTGGTGATTAACCACCACAACAATCTGGGTGTGAACGGCAGTTGGGTGGATTTCCCTGCCGAAACCTACAACGGCGTTACCTATCAATTCAAATCTACCGACATCTGCGCCAACGACGACGGTGGCAAGACTAAAACATGGGCAAGCGAAAACGGTTTCAGCCTCAGCGCCAACAACGACACAGGCGAGGGCTGGGACGGCTGCCGCGACCTCGACCACAAGAGTGCTAATGTGCAGAATATCATCAACGCCTATCTGCCTTACTTGCTCAACGACCTCGGTTATGCCGGTTTCCGCTACGATATGGTGAAGGGCTACAGTGCTTCGTTCACCGGTCAATACAACACTAAAGCCGGCGTGCAATACAGCGTGGGCGAATACTGGGACGGCAACGCATCTACGGTAATCAACTGGATCAACGGCACTAAGGTGAACAATGTGATTCAGTCTGCCGCATTCGACTTCCCATTCCGCTACAACGTGCGCGACGCTGTGAACGGTAGCGACTGGTCGAAACTCGGCAACGCCAGCGTGATGAGCAACGCCAGTTACAAACGTTACGCTGTCACTTTCATCGAGAACCACGATACAGAATATCGCTCAAGCGCAGAGCAGCAAGACCCTATCCGCAAGGACACTATCGCTGCCAACGCGTTCCTCATCGCCATGCCTGGCACCCCTTGCGTGTTCTACAAGCACTGGCAGGACTACAAGAGCGAAATCAAGAATATGATTGAACTGCGCCAAATCGCAGGCATTCACAATATGAGTTCTTACTCAAAATACCGCAGCAATGTAAACTATTTCGCCAACCAAGTGACCGGCACCAAGGGCAAACTCATGGTGGTGGTGGGCAAAACCGAATTGGTGAAGCCTTCGGCTGCTTCGTGGGTGGAAGTGATTGCTGGCCATCACTACAAATACTACCTCTCACCCAGCTGCGAGGTGGCTTGGGCTGATGTGGCATCGGGCGAATATGAGAAGGCGTTTGATGTGAAACTCATGGCTGTAAGTGCCACCAGCGGCGCGAAACTCGTTTACACGCTCGACGGATCCGAACCTACCGCCTCAAGCCCTCAAGTGGCAAATGGCGCAAAAATCACCATCAGCGGCAGTTGCACCCTGAAAGTGGGATTGCTGAAGAATGGCGCAGTGAGCAGTGTGCTTTCACGCGACTACCAGATTGTGCCTTTCACCCCTCACACCGCCACCGTGCATGTGAAGGACCCAAGTTGGCCATCGGTTTACTTCTATATGTGGGACAAAAAAGGCGATGAACTCAACGGCACATGGCCTGGCTCCGTAGTTACCGACACCAAGATGGTAAAGGGAGCGAAATTCTACTACAAGACAGTGAATGTGCCTTCTAAGGACTACTATTTCAACGTGATTTTCGATAAGGGATCAAATGAAGAACAAACAGTGGACATCGGCCCTATCCGCAACGATGTTTACTACGAAATCAGAGGTTCGATAAACGGCAAGATGCTCGTTGACGACGTTACGCTCCAATACACTGGCGGTGGCGACACCCCTATCAAGGGCGACATCGACGGCAATGGAGAATTGAACGTGAGCGACGTGACTGCCCTCATCAACAAGATTCTCTCCGCTGCCGACTTCAGCGACAGCGTGTGCGATGTGAACGAAGACGGTGTGGTGAACGTGAGCGATGTGACTGCTCTCATCAACCTGATTCTTGAATAATGAAATTATATAAGTTAGTTAGCGTTATCGTGCTTGCACTCCTGGGTCTAATGCCGACCCAGGGCAGTGCAGCCACGTTGGGCGACATCGACGGCAACGGCGAAGTGAACGTGAGCGATGTGACTGCCCTCGTCAACCAGATTCTCGGCACAGCACAGTTCGACAGCGCCACTTGCGATGTGAATGCCGACGGCAGTATTGATGTGAGCGACGTGACTACACTTGTGAATATCATTCTCGGCACTTACGAAGACCCTAACCAAAAGTTGGCGGGTGCCGACATCTCTCTGCTCGACCGCTACGAACAGCGTGGAGCCATCTACTACGATAAAAACGGCACGAAAGTGACCGATATGCTCGCTTTCTACAAGCAAATCGGGCTCAACGCCATGCGTGTGCGCCTCTTTGTTGACCCTTCGAAGGCTTCGGATGCCGACAAGGGGCAAGGCGTGTTTCAAGACATTGCCTATGTGAAGGCTTTGGGCAAACGCATCAAAGACCACGGATTGAAATTCATTCTCGATTTCCATTATAGCGACTCGTGGGCTGACCCCGGCAAGCAAACCGTGCCAAGCCGATGGACAGGACTCTCGGTGGAGGCGATGACCGACTCGGTGTATAGCTACACGAAAGCGTCGCTCGAAGCCATGGTGGCTGCTGGCGCACGCCCCGACTATGTGCAGGTGGGCAACGAAATCACCTACGGTATGCTTTGGCCTACTGGCAGCGTGTGGCCCGAAGGCACAGCCAATAAAGGCACTTGGGCTAATTTCTCAGCCTATTTCAACGCTGGAGCACGCGCCGTGCGCGAGGTGCTGCCAAACGCGAAGGTGATTTGCCACATCGAAATGTCAAACAACGGCAATCCGGACAAGTTCTTCGGTATGGGCGCAAAGAAATTCGGGCTCGACTACGACATTATGGGCCTGAGTTACTACCCTGCCTACCACGCCACCGCAAGCACCGTGATTTCGGCGTTGGAGGGCGTGATCAAGCAACTGAAAGTGCAAGTGCCCGACCGTAAAATCATGATTATGGAAACGGGCTACTCCTACCGCTGGGAAATGAGTGGCACAAAAGACACCAATATCAGCGAAAAATACCCTTACACCGAAGCCGGACAGGCGAAATTCGTCGCCGACCTCGTGACCATGCTCAACAAATACAGCGAGAGCGTGAACGGACTTTTCTGGTGGTGCGCAGAGCAAAACGAATACGGACTCGACTGGAACACCCAACGCGTGGTGGACAGCTGGTGGCAAGCAAGCCTCGTTGACAACGAAAACGGCAAAATCCTCCAAGCCACCTACGAACTCCCCACCTTCAAATAATCCATTCACACAATAGGGGAAAGGAAATGATATACAAGTTGTCCCTGTGATAATTTAGTAATGATTGAAAAAATCCCGTAGGGATTAGATGTGCGTAGGCAGGTATGCAGCGAAGGTTATGCGTAATGAGCGAAGCGAAATGGAGCATAACCGAAGCGAAATGCCTGCAAATATCGCATAACAAATTTGCATCCCAGCGGGATGCGATTTCGCCATTATAGCGTTATATGATGTTGTCGCATTCCGCTGGAACGCATAATATTGACATATCTATTGCAGGCATTTGCCCGAACAAGTTCGAGCGAGCTAAAGGTTCGAAAAGATTCCATTTCGCTTCGCTCCATTACATCTTTTCTGCATACCTGCCTACACACATCAAATTCCTAACGGAATTTCATCGCATCTTCTTCGGGAAAACATGTATATCATTTCATTTTCTTTCTACCACAACTGTGCCACAAAAAGCATACCTCACAACACAAAATTGAATATCAAACAACACTAACGCAACACACTATTATCACACACCTATATGAATTTATTTGGAGAATACGCCAGTAAGTTATATCTTTGCCCTCCAGAAAACCAGATGGGTAAGACGAAAAAAGAGGTTCGGTCGTCTATCCCAAGTCATAAGAGTCAATAGCAGAACCTCCCATAACAACAACCAAATATTTTTTAATGAAAAGTAAAATCTTACTCGCACTTTTTGCCGTACTTACGCTTTCAGTGGGAGCGATGGCTACCGTCTCATCTGTGGCAGAGCGCACAAGAAAGAGTGTTAAGAAAGAACGCACTTCGCCGAATCGTCCAACTGCGAAAGTGGACGCCGAAAAGTTGCCGACGGTTTACGGCTGGCTGCGTTATGTGGAACACGCACCGAGCGACCAGCAGTATGGTGTGTGCCGTTTCAATGCCGGCAATCCCGCCACAGTTGATGTGCTGTTTCCGTTCGACGCAGAGCATCAAGCGTGTGCCGGGGCCTTCGCCAACGGTATTTACTACGTTTATCGCTACACTCCCGGCGACAATGCCACCCCCGTGGATTTCGGCACAGTAAACCTAACCACCGGGGCGTTTTCCAAAATCGCCGACTACAGCAGGCTGAATGCATTATTCGCAGACATGACGTTCGACTACTCTACACAGACTATGTATGCAATCGCCAACGTGGGGTCGTCGAAGGTATCAACGCTTATCACCGTCGACCTTGCCAACGGCGATGTGCACAATGTGGCTACGCTAAAGGAGAAATTTGTGACACTTGCCTGCTCCTACGACGGACAGCTTTATGCCATAAAGGGCGACGACGGCTACCTATACAAGATTAACAAGAAAAACGGAGAGATTGAATCTATTGGCTATACTTTTGAGGAACCTGCGGAATACTTCCAGTCAATGGAGTTCGACCACAGCACCGAAACGCTGTATTGGGCTGCCAACACTATTTACGAGGAAGGCTTCCTGACGATTGTGAACACAACCAGCGGCAACTCCGAACGCACTGGCACTATCAGCGAGAACGCGCAGGTGGTAGGCTTACACATCCCATTTGCACGCATTGCCGACAAAGCCCCCGCCGCTGTCGAAGGGCTGACTGTCACTCCAGCTGCAGAGGGCGCGCTGAGCGCAACACTTTCGTGGACAAACCCCTCACTCACCTACGATAAGAAAAACAACACAACAATAACCCGCGTCGACATCTTTCGCGACAATGCATTGGTGGAATCTGTTAACAGCCCCACTCCAGGAGCACAATCCACATGGACCGACGCAAATGTTCCAACAAGCGGACGACACGAATACAAAGTGCTCGCCGTAAACGACGAAGGTGATGGTGAACCCTCCGTACAGACAGCATATATCGGACACGACACACCTAAGGCTCCAACTGGGGCTATCGTGTCGAAAATCAACGAAACCACACTTAAAGTGGACTGGACAGCACCAACTGACGGACAAAACGGCGGTTGGGTTGACCAGGCTTCGTTGCGCTACCGCGTGAAGCGTCTGACCGACAACACTATGGTTGCCGAAAACCTGACCTCGACAACATATACCGACATCGTCGACAAACTGAACACTTATTCCTACGAAATTGAGGCTTACACTGCCGACGGAAATGGAGGAAAGGCGACGACTAACAAAGTGGCTGCCGGACCAGCCATCACAGTCCCATACAACTGCTCGTTTGCGACTGATGGCGATTTCGGACTGTGGACAGTAATCGACGCCAACAACGACGACTATACCTGGACGCGCGAAACCACTCTTGCAGCCGCCAAGTATTATGCCAACGAGGACTATGAGACTTCTGCCGACGACTGGCTGATTTCTTCGCCTATCGCCTTGAACGCCGGTGTGCAATATCGCCTGCGCTTCAAAGCTAAATCCTACGACGAGTCATATCCCGAACATGTGGCGGTGCATCTCGGAAAGGGTAAAACGGTCGAAGCCATGACAACCAAGCTCAATGATTTCAAGGTGGAAACCTACGAGATGCGTCAATATGAGGTAACGTTACCTTTAATTGCCGACGATGGCAACTACAACATCGGTTTCCACTGCCACTCGCAGGCTCCCAACGGATTTATTCTCTATATCACTGATGTGGAACTCTCGATGATGACAACTGGAAACTTCAAAGGCACGGTGACCGACGGCATCACCCCCATAGAGAATGCAAAGATATACATCGACAAGTTGCAACGCTCTACCACAACCAAGGCCGACGGCACATTCGACTTCGGAGACATTGAGGCTGGCGAATACGAAGTTCGCATTCAAGCCGAAGGCTATGCCTCAAAAACCATAAAGGTTAATATTGAAGCCGGCAAGATGAACAACGTGTCAATTAATATTCAGAAATTGCGCCATATCGACATCAGCGGACGCCTCGTGAGCGAGGATGGCAACCCGATTGAAGGAGGCGTTGTCACAGCCGAAGGTTACACCATCACTAAGACTATATCAGCCACCGACGGCACATTCTCATTACAGCAACTGCCTGTTATCGACAAAGTGTCTGTCAACATCCACCGCTATATGACCGACGACGTGGTGAAAAAAATAGACTTGACCGAAGCAAACACTATCGCTCTGGGCGATGTTGAGATGAAAGCAAAACGTCTGTCGCCGGCTAAAGTAACCGTGACGTCGACCAACGATGTGGCTAACGTGGCTTGGGAAACACCTGCCGATTTCACGGAATATCGCCACGACAGTGGCATCTACGACGGACGCCTCGGCAACATCAACGGCACAAAAAACAGCGTTTATGGAGCCGTCTACCGCACTCCGGCTATCCTGTCGGCTATGTCATGGTTTACCGACAAATACCTGCAGGAGCACAAAACTGTAAACATCTTCGTGTTCGACCTCGACTCCAACGGTAATCCCACTTCCACTGTGCTGTTCAGCCGAGAGAATGTTGCCAACATCGACAATGAGTGGAATACGTTTGAGTTTCCAACCGAACTGACAGCTCCACGCGGATATATGCTTGCAATTAGTGCAGATGGACATGCCGGACTTGGTATAGCTAAAGCCTCCGACGAATATCCGTTCGCTGAAAGGGAAAACTGCTATAGCGACGACTATAAGTCGGGCAATTTCACATATATCGAGGAACACAACATTAACCGTCCACTGATGATCCGCGCCACAGGTGTGGATATTGCCGACGCCAAGTTGCCACTGGTGACCACCCCAAAATATGAGGTGTTCCGCTGTGCTGAAGCGGATACCGACGACCCGACTAAATGGGTTAAACTCACCGCTGCGCCACAGCAAGAGCGCACCATTGCCGACACACAATGGGCCACACTCCCGTATGGTGGCTATCGCTATGGGGTGAAAGCTATGTATGCCAACAACGACGTTTCCGACGCACGCCTTTCGGCAGTGGCATACTGCAACATGACGTTACCACTTGAAGTTGCCGTAAGCACTTCCACCCCTGTCAACGAGGCCGACGGAGCAACTGTGGCTTTGAAGGGTCAGATGTTTGGAAATGAATATAACGGAACTGTTGATGCCGACGGCAAATTGTCGATTAGCGAGATTTGGCGCGACGTGTACAGCGTTATGGTCAGCAAGGCTGGATTTGTGACATCTTCCACCAACTACGACGCTACGACAGGCGAGACAGCCACCATCAATATCGCACTCAACGAATATCGCGTAGACCCGTTCGGTCTCGAAGTGTCGACTACAAACACGGCAGGGGAGCGTAAGTTTGTGTGGAACACGCCAAACTATCTGTTCGACGACTTTGAAGATCATGAGGCATTTGCTATCAACTCGCCTGGATCAATTGGATGGTCCTATATCGACAACAGCAACACTGCTACAATCCCTATCGATGGCGTGAATTATCCAAATTCCGGCGCAAAAATGGCATTCCAGGTGTTCAATCCTTATGAGACCGACCCTGTACTCGCCATAACCAACGAGGGCTTACGTCCGCACAGCGGAAAGCAGTTCATCGCATCATTTGCAAAGGAAAACAGCAGCATCTACAACAACGACTTTATCATTTCTCCAGAACTGTCGTTTGCAAACGATTTCACTTTCAAATTCTTCGCGAAAAGCTTCAACGAGGACTATGGTCGCGAAAAAATGAACGTGGGCTACTCAACAACTGCCAAAGAGGCCGGCAATTTCACATGGCTTAATGGCGAAAACCCTGTGGAACTCCCCATGGGCAAATGGACCGAATATCGCTACACCGTGCCAGCTAAGGCTAAATATTTGGCTATCAACTGCGTTTCAGACTATCTGCTCTTTATGATGGTAGATGATATATTCATAGGTTATGAACTTCCCGATGGAGTCGACCCCGACAACATTCGTGGCGACCTTAAGTTTGAGGTTTTCCTCGACGGCAACAAGGTGGCAGAACAGGCAGAACATTCGTTTGTCTTCAAAAATTTACAAAATGGCAGACACCGCGCTGGTGTGAAGGCTCTATTCCACACGGATCCTTCCCCATTGGTTGAAACGGAATTCGAAGTGACCGACGCCACAGGAATTAGCGATGTGGCAAATGCTACCAACCGAGTGTATCCTAACCCAACAAAGGGTATTCTCAATATCGACGGAACATACGACCGTGTCGATGTGTACAATCTGGCAGGAACCTTAGTGGCACGCTTCGACAATGGCACCACAGCCGACATCACAGGAAATCCCGATGGTGTGTACATCGTGCGCGTGGTTTCTGAAGGCAACGTTACGACTGCCAAAGTGATTTTGAAAAAATAAACACACTTATCATCTACGAAAGGGCTGTTTACTTCAACTACTGGGTTCGGCCCTTTCATAGATCCACTCCCATTAATGAGTAAAAAATTGGCTAAAAGGATTTACTCCTTTTAGCCGATTTTTTATTGTTGCACTCATATGTGGATTTAGAATTCGATAAGGAGGGTGCCGTGGGTGGGGATTGGAATGTCGGTGGTGAGGTTGATTTTCTCGCCTGTGAGCACATTGCTTGCCTCGGCGGTGGTGCCAATCAGTTCGGCGTAGCGCTTCACGTCCACTTTGTTTTCCTTATCCAGTCCGTTGAGCATGAGCATAACGGTTTTGCCTTCGTGGCGGCGTGCAATCACATACACGCCATTGTGGGGGCAGAATTGTGTTTGGGTGCCATTCACAATCACGTCGTTGCCCTTGCGCCAATGCAGCAGACGGCTGAGCCAGCCGAACATCTCGTTTTCCGCGGCGGTGCGTCCGTCGGCGGTGAAACAGTTGCGCTCATCGCCAGGGAAGCCACCCATGAAGTCTTTGCGCACATTGCCGTCGGTCACCTTCTTCACACCATTCATCAGCACCTCGGTGCCGTAGTAAAGTTGTGGAATACGCTTGATGGTGAGCAGCAGCGCAAGTCCTTGTTTCAGGCGGTTCACATCCTTGCCCTCGCCCAAAAAGCGGTCGGTGTCGTGATTCTCGATGAATGCCATCACATGGTTCACATCGGTGTAGAGATAGTCGTACACAAACGTGTTGTACACACGGTTGAAGCCACGCCACCAGTCGTCGGTAGTTTCGTGTTTGCACGAGTCCATTGCCTCATAGAAAGCGAAGTCCATCACCGTTTTCAGATTGCTGTTTTGCTTCACCAAGCGCGAATCCTTTTGCCAAGCGGCGGTGTAGGCAGGCTGAGTAACCCAAGTTTCGCCCACGGTGTTGAAGTTGGGATATTCCTCGTTCAGTTGCTTCATCCAGCGCGCCATAGGGGCTGCGTAGGCGTAGGGATAAGTGTCCATACGAATGCCGTTGATGCCCACGGTTTCCACCCACCAGATGCTGTTTTGAATCAGATAAGTGGCAACGTGCGGATTGTTTTGGTTAAGGTCGGGCATTGATGACACAAACCACCCTTCCTCCGTTTCGCGCTTGTCGATTTCGCTGGCGTAGGGGTCAACGCATGGGGTGAGTTTGAAACTGGTCTGCAAACCGTAGTTGGGTTGGTTAAACCAGTCGGATGCCGGTGGATTGATTTGCCATGGGTGGCTCGAACCGCAGTGGTTGAAAATCATATCCATCACCACTTTCAAGCCCTTCTGGTGTGCCTCGTCAACCAAACGGCGGTAATCTTCGTTAGTGCCGAAGCGTGGGTCCACTTTGTAATAGTCGGTGGTGGCATAGCCGTGGTAACTGCTGTGGCCGCCTCCGCTTGGCATATCATTCTCAAGCACAGGGGTAAACCACAGTGTGGTCACGCCCAGTTCGTTGAAATAGTCGAGGTGCTGACGAATGCCCTCCAAGTCGCCACCGTGGCGAAGCGATGGCTCCGTGCGCACGCAACGTTGGTCGAGCATACCCTTCACCACATTGTTTTTCACATTGCCATCGGCAAAGCGGTCGGGCATGAGCATATACAGCACATCGGCATTGGTGAATCCCTGTCGTGCCTCACCAGGCATGTCGCGGCGCTTGATTTCATAGTTCACCTGTTTTTTCTTGCCTCCTTGCTCGAAATTGAGTTTCATGGTGCCTGGTTGAACACCTTGCAGATTGAGATACACGAGCAGATAGTCGGGGCTGTCGAGGCGCACCACGCTATCCACCTTCACACCAGCATAGTCGGTGCTTACGTTGGCTTGCTTGATGCCCTTGCCATACACCATCAACTGGAGCGATGGATTTTTCATACCGGCATACCAGTTGGTGGGTTCCACACGGTCGATGTTCACCGCCGCATTTGCTGCGAATGTCGCAAGCAGTGATAATGCTAAAGTTTTCAGTTTCATATCGCTTTTTTCCTTGATTAGTTGTGTACAATCAGTGCCGATTGTGCTGGCACTTCGAGTTTCGATGTGGTGGTGCTGCGAATACCGTCGAGGTTCACCTTTCCGGCTGCCACCACAGAGGTGTAGGCATCTTCTGGCACATCTACCATGCAGGCATATTTATTGGCGTTGAGCACCACATAGATGTCGCGCCAAGCGTCGCCACCGGCATTGTCTTTCAGGCGGAATGCCACCAATCCCTCTCCCACTGGCAAAAATTCGAGGTGCTTGCGCACAAGTTCGGCACTGCCTAAGCGGAATGCTGGGTGAGCCTTGCGCAAGGCAATCAAGCCTTGATAATAGGCAAACACCTGTGGATATTTCTGCATGTTGTCCCATGGGAGCTGGTTGATGCTGTCGGGTGATTTGAAACTGTTGTGCACTCCCTTCTTGTCGCGCAGCATTTCCTCGCCGCTGAGCATGAATGGCACGCCCTGCGAGGTGAACACAGCGGTTTGCGCAAGCAAATCGAGGCGAATCAGTTCATCGGTGCCGATGCCTGGAATACTGGCTTTCAGACGGTCGACCAAGCACAGGTCGTCGTGACAACTCACATACGCCATCATTTGTGTAGGTTCGATAGCCCAAGGCTTTTTGCTGTAATTCACCTTTGAGTAGTCAACTTGTGGGTGCTCTATACAGCCCACAATGCCCGCCTTGATGCTTTCCTGATGTCCGGGCTTGGCGGCAAGGAATGCGCTCTGGTGGTCGTCGCTGAACGGACCACGGATAGCATCGCGCATCTCGTCGCTGAATGCGGCGATACCTGGCATCTGATAGACGTTGGCTTTCATCGCCAGTTTTTCCACAGGGTAAGCGCATGAGCCTGCACTCCAGCCTTCGCCGTAGATGAGCACATTCTTGGGAAGTGCCTCACGAATGAGATTCATGGTGGCAATATCATGAACGCCCATCAAATCCACACGGAAACCGTCGAGGTGGTATTCATCTGCCCAATATTTGAAGCTCTCAATCATGTATTGGCGCATCAATGGGTGTTCGCTGGCTGTTTCGTTGCCACAGCCTGAGCCGTCGCTGTATTCTCCCTTGTCGTTTTTGCGGTAGAACACATCGGGGTTGGTGCGCTGGAAATTGCTGCTCTGAATATCCATGGTGTGGTTATACACCACATCGAGAATCACAGCGATGCCGGCGTCGTGCAGTGCCTTCACCATCTGTTTAAACTCTTTCACACGCACTTCTGGCTTGAAGGGATTGGTGGAGTAAGATCCTTCTGGCACATTGTAGTTCAGTGGGTCGTAGCCCCAGTTGAATTGTGGACGGTCGAGGTGTTCCTCATCTACCGATGCGTAGTCAAACGAAGGGAGCAGGTGAATGGCTGTAACGCCCAAACTCTTCAGGTGCTCGATAGCCCAAGGCTCGGTGAGCGCCAAAAACTTGCCGGGATAGCGTGCTTCCTTACGGCTGACCGAGAAATCGCGGTTATGTGATTCATACACGATTATGTCGGTGGGGGCATAGCCGAGGGCGCGGTCGCTCTCCCAGCCTTCGGGATTGGTAGCAGCCATGTCGATGATGGCGCCACGCTTGCCGTTCACACCCACTGCCTTGGCAAAGAGTCCGGGAGTCTCGCCCAGCATCTTGCCATCTTGCTTCACATTGAAGGTGTAGAAGCGGCCTTTCAAATCGCCCTTCACCTCGGCTTTCCACACGCCTTTCTCGCCTTTGCGCATTGCCACGGTCTTCACCGGCTTGCCGCCTGTGCCTTCAGCATAGATGTTGAGGTTCACCGACTGCGCTTTCTGCGCCACCAGGGCAAAGGTGGTGCCACGCTTGGTGTAGGTGACTTCATTGTTAAATTGCCCTGCATTCATTCCAAGTGCCGCAATCGCTGCCATTATTGTCAAGATTAAGAATCTTTTCATACTTGTGTCTTATAGATAAAAAAGGGCGAATCGGGATAGTCCGATTTCGCCCAAGAGTGATTATAAACTGATTATTTTGCAATTACCGACATCACGAAACCGCCACCAGGAGCCTCAACCATCTTGATTTTGTCGCCTTGTTTCACGGTTTTCTTTGTGATGACGTATGCCTTCGGATTGGTTTCGTAGTGAGCGTCCTTGGCATCGGCGTAAATAGTACATTCGTATTTACGGCCTTTTTCAAGGAAGTCGAAGTTCACGGTCACCTTGTGGCCGTTTTCGTTGCACTTGCCACCCACAAACCAGTTGTCGGTGCCTTTTGCCTTACGAGCCACGGTGATGTATGCGCCCGGCTCTGCATCGATGTAGCGAGAGTCGTCCCAGTCGATGGCCATGTCGCGGATAAACTGCATAGCGTCGTCGAACTTGGCGTAGTTCTCTGGGAGATCGGCTGCCATTTGCAGTGGTCCCCACATCACCATATACACTGCGAGCTGACCCACGAGTGTGGTGTGAACCTTGTGGGTATTCTGGCTCCATGTGCTGAGGTCGGTCTCGAAGATACCAGGAGTGTAGTCCATTGGGCCACCTTGCAGGCGTGTGAATGGCAATACCACGGTGTGGTCGGGCTTGCTGCCGCTGAATGCCTCATATTCGGTACCGCGTGCGCTTTCGTTGCCCACGAGGTTAGGATAGGTGCGAGCCAAGCCGGTTGGACGTGTGGCTTCGTGTGCATTCACCATGATGCGGTGCTTGGCAGCCTCGGTCACGCAGCGCAAGTAGTGGTTGTTCATATATTGGCCGTAGTGGTGCTCGCCACGTGGAATGATGTCGCCCACATAACCGCTCTTCACTGCATCGTAGCCATATTTGTTCATCAATGAGTAAGCGTCTTCCATGTAGCGCTCGTAGTTGGTGACCGATGAACTGGTTTCGTGGTGCATCATCAGTCGCACGCCCTTGCTGTGCGCATATTCGTTGAGTGCCTTGATGTCGAAGTCGGGGTAAGGGGTCTGGAAGTCGAACACGTCGTATTTCCAACGGTTTGCCCAGTCTTCCCAACCGATGTTCCATCCTTCCACCAGCACCTCGTCGAGGTTGTTGGCTGCAGCGAAGTCGATGTAACGCATCACGTCTTTGGTGTTTGCCAAGTGGCGACCGTTAGGTTTGCACTTGGAGAAGTCGGTTTCGCCCAAGCGCACTGATGGCAGCTCGTCGGTGTAGTTCCAACTGCTACGGCCCACAATCATTTCCCACCACACGCCATTGTACTTGGTGGGGTGAATCCATGAGGTGTCTTCAATTTTGCAAGGCTCGTTGAGGTTGTAGATGAGGTACGATGAGAGCATGGTGCGAGCGTCGTCGCTCACCATCACGGTACGCCAAGGGGTGTTGCATGGGGTTTGCATATAGCACATGTTGCCGACAGCGTCGGGAGTGAGCCATGATTCAAACACCATGTTCTTGTCGTCAAGATTGAGGTGCATGGTAGCGTAGTTGATACATGCTGCCTCGTGGATATTGATGTAGAGTCCGTCGTCGGTCTTCATCTGAAGCGAGGTCTGAACGCCTGTTTCCGAGAATACGGATGTTGACGAGTTGCCGGTCACAGCATCGAGCATTCCATTGCTCTTCACGCCTTTGGGACGATTGAGGCACTTGCTCATGGTGCCGCGAATTTCAGAGAGACGGGTAGTCTGTCCGGGATTCTCCTGGGTATCGTAGTCGCCCGCAATCCACCATGCCATGTGGTCGCCCGTCATGGCAAACTGGCTGTTTTCCTGCTTGATGATGAAGTAGTTGAGTTTTTCTTGCTGTGGAAATTCGTAGCGGAAGCCCATACCTTCGTCATACACACGGAATCGAATCACCATTTTGCGATTCATCTTGGTCTGGTCGAGTGTAACCGCCATTTCGTTGTAGTGGTTACGCACGTTCTTGTATTGTCCCCAAACTGGTGTCCAAGTTTCGTCGAAAGTGGAGGTTTGGGTGTCGGCAATGGTGAAGCCGTCGAGCAGGTCTTGCTCTTTCTTGCCATTGCTCGCATGCTTGTCTTTTGCCAATGTAAGGCCCAAGTGACTGGGCTTACACACTGTCTTGCCCTTGTAGGTGAGGGTGTAGGTGGGTTTGCTGTTGTCGAGGTAAAACTTCACCACCACATTGCCGTCAGGCGACTTCACTTCCTGAGCCACAGCACCGAATGGAGCCAGTGCCACAGCCAGCAGAAGCATTAATGATGCAATTTTTTTCATTTTCGTCCGCTATTAGTAATTAATTTGGTCATTTTCTCGTTGAATTCCTTGCATGCCATGAGTTGGCTAATGGTCATGTGCATACGGTAGCGCCAGTAGTGGCGTGGATTGGCAGGAATGTTGATGCGTTCGGCATCAGGGTCGGCCAAGCGTATGGTCTCGTCGATGGAGAGCCAGTCTTGGAGCGAGAGCATGCACAGCATAGATGGGCTGTTGAGGTGGTTCACCACCACTTGCTCTGCCACGTCGCTGGGCAGCGGGTGTGGAGCGGGTCCTTGCTTCCAGAGCACGGCGTTGTAGTATTCCTGCGTGAGGTCGCGGTCTTCGTCCCACCATTGGCGAAGGGTGGGCATGTCGTGGGTGAATATGGTGCTTACGGAGCGATATGGGTTCTTGGCAAGCACGCCAAACTTCACGTTCACATCTTTAGGCATCGTCTGGATTTCGAGGCTGAGAATGCGGAGTTGGTTGATAACCCATGGCACACAATCGGGCACCATGCCGAGGTCTTCGGCACACACGAGCATACGAGTGGCTTCCACAAGGCGTGGAAGTTTCTTCATTGCCTCACCATACCAGAAGTCGTTGTTGCGACGATAGAAGTAGTCGTTGTAGAGGCGGTTAAAGGCTTCCTTATCTGATTGCCAGAGGGCTTCGTAAATGAAGTCGTGCTGCACGGAGATGCGTGGGTGGAACTTGTTGGCGTCTTTGCGGTCGCGCAGGAAGAGCACATTGCTCACCAGCGACATCAGTGCCTCTGCCACGTTCTTGCCGTCTTGGTCGGCATCTTTAAATGCCGCCTCAATCTTGCGTTGGGTGTCGTATTCAGGTTTGAGGCGATACATGTCGTCGTGGGTGGGGAGCAGGTATTTCTCGCGGATTTCCGATGCGCGCTCACCGAATGTGCGTTCAAGCACCCAGTCGGTGATGAAGGGTTCGAGCATGTAGTCTTGGAAGTTGAAGCCGTAGCCTGCAATTTCCTCGCGTGTCATACCAAGGGCTGGCGAGAACTGGCCGAGTATGCCATACACGGCATCAATCGGAATTTCCCAAATGCGGAAGAAGCCCAACACGTGGTCGATGCGGTAGGCGTCGAAATACTCCGCCATCTTGCTGAAGCGCTTTTCCCACCACAAGCAGCCGTCGGCTATCATCTCTTCCCAGTTGTAGGTGGGGAATCCCCAGTTCTGACCGTTGGCGGAGAACGCATCGGGTGGTGCGCCAGCCTGGCCGTTGAGGTTGAAATAGCGTGGCTCTACCCATGCCTCCACACCGTCGCGGCTGACGCCGATTGGAATGTCGCCTTTGAGGATTACGCCTTTCTTGCGAGCATATTCGTGCGCGCCTCGCATTTGCTGGTCGAGGATAAACTGCACGAAGTACCAAAACGCCACTTTCTTGTATTCGCTTGTGCGGCTGTTTGCCATCGCCTCACGCTCGCTTTCATCGAAGGTGTGGTGGTCGGGCCAATCGCCGAATGTGGCTGTGCCGTAAAGGTCGCGGTAGTGGCAGAATGCCGCATAAGGCACGAGCCAGTCTTTATTGTTGTCGAAGAATGTCTTAAACGCCTTGGTGCGCATCATCTTTGCGCCGTCTTGCTCAAAGAGCTCACGCAGATAGCCTCGCTTGGCGGCATTCACTCGCTCATAGTCGATTTGAGGAAGTGCGTTGAGTTCGTGTTGGAGTGCGGCGTAATAGCGTGCGCGCTCTTTGTCCTCAAGTTGTGGAAGCTGGCGAATATCGACGAACATTGGGTGCAGCGCATAGATGCTGATGCTCTTGTAGGGATAGGAGTCCAACCATGTGTTGGTGATGGTTGTATCATTGATCGGGAGCACTTGAAGCGCACGCTGACCGGTGGAAACCACCCAGTCGACCATCTCTTTGAGGTCGCCGAAGTCGCCCACACCGAAACTGCCTTCGCTGCGGAGCGAGAAAACAGGTATCACGGTGCCAGCCACACGCCAGTCGGGCAGGTCGAATTTCGCTTCGTTGAGCTCGTAAACCACTGCGTCGCCCTTCTTCAGCTCAGGCAACACCACGGTGCGGTTGTTGCCTTCTTCCCACACCACTTTGGTGGTGTCGGACTTATCTACTGCCACAAACTTAAACTCCAGCACGCGTGAACTGAGCGTGGCGGCATCGATTGAAGCCACCCACTCGTTGTGGGCGTGTTCCACCATCGCGGTGGCTTTGTTCACTGCCCAGTTGCCGAGCGCATCGCCATTGCCCACCACAGCAAGCCTTTGGTTGGAGCCGAGTTGGGGCGCACGCACCTTCAGCATCACGGTGTAGCCATAAGTGGTGGCAGGAGCCACAAGCAACTCACGGTGCGCACAACATTCTGTGAACGCCGAACTGTAGAGATAACTGTTTTCGGGATTGTCGATCCAGTGGTCGAAAGTGGTGATTTTAGCCGACTTAGTGGCAGGGAGGTCAAGGCGGTGTGCCTGTACGAGCCACTCACGACGCACCACATCGCCAGCACGCTCCACGCTGTAGTAGTAGTCGAGCGCATTAGCCGAATCGGCGGCGGTAGTGATTTCGCAACTCCAGTTACGACCATCTACGGTGCCCATGGAATATCGCTTCGCAGTGCCGTCGGAGAGCACATTGAGCACGATTTCTTCACCAAAAATCGTTTGATATTCAATTACGAATGTCAATTTCATTTTATATGAGGTTTTTTATTTGATTTTCAAGTATCTTACAAGTATTGTTAATATCTTACAAGTATTGTTAAGCCCTGTGTATTTAAGCTTTTTTCTCTGCGTAAAATTACTAAATCAAACTTTTATCACCACCTCCCCACATTAAATAAAGCAAATTTATTTATGCAATCGTTTGCATCCCCCACTTCCTTCCCCCCCCCACACAAATTATGCAGCATAAAACATGCAGCATAATTTATGCTACACATTTTATGCCACACCTCCATAGAAAGGGCGCAACTATCGGAACATGGAAAAATAATTCGTGATAATTTGTGCTAATTTGTGGATGATTGAAAACCACGAATCCCACGAATTTCACGAATCATTTTTTTCCTGAATCCGTGCGAATATTCTTGTTGAATCCGTTGAATCGGTGTGAGCCCCAAAAACACCCACAAAAGCGAAATCCGTGTGAGCCTAAAATGCCCACCAACCTCCGTGAGATTTCCCACCCTCAAAAGCAAAACCTGAGATCTGTGGGATCTGTGTGAGCCCAAAAAACACCACAAAAGCGGGATTCGTGTGAAGAAAACGGCTCCGAGGGTGGGGTGGGTACCACTTCCTTCGGAGCCTTTCCTTGAAAAAAAACTATTGCTATCTCTTATGGTTTCTTTGTTTTGATGATAAACACAAAGGCAGCGGCTATCACAAGGTAAACACCTGCCAAAGTGAGCATATTAGGCTGTGAACTGCCCACGAGGTGCATCACGAAGCCACCTGTGGCAGCTGCCGCAATCTGTGGCAAACAGATGGTGCAGTTAAACAAGCCAAGCACGGTGCCCATGCGTGAACTGCCCTCAAATGCGTTGGTCACGAAGGTGAACGGCATGGCGAGCATCGCTGCCCATGCGCAACCAATCAGGAAGTAAGGCACAAACAGCATATACTGGTTGGTGCAGTATGGCACAAGGGCGAAGCCCACAGCGCCAATCACCAAACTGAGCGCGTAAGCCAGTTTTGGGCTCTTAAACATAGGAAGCACCACTGCCCAAATCACGCTGCCCACTGCCTGAACGGCGAAAATCACGCCCACCCAGTTGCCGGCTGCCTGATAGGCATGGCTTGCGGTGTCGCTGGTCTGCCATACGGTCTCAGCGATGGAGCCGTTGGTGTAGGTCCACATGTAGAGGAACGCTGCCCAGCAGAAGAATTGAACCACACCCACTTGGAAGAACACCTTCCATGCGCCTTCTGGCTCTTTCTTCGAAGCCTTGCCATCGGCGGCTTCCTCGTTCTTAATCTGATATTGCGCAAATTCTTCGGGTGGCATTTCTCGCACATTCATCATAGTGTAAACCACACAGAGAATGAGGATTGCGGCACCAATATAGAACGACCAAATCACCGATGGTGGCACTTGCCCCTTTGGTGCAATATTTGAAATACCGATAGCGGTAAACAGTAGCGGGAACACATAGCCCACGATAGAGCCAGCGTTGCACAAAAACGACTGAATGCTATACGCCTTAGTTTTCTGCTTTTCGTTCACGAGGTCGCCAACCATCATCTTGAAGGGCTGCATCGCCATGTTGATGCTGGTGTCGAGGAACATGAGGGCTATCAAGCCAAACACCATCGCTCCGCTCACTGCCAAGCCAAACGAGCCGGCGTTGGGGAGCAAACACATCACGAGCACTGCCACAAACGCGCCCACAAACAGGTAAGGAATGCGGCGGCCGAAGCGGCACCATGTTTTATCACTGAAATAGCCCACGAGAGGCTGAACGAGCATACCCATGAGTGGTGGAAGAATCCAAAAGAAACTCAAATCGTGTGGGTCGGCTCCGAGGGTGGCGAAGATGCGGCTGATGTTGGCACTCTGAAGTGCATACGCAATCTGCACCCCGAAAAATCCGAAACTAATGTTAAACAGTTTCGCAAAACTCAAATCAGGTTTTGTTTTAAGCATATATCTTTATGGTTTTGAAGTTACTTAGTTGAGAATCTGAACACAATGCTTTGGGCATACTGCTCACCCTTGTCGAGCACTTGGCTGGGGAAATTGGCGTGGTTGGGCGCATCGGGCATACCCTGGCACTCGATAGCCACACCGTCGTAGTCGAGGTAGGTGCGGTTGCCGCTCTTGGTGGCTGGGCAACCATTCAGCCAGTTGCCGGTGTAGATTTGCACCGCTGGCTGTGTGGTGAGCACTTCAAGCGTGCGGCCGCTCACCTCGTCGGTCAGCACAGCGGCAAGCGCCATCTCGCCCTTTTTGTAGCCGTCAATCACATAGCAGTTGTCATAGCCCTTGCCGAAAACCAGCGCAGGGAATGGCTTGCGAATATCCTCGCCCAAGGTTTTCGCCTTGGTGAAGTCCATCGGCGTGCCAGCCACAGGAGCCATTTCACCAGTGGGCGTAAGGTTTTCGTCGGTCACCAGATATTTCGAGCAGTTGAGCTGCAGTTGCTCACCGAGCACCGAGCCCGATGCCTCGCCACGGAGGTTGAAATAAGTGTGATTGGTGAGGTTGACCACCGTCTTACGGTCGGTGGTGGCACTGATGCAAAGGCGAAGTTCGCAATCATCGCTCCAAGTGTATTCCGCCTTCACCGTGAGCGTGCCGGGATAACCAGCGTCGCCGTCGGGGCTCACCAGCGTAAACACCACGCCTTGCGCCGTAGCTTCACTGTCCCAAATCTTATTGTAGAAACCCTCGCTACCACCGTGCAGCGCGTTAGGGCCATTGTTGATTTCAAGTTGATAATCCACGCCATCGAGAGTGAACTTACCGCCAGCAATGCGGTTGGCGTAGCGACCAGGGATTTTGCCCATGCAAGGGCCATCGCTGATATATTGCGCGGCATCGGCATAACCCAGAGCCACATCAGCCATATTACCCTCGCGGTCAGGCACCACGATAGAGAGAATGCCAGCGCCGAGAGCCGATAGTTTCACCGAAGCCCCAGCAGCGTTGGTAAGTGTATAGATGGCGATTTCGCCCCTTTCCGAGGCAGCCACACATTGAGTAATCTTCATGCGTTTATGTAGTTTTAGAAGCTAATTTACTGACCACAAATATACAAACAAATCCCCACCGCCTCCAACACTCCCTCCCCCCTACCCCAAAAAAATCAATGCAAACGATTGCACCCCCACCCCTCCCCCACACCCTCACACAGATTCAACCGATTCAACAAAAAATCCGTGCAAATCCGTGCAATCCGTGTTCGCTCCCCCTCTTCCAACAAATTATCACAAAGCATATTATTATACATATATAAAAAAAAAGCGAGAACGAATAATCGCTCCCACTTTAAATGTTTTCACAACGGAATAATCCTTATTGTGAATCGCTTCAGATTTTGTATTGGCAAATTTATGGTATTTTTTAATGAAAAACAAAAAAACATGAACAAATGTGCTATTATTAGTTTTTTTTCGGTAAATTTGGGAAAAATATCAAAAAACCACAATTATGAATTACTTTTTAGGACTTGATTTGGGCTCTGGTAGCATTGGCTGGGCTGTAATTGAAAAACAAAACGGAATACCAGTTAGAATCATTGCTTTGGGAAGTAGAATTGTACCTCTCACCCCTAATGAATCAGACAACTTCTCTCAAGGAAAAGCAGTATCCATCAACCAGCAACGCACGCAAAAACGCACAGCACGAAAAACTCTTGACCGATACCAGATGCGGCGTGCGCTTCTGTGCGAAACGCTGACCGACAACGACATGAATCCCACTCATGAACTTATGTGTGCTTCAAAAGAAGAACTTTGGAAAATGCGCTCCGATGCTGCAACTCAACAAATTTCTTTAAAGGAAATAGGCCGCGTGCTCTACCACATCAACCAAAAGCGAGGGTTCAAGCTTGCCAAGAATGAGGCATCAAGCACCGATAAAACTGAACAAACTTACATTCAAAGCATTAATCAACGCTGCGCAGCCATTGCTGGCATCACTATCGGGCAATACATCTATAGCGAACTCATCAAAAATCCTGAATTTAGATACCGCCAGCTCGTTTACTCACGAGAAAAATACATCGAAGAATATGACACCATTATGAAGTGCCAACAGCAATTCTACCCTGATGTGCTGACAGATGAATTGATTTCCAAAATACGCAATGAAATCATCTTTTATCAGCGCAAACTCAAATCGTGCAAGCATTTGGTTAGTTATTGCAATATGGAATTGCATGAAATTAAGGTTGCGGACGGAAGAATTGTGATTTCAGGACCAAAAACAGCGCCAAAATCATCTCCTCTTGCACAAGTATGCAAAGTGTGGGAGTCTATCAACAATATTGTGCTTTGTAATAAAAAAGGTGACACTTTCAGCATTTCAGATGAGCAGCGCATGGCTATTTTCCAATTTATGGAAAGAAACGAAAAACTGAAAGTCACCAATCTTTACAAAATTCTTGGTATCTCAAAAAAAGACGGATGGTGGGGAGGAAAAGCAATCGGTACAGGATTGCAAGGAGACACCACACGAATAAAAATCGAAAAAGCGCTTAATGGGAAATATCCACATCTTCTTAAATTCGACATTGACAACTCCGGAAAATGCGTAAATAAAGATACAGGAGAAGAACTTCCTTGCGTCAAAGACACCGCATTTAACGAGCCCCTGTTTAAGTTATGGCACACCCTCTACTCCATTAGCGATATTGAAGAACTGAAGGCCGCATTACGCAAGAATTTTAACATCACCGACGAATACGTGTTAGACAACCTTTCTTCAATTGATTTTGTAAAAGAAGGTTATGCCAACAAAAGTCATAAGTATATGCGAAAAATTCTCCCTCAACTTCAAAAAGGTGTGATGTATGCCCACGCATGTGAAATTGTTGGGAGCAGCAACTGTAGCGATTATAAAGCCACGAAAAGAGCCAACAACGGAGCGCTTCTGCTATCGCCTATCGCTAAAGGCGAACTCCGACAACCAGTAGTGGAAAAAGTGCTCAACCAAATGGTGAATGTGGTGAATGCACTTATTGAAAAATATGGAGAATTTGAAGAAATACGGGTGGAGCTCGCTCGCGACCTCAAGCAAAACCGCGAAGAGCGTAATGAAGATTATAAACGCATGACCACTCAAAACAAAAAAAACTTGGAAATTGCAAAGCGCATTCAACAAGAGTATAAACTCTATCCCACTAAAGCAAGAATCAGAAAATACCGCATGTGGGAAGAAACAGAACATCGCTGCATTTATTGTGGCGCACCTGTTAGCATCAAGGAATTTCTTTCAGGAATAGATGCAGAGAAGGAGCATATTATTCCTCGTTCACTTTTATTCAACGACAGTTTCTCCAACACCACTTGTGCTTGCAGAAGTTGCAATCATGACAAAGGACAAATGACCGGCTTTGACTATGCCGAATCAAAAGGAAAAGCCTTCTTTGATGATTACATCAACCGCATTAACAAACTGGCTGACAAAAAAGAAATCTCACGTTCTAAATTCAAGAACCTCACCACCAAACGTGAAGACATTCCCCAAGATTTTATTGAACGACAGCTCCGCGAAACGCAATACATTTCACGAAAAGCTGTAGAAATGCTCCAATCACTGTATGCCGACAAACCATCTGGCAAATTATATGTGAAGACTTCTGGTGGCATCATCACCGACTTCTTGCGCCACCAGTGGGGGTGGGACACCGTGCTCCACCAAAGCAATTTCAAGCGATTTGAAAAAGCCGGATTGATAGAAAATGTGCCTGTTATCACCAAAGGTGAAAAACACTTTGAAAAGCGAATCATTGGTTGGAATAAGCGAATTGATCACCGACACCACGCTATCGACGCTCTTACTGTGGCATGTACCCAACAAAGCCATATTCAGCGCCTCAACACTTTAAACGCAAATAAAGAAGCATTCACCAAACTCGATGCCACCACCAACGAAGGCTATCGTGCCTTTATCAAGCGTGTTGCACAGGAAGCTCCTTTCACCACTGCCGAAGTTCTTGAAGCCGCTGACAATATTATTGTGTCATTCAAACCCATCACAAAATCCACGACACCTGGTAAACGAAAAGTTTTCAAAAACGGAAAGCCAATAATCAAGCAAACAGGAATTCTTGTGCCTCGTGGAGAATTGACCGAAGAAACTGTTTATGGCTTGATACAACGATATGATGGCAAAGGTGGTTTTAATGCCTGTAGTGTTGTGCGCTATCCACTATCTAAAATCACATCGCAAGCAGTTGCTGACTCAATTGTTGATGAAGGCATAAAACAAATTGTAAAAAAGCGACTGAAAGAGCACAACGACAACGCCAAAATAGCTTTTTCCACACCACTTTATAGCGATGTGGCGCAAACCAAAGAAATCAAAGGCGTTAGATGTTTTAGCGGTCATCCAAGGGCGTCTCTTGCCATAGTCAAGCGTGATGAAAATGGCAAACCAATAGGCTTTTCACCTACAGGAAACAATCACAATGTGGCTTTTTATCTCAACGAAAATGGCAAACCAGTTGAGCTGGTATGCTCATTTTATCACGCCATTCAACGTCGCCTTTTTAATATTCCTACTATAATTGAGAATCCATCAGAAGTATGGGATTTAATTGAAACAAGTGGCAAAGAGTATTCAGAAGAATTCTTGTCACAATTGCCGAATCCAAAATGGACATTTGCTTTCTCCCTACAAAGAAACGAGATGGTGATTATCGGCTTAACTAAAAATGATTTCGAATATGCCCTACAAAATGGTGATAAAAAAACTCTTGCACAGCATTTATATAAAGTGCAAAGTATATCTCACAATAGTTATTGCTTCACACGGCACACCGAAACAAAATACGATAAAAAACATACCAACAAAGCCGATGAGCGTTTTATGCGATACGCATCAGCGTCTTCTTTGTTGCGAGATTTCACTGCAAAAGTTTCAATTAATGTGATTGGTGATATAATAGAAAAATGATTAAGCGAACCATATATTTTGGCAATCCCGCATATTTGAGTACCCACAACAAACAACTTGTTGTGCGATTACCCGAAGTGGAGAAATGCGATAGCCTATCAGAGGTGTCAAAAAGGAAAGCGACAGCCACTATTCCCATTGAGGATATTGGCGTAGTTGTGCTTGACCATAAACAAATCACCATATCTCATGGGCTAATTAATCATTTGCTTGCCAACAACTGTGCGCTTATCTCCTGCGACGATAGTCACATGCCCACAGGTTTAATCCTTCCATTGGATGGTAACTCCATTCAAAGCGAACGCTTTTATCAGCAAATCAACATGTCGCTACCCCTAAAAAAGCAACTATGGCAACAAACCATTCAAGCGAAAATTTCCAATCAACGAACTGTTTTGCAACGATATAGAAAAGATGTAAAAATCGGGAATATGCGCAAATGGGAATGTGAAGTAAGAAGTGGCGACGCAATGAATTTGGAAGCAAGAGCTGCAGCTTACTATTGGAAAAACGTTTTCCCATCAATACCCGGATTTGTGCGTGGTAGAGACGAAGCCCCTCCAAATCAGCTTCTCAACTATGGTTATGCCATTTTAAGGGCAGTCATTGCACGGGCACTGGTTGGGGCTGGGCTATTACCCACTTTGGGCATTCATCACCATAACCGATACAATGCTTATTGCCTTGCCGACGACATCATGGAACCTTACCGACCCTATATCGATGAAATGGTTATCAACATGGTGGATAATAAAAACTACGACTCCCTTTCCACAAAACATAAACAAGAGTTTCTGCAACTTCCTGTAAAAGAAGTGGTCATAAATGGAAAGCGTAGCCCACTTATGATTGCCGCTCACACTACTGCCGTATCACTTCAAAAGTGTATTGCTGGCGAAACAAGGAAAATTGCATACCCTACCATGTGAACTATGGACCGTTTTAGCGAATACAGAATGATGTGGGTACTTGTTTTCTTCGATCTTCCTACCGACACAAAAAAAGAGCGAAAAGCCTATGCACAATTTCGTAAAACGTTGATGCAAGACGGGTTTACTATGTTCCAATTCTCCATTTATATACGGCATTGTCCAAGTCATGAAAATGCCCAAGTTCACATCAAACGCGTAAAATCTGCTCTTCCAGAATTAGGGGATGTTGGCATCTTATGCATTACAGACAAGCAATTTAGCAATATAGAAATCTTTTCTGCTGCAAAAATGCAAGAAACATTAAAAACTCCACTCCAACTAACTCTATTTTAAACACGAAGTCTTTTTAATAAAGAAATCCGACATATTTCTGCCGGATTTCTTTATTTTTAGATACTTTTTTTATTTGCAAATCTATTTTTAAAACTCTATCTATCAGAGAAATAAAAACAATCTGTTGTATCTAATTACAAAATTACAAAATCTGAAAGCTATTCACAACTAAAACCCTTATAGAATGCTATAATCTCTAGTTGTATCTAATTACAAAATTACAAAATCTGAAAGCTATTCACAACCAAGCTGGTGGATAAGGCTAAACCGAGGGTGTTGTATCTAATTACAAAATTACAAAATCTGAAAGCTATTCACAACGCAGTGTGGGCAGGTTATAGTGTTGTGTCCGTTGTATCTAATTACAAAATTACAAAATCTGAAAGCTATTCACAACAGTGCTGCGTCAATAGCACAGATGCTTGCAGTTGTATCTAATTACAAAATTACAAAATCTGAAAGCTATTCACAACACTATACTAAAGCTTATCATGAAGGAGTTGGTTGTATCTAATTACAAAATTACAAAATCTGAAAGCTATTCACAACCCAAAGCGGAGTACACCAGTATGCTCCCTCGTTGTATCTAATTACAAAATTACAAAATCTGAAAGCTATTCACAACACCTCTCGCATTTAAGGGCAAAACTTACAGTTGTATCTAATTACAAAATTACAAAATCTGAAAGCTATTCACAACCTTCGGCTTCTACTCTTTACGACCAAGTTGTTGTATCTAATTACAAAATTACAAAATCTGAAAGCTATTCACAACGTCGTTGGCCGCTCTTACCGGCTTGGCTTTGTTGTATCTAATTACAAAATTACAAAATCTGAAAGCTATTCACAACGCTGTCAGCACACTTGTCTTGACGGCGTTAGTTGTATCTAATTACAAAATTACAAAATCTGAAAGCTATTCACAACAATAGCGGAGAGATGGTTATAACAAGAGCGGTTGTATCTAATTACAAAATTACAAAATCTGAAAGCTATTCACAACTGCGCCTGTGGCTGGGTGATGTCATACAGGGTTGTATCTAATTACAAAATTACAAAATCTGAAAGCTATTCACAACTTTATGGCGTTCGGCTCAATTTCACTCCAGTTGTATCTAATTACAAAATTACAAAATCTGAAAGCTATTCACAACATACGGCTTCCAGCTCATCACGGCTCTTCAGTTGTATCTAATTACAAAATTACAAAATCTGAAAGCTATTCACAACCTCCACCGTGTCGGTGAACTTCGTCATCTCGTTGTATCTAATTACAAAATTACAAAATCTGAAAGCTATTCACAATATTGAATGTATAAATTCTAATTTCTCTATTGAATAAGGGTGGGGAGTAGCGGATTGGGAGAGGATGATAAATCTGCCACAAATTTTCACAAATTAATTTTGTTGAATCTGTTGATTCTGTGTGAGCCTAAACAGAATAAGTGGTGGAAGTGGGGATTAGAGGTTGAGGAGGTTGCGGAGAATCCACCAGAGGATGACGATGATGGCGGCGATGACGGTGACGATGGTGGAGTTGAGGCGCGAGTAGAAGCGTGGGAAGTGGCCGCGCCAATAGCGGTTGGTCAGGAGCAGGGCTATGAAGGGAAGACTGAACACGAGCAGGGCGTTGTAGCGAATGGCTGCCAACACGTCGGCGTGGAGCAGGGCGTGAATGGCGCGTTGCGAGCCACAGCCGGGGCATTTAAAACCTGTGAGGGCATAGAATGCGCACTTGGGAAAGAGGCGTGTGGTGGTGGGGTCGAACACGAAATACACCACCGCCATTACTGCCAGTGCCACTGCGATGACAATGAATGTGATTTTCTTGTTGATGGGCATTCGCATGGCCTACAGCATAAGCATGGAGAATGGCATAAACAGAATGGAGAGCACCACCGACAGTATGCAGAGCCACGCTCCCCATTCGCTGTATTTCTTGGCTTTCTCGTATTCGCCAGCACTATATTTGTTTTTGGTCATCACTGCCAGCACTATTGCCACCACTGCCAATGGCGTGCAGCACAACACGGCGCACACGATGGCTGCCACGAGGTTGGTGGGCGGACATTCGGGCGCGGGGGCTTGCATCGGCTGCATTTGAGGGGGCATTTGTGGCACAAATGGAGGCACTTGCACCTCTGGTTCCACGTATTCGGGTGGCACAGGAGCAGCAGCCTGTTCTTCGGCTGGGGCTTCGTGCGGCTCTTCAGTAATGGCATCGGCTTCAATCGGCTCTACTGCGCTTTCTTGTGGCGCGGCAGGCTCTGGGGCAGCGGTCAGGTGTGCCAATTCGGGGATTTTGTCGATTCGCTTCCATCCGTCCATACCTTTGTGCCAAACGTAGGTGTGCGCCTTGTCAAGCGCCATAGATTCCAGTTGTTCGATGGTGTGTGGTCCGCTTTGGGTGCCATTCTGATTGATCCAATACTGAAGATTCTCGCTCATAGTCAATTATTTTAAGCAAAGTTACTCATTTTCACCAAAACAACAAATAAGATGGAAGAAATTAGAAGTTAGAAGTTAGAAATTAGAAATTAGAAATTAGAAATTAGAAATTAGAAGTTAGAAGTTAGAAATTAGAAATTAGAAGTTAAGGAGTTAAGAAGTTGAAGAAGTTAAGACGATAGTTCAGAGTGCTCCGAGTACTCTGAGTGCTCCGATAACAAGAAACGAAAACACCGATTTAATCCATTAAATCCTATTTACACCTAAAAAATAGACTAAAAGGATTAAATCTGTGTTTTTTAGTCTACGTAAACGCCCACTAATGTGGATTTATTTATTAAGGCTGTTGATATCCATCAAGAAATCAACTAATCCCATCGTTAATATGCCGTTCTCGTCACGCCATGGATTGATATTGTCCTTCACAACGATTATTTTTTTAAACGAATCGTTGATTTTAAGTAATGATGCCATTTCTTGTGCGCGCTTTTCCTTATCGGGCAACGCCAATGCCGATTGGATATAGTATTTTTGGTTGCCTTCATTCACCACAAAGTCCACCTCAAGTTGTTTGCGTTGCCATTTGCCTTCACCATCCACAAAACGTTGCTCTACCATTCCCACATCCACTTTACAGCCTCGGCGACGCAACTCATTGTAGATGATATTTTCCATAATATGGGTTTCTTCCTGTTGACGTAGTCCTAAAATGGCATTACGGAGACCAAGGTCGCAAAAATAATACTTGGAAAGCGAACCTATATACCTCTTTCCTTTCACATCAAACCTATCAGCCTTTTCTATCAAGAAAGCATCTTCCATATAGCCGAGGTAGCGGTCGATGGTGGTGGAATTGATTGCCACCTTTTTCACGCTCTTAAATGTGTTCGACAATTTCGTTGGATTAGTTGGTGCTCCTATTCCAGAAGCGATAATGTGAACCAGTTCTGCAAATTCTGCTTCGTTTTTGATATGGTTTCGCTCAATAATGTCAATCAGATACACACTATCAAAAAGATTACTTAGATAGTCGAGTTTCTTCTTTTCCGTTTCGAGCGATAACACGTGTGGCAGACCACCGTAAGTATAATAGTCATTCCATGCCTCAGTGGGTGATTGCCCTGCGCCCTCACAGTATTCCGACAAGGAAAGAGGATAAAGGCGGATTTCATCGCCACGACCTCGAAATTCGGTAACAATATCGCTTGACAGGAATTTTGAATTACTGCCTGTGACATATACATCTGCATTATCAATGCGCAGAAGGCTGTTAAGAACCTCTTCAAAGCGGGGAACGAGTTGCACCTCATCAAGCAGTATGTAATACTGGTTGCTGTCGGTCATTTTGCCTTTCACATGCCTGTAAAGAGAGAGTGGCTCACGCAAATCTTGACTTTCAATATCATCAAGGGCAATTTGAATGATGTGACTTTCGGCAACACCGCTTTCTAACAGGTGCTGTCGGAACAATTTAAACAGAAGATACGACTTGCCACAACGCCTAATTCCTGTGACAATTTTAATCAATCCGTTTTGTTTCCCATCAATGAGCTGCTGTAAATAAAACCGTCGTTGTATCTGCATAACTATATCCTACGAAGAATTTTTGGCAATATTGCCACTTTTTCTTCGCAAATATACCCATTTTTATCGGTTTCCCCTTATTTCAGAAAGAATTTTTAGCAATATTGCCACTTTTTCTTCCTAAGATGACGTTTTTTGGGTGGTTTTGGGGGCTTCGTTGCGAAGAATTTTTGGCAATATTGCCACTTTTTCTTCATAGAGCCGTGAATGGGATATAATGAATGGTATGCCGATTACAGAAACGAAAACACCGATTTAATCCATTTTCAATCCTGTTTACACCAAAAATCAGAGTTCGAACGTGTGATGTCTTGTTTCTTTAGCGGAAACTTGTTGACCTATTGGTTCGTTGACCTGTTGACTTTTAAAATCGGTGTAAATTGGATTTTAATAGGATTAAATCGGTGTTCCTTTCCCCAATTAATAGGTTTTTTTCCACTATTAACCAAGGTGTTTATCTTGCGGCTATGGGTGGGGATTAGGGGTCGACCCAGTCGCCGTTGGCTTTGATGAGGGCGACGAGGTGAGGAATCGCCTCGGTTTCGGGCACGTTGCGCTCTATGCACTCTTTGCCTTTGTAGAGGCTGATGCTGTGGCGCGCTGCACCCACATAGCCGTAGTCGGCATCTGCCATTTCACCCGGTCCGTTCACCACACAGCCCATCACACCAATTTTCAGGTGTGTGAGGTGGCTTGTGGCTGCCTTCACCTGCTGCACGGTGGTTTGCAAGTCGAACATGGTGCGACCGCAACTTGGGCAAGAGATGAACTCGGTTTTCGACATACGCAAACGCGCGGCTTGCAGTATGGCAAACGCATATTCCACCACTTTCTGCTGACTTTCATAGTTGGGGGCTTCGAGCCATACGCCATCGGCAAATCCGTTGAGCAGGATTGTGCCCAAGTCGGCACCAGCCTTCACTTGCAGCCATTCGGTGTCGGTGTCGGGATAGTTCACACGCACCACCACTGGACAATCCACGCCCATGTTCACCATGGTGTGGAGCAACGCTTGCAGACTGCCAGTCACGTTCTGATTGGCAGCAGTGGCCACTACCACCACGTTAGCCAGTCCTTTCAACGCCAGCAACTGCTCTTTCGCTACATCAGCCTTCACCTCCACCCATTGCGCAGCGGCGGTGGCATCGGGGGTGAAATCGGCGAGAGCAACGAGCGGATAGGTGTGCGTGCCGTCGGTGATTGCGCCGTCAGCAAAATAATAGTCAGGCTTCAGTTTGCCTGTTATGTCGCCGAGGCTGCAAGATGCCACCAATGCGGGCACCTTCTTGCCACCAATCTTATCAAGCACGGTGAGCGACTTGCGGCGCACAGGCAACAGCGCATCGTAGCCCTCGTAAGGCACAGCCTCGATGGGGGCATGGCCGGCACGGCTGGTGATGTATTGCACCAACTTTTGAGCCACAGGCACCTCCACTTCGGGATCTTCGCTAAGCGATACACGAATGGTGTCGCCCAAACCTTCCGACATCAGGCAACCAATGCCCACGGCGCTCTTGATGCGACCGTCTTCACCAAAACCAGCCTCAGTAACGCCCAAATGCAGCGGAAAGTGCATATCTTCGGCATCCATGGCCGCCACCACGCGGCGCACAGCCTCCACCATCACCACCACATTTGAAGCCTTCATCGAAATCACCACATCGTAGAACTTCTGCTCCACAAACACGCGCAAAAATTCCATCACGCTCTCCACCATACCGGCGGCGGTGTTGCCATAGCGGCTCATGATGCGGTCGCTCAGGCTACCGTGGTTCACACCCAGACGCACTGCGGTGTGGTGCTCACGGCAAATGTCGATGAAAGGCACCAGCGCATCGTGAATGCGCTTCAACTCGGCCTCATATTCCTCGTCGGTGTAGGTGAGACTCTTGAACGTGCGCGCAGGGTCAACGAAGTTGCCCGGATTGATGCGCACCTTATCGGTCACCGCCGCAGCGGCAAACGCAGCCTTGGGATTGAAGTGAATGTCGGCCACAAGAGGCACATTGCAGCCCTGCTCACGCAATGCGGTGCGGATTCTGCCAATGTTCTCAGCCTCCTTCACGCCCTGGGCGGTGAGGCGCACGATGTCGCCCCCACAGTCGGCGATGCGGCGGCACTGAGCCACGCTCGCCTCAATGTCGTCGGTATTGGTGTTGGTCATCGACTGCACCTTCACCGAATGTTTGCCGCCCAGCATCACACCACCCACATTCACATCTACGGTGGCACGACGATGGTAATTGAATATATCGTTCATTTAGTTTACCTTAAAATCATATTTCACTTCAGCCAAATCCTTATTAGCCTTTTCAATCTTGGCACCAAGAGTGGCCTTGTAGGCAGCCACCTTTTCGGCAATCTTCTCGTCGCCGAGTGCCATCATTTCGGCTGCGAGGATAGCGGCGTTCATGGCACCGTTCACACCCACAGTGGCAACAGGAATGCCAGGAGGCATTTGAATGATGCTCAACATAGCGTCAAGGCCGTCGAGCATACCCTTGATGGGCACGCCAATCACTGGCAAAGTGGTGCTTGCCGCAATCACGCCGGGCAATGCAGCCGCCATACCAGCTCCTGCTATAATCACCTTGATGCCACGGTCCTTTGCCTCGCGGGCAAACTTCTCCACAGCATCGGGGGTGCGGTGCGCAGAAAGAGCGTTCACTTCAAATGGAATTTCCATATCGTTAAGCCACTTGCAGGCTTTTTCCATCACAGGCATATCGCTTGTGCTGCCCATGATAATGCTTACTAATGCTTTCATTTATAGTATGTTTGAGTTGAATTATCCAAAAAGTTGCATGAGCAAGGTCACGCACAGGAAGCCGTTGATGGCTCCCGCTATCACTTGCCCAAGGGTGTGGCGTGCGAGAATGATGCGCGCCGAGCCCAAAATGCCGCACAGCGACACCGCCACAATCATCACCCACAGCAGGTTAAACGCCTCGGTGATTTGCACATGCATATTGTAGATGAGCGCCACAATGCCAGCCATGCCAGCCATGTGCGCACTGATTTTCCACCACATATTCACCACCGCCGACACCAGCACCGTGAGTGCGCCGCCAGCGCAAAACATCACCATCCACATCGGGGCGTGAACACGGCTGTAGAGGTAATACGCCGCAGCAATGTAGCACACAAGCGCGAAGACGAACGGCCACAGGCGTTCCTTGCGGTCGATGAGTTTTTTATCGACGATAAACTTAAAGTGATGCAAAGTGGCGATAAAAAACATCGGCAACACGCAAGTGATGCCCAGCACCACCAGCAGGATAGTCACACGCAAACCCACATCGTAGGCACTCAGATAGGAGCACCACAGCGCTATCAGCACACCATAGGTGGGCATCAGAAGCGGACTGAGCATTGCCGAGGCGAAGCGAGCAAGCCCCACCAGTATTCGTCCGTATTTCACATCATTCGCTTTCATTGTCTGGGAAAAAGTATATTGTTAGAGAATGGTAGTTATCACAGTTCCTTGCGGTGGCGCGAGTCGGGTATGCCCATCTGCACACGGTATTTTGCCACGGTGCGGCGTGCCACGGCGTAGCCTTTCGCCTTTAGCAGTTTTTCGATGGCACCGTCGCCCAACGGACGCTTTTTATTCTCGCTGTCGATGATTTCCTTCAGGGCATTCTTCACCGCCTTTGTGGCTACGGAGTTTTCGCCGCCATCGCCCGATGGAAGTGCGCCGCTGAAGAAATCCTTCAACTTAAACGTGCCCCACGGTGTCATCGCATATTTGCCCTTGTCGCCGCCGCAAATGCGCGAAATGACGGACTGGTCGAGTCCGGTGTCTTTCTCAATGTCCTTGTATTTCATCGGCACGATGCGATTATCGTCGCCCGACAAGAAAAATGCAGTCTGGTGCTTGATGATAGATTTCATCACCGCCATCAATTTCTCCTGTCTGCGCTTCAAAATGGTGATAAAGCGATTGGCACTGGTGTAGAAATTCTTCACGCTCTCGTCTTTGGCGGCAAACTTGTCGATGTCGTCCGACAGGTCGGAAGCAATCTCCAGTTCGGGAATACGGTTGGGCATCGTCACCATGATTTTGCCCTCATCCACTTCCACTTCAAATTCGGGGATAATCTGATTGCGGCGCACATCGCTCAACCCCGACGAGAAGCCATTGCCCGGCTTGGGGTGGAGTTTGCGCAGCGCAGCCATCAGGTGCTTCAATTCCTCTTGGGTGATGCCCATACGGCTGCACACCTTATCGTAGTGGCTCAATCCCAATTCCTCAAGGTAATTGTCGATGAGCGTTTCAAGTTTTACCGATTCTGGAGTTTTTGGCTTCTGGCGCACCTGAATCAAAAGGCACTCACGCAGCGTGCGCGCGCCAATGCCTGGAGGGTCGAGGCGCTGCACCAGTTTCAGCACCCTCTCCACATCTTCACGCTCCACTTCCACATCGGCGCCGAAAGTGATGTCGTCGGCAATACCGCTTGTGGAGCGAGCCAGCCAGCCGTTGGAGTCGAGATTGCCCACAATGTATTCAGCGATCACTTTATCATCGTCCGAGAGGTTCAACTCGTTCACCTGTGTCATCAAGTGTTCTTCAAGCGATTCCTCGGCAATGGCGATAGGGGCAAAATACTCATCGTTCACGCTGCGGTTGCTGGCATGATACAGTCGCTCGCCCGGCAAGGGCTTATCGTAGGGGGCACTGTCGGGGTCGGGATTGTCGTATTCCGTTTCAGGCTTGTGCACAGCCACCACAGGCTCTGCTTCGTCGCTTTTCTTTTCCAGCAGAGGGTTTTCTTTCAGTTCATTCAGCACATCTTCCTCCACCTCCCTGCTCGATTTCTCTAAGTAGGGAGCCAAAATCACATTCGTGATGGGGATAGCCACTTGCTTTTGCTTTATTTCGGTTTTGAGTCCTGCTCCGTTAGATTTTGCCATTAATACTGAATTAAAAAAGATAATGTAAATTAGGCTTTATGCAAATTTACACCATATTCAGAAAAATTGCAAGCACCCACCCCCAATTTTTACAACACCCCAAGAGAGAAGGTAGAAATTAGGAATCAGAAGTTAGAAATTAGAAATTAGAAATTAGAAATTAGAAGTTAGAGGTTAGAGGTTAGAGGTTAGAGGTTAGATTCGAAATCTCGAATTACCGAAATTTCGTAAATTCGATGATTCAATGATTCGAAATCTCGCCACCTCGTTGACCTGTTGTCTCGTTGACTTGTTGACTCACTTGCCACCTTGGTATGGGAGGGCTTTGAGGGTGCCTAATTTTTTCACCTTTATTTTGGAGGGCGTGCCTGTGTAGTGCACTTTACCGCTACCGAAACCTTTCAGCTTCAGTTCTCCGCCAGTGCTGTGGCAGAAGATGTGACCAGTGCCGCTCATAGTGCAGGAAATTTCTTTCGCAGCAAGGTCGAGTGCTCTGATTACGCCCGTTCCCACCAGTTTGCAAACCAAATTCTCAGTCACGCCATCGGCTTGGATATGGCCCTTGCCAGTGGCTTCTTTCAGTTCGGTGGTGATGGTGTTCAGTCCGTGAATGATGATGGTGCCGTTGTTGCAGGTTTTTGCCTTAAACAGTGGCGTATCGGGGATATTGTTGATGATCACGGTGCTGTCGCTCTGGTTAATCACCTCTTGCAGCATCGACGAATACACCGTGACGGTGGGCACGCCTTTAGTGAGATTGTAGTCGGCGAGTTGGATATTGAGTTTGCCCTTGTTGTCGTTGTTGAAGATAAACACGTTGGCAATGCTTTGTTGCGCGTCAAATTCGGCTGTGCCTGCCTTTTCATCGTCGGCACAATAAATCACGTTGATGTTGTTGCTCACCTTGAGTGAGGTGAAATCGCCCACCTTCACCACCTTGTGGCTTTGCGCTTGTGCCAGGAGGGCGGCGGTCAGCATCACACACCACAAAAGCGCAGTCATACATTTTCTCATCATCTTCATATTAGTTTTCTTGTTGGTTTATTCGCCTAAATAAGTGGCTTCGATATGGTTTAAAATGTCGTTGAGTTCGGCAAAAGTGCGCGCTTGCAGCATGGCGATGCGAGTTTCGCGAAAATTAGGTATTCCCTTGAAAAGTGGAGTGGCAGCCAAATGCCTACGAATGTGCAGAATGCCACGGAATTCGTCGATGCGGTTGATGCTTTCGTTGATTTGACGGCGCAGCAGAGCCATTTTCTCCTTGTTGGAGATGTGTGGCACCTCGCCAGTGAGCAAATACTGCTTCATTTCCTTGAAAATCCATGGTGCGCCTATCGAGGCTCTGCCCACCATAATGCCGTCCACGCCGTAGCGGTCGTAGTATTCTTTCAGTTTTTGGGCAGAAGTGATGTCGCCGTTGCCGATAATGGGGATGTGCATACGGAGGTTGTTCTTTACCTCGCCAATAAGCGTCCAGTCGGCTTCACCGGTGTACATCTGGCTACGGGTGCGGCCATGGATGGTGAGGGCTTGAATACCGCAATCTTGCAACTGCTCTGCCACTTCCACAATGTGCTTGGTGTTGCAGTCCCAACCGAGGCGGGTTTTTGCAGTCACAGGCACATTCACAGCATTGACCACCGCACGAGTGATTTCGCACATCAACGGAACATTGCGGAGCAAGCCTGAGCCAGCACCCTTGCCTGCCACTTTCTTCACAGGACAACCGAAATTCAGGTCGATGACATCAGGATTCACCTCGGCGCACATCTTCGCGGCTTCCACCATAGGCTCCACCTCACGACCATAGATTTGAATGGCGGCAGGCCTTTCAGCGTCGGAAATGTTGAGTTTGCGCAGGGTGGCTTGAATATTGCGTATCAGCGCATCAGCCGACACAAATTCAGTATATACCATATCCGCCCCTTGTTCACGGCATATCTGTCGGAACGAGAGGTCGGTAACATCTTCCATCGGTGCTAACATCACGGGGCGATTGCCCAAATCGATTTGTCCTATCTTCATCAGCTTAAATTCGTGATTATGAATTTTCGCCACAAAATTACTCAAATTTCGCCATATAGGCAATTTTGCCGAATCGTCAATGGAATCAAAAACAAAAAACATAAAAAACAGCCTTGGAGCAACGTGGATCCACATTGCCCCAAGGATAAAAACCACTCGCCGTTTCACGGCGAAAAACCCCTGATGATAAAATAATTTCTTGGTAAAAAGTCCATCAAATTTTCCAAAACGATTTTGCATGGTAGGGACGCGATACTTCGAAAGCACTGAAAATATACGTGTTTTTGGGGGATTTTTGAGGGCAAGGGGCGTT
>OGPL01000593.1_pt1 | contig 37945 bp, 32 predicted proteins | sample 1552901 | NCBI WGS metagenome assembly OGPL01 (sample SAMEA2580244, study PRJEB22360) | human gut metagenome | biome: human gut; feature: human-associated habitat; material: faeces | place: Denmark | collected 2008/2010 | reverse complement strand
TTGTCGAAGCCGCCGGCCTTGATATTACGCCCGAACAAGGGATTTTATAGATTAAATCCTGTTCAACTGATAACAGCTGACCTGTGGATTGATTTTTTTGCTCAACATTTTAATGTACCACCTCAAAATGTTGCGTTTGCCGAGTCTGAAATCAGAATAAATGATTTTTGGGCACTTTTTAATGCAGTTAATTCTGGATTAGAAGTTTCTGCGAGCATGGTAGATAGGGCTGTAGAATGCATTGAAAAAGCGAACGAGGCACAAATTGAGGTTTCTGACCTATCATACGAAGAAAAAGAAATGCTGAGGCAAAAAAATCACACGATAGCCGAGTGTGCAACGAGTGCTATAAAGAGTCGGTTAAGAGCAGAAGGAAGATTGACACAATAGTATTCAAATTTATTGGCAAAATCGATATACAATGGCAAAAACAAACGCTATGGGCTTAACAGATATCACAGCATTGACCTGCAAGATTCAAGAATTAGAGAGAGAAAATTCCCGGTTGAGAGCGATTCTCGACAAAAATGGCATATCGTACACCTTCAAAGATAATCACCTCCAAGAAAACGTGGCCCCTGCCCCTGTTGTCACTTATAGTTTGGAAGAAAAAGTTGCCATTTTTCAAGGTCTGTTCCAAGGTCGGAGCGACGTGTTTGCCAAACGATGGTATAGTGAAACAAGTAAAAAGTCGGGCTATCAGCCTGTGTGCGAAAGGGAATGGAATCCCGATTTTTGCGACAAACGGAAATATAAATGCGCCGATTGCCCAAACCGCCAGTTCGCACCATTGTCTTACAGCCATCTGTTCAATCACCTTGCAGGAAAAGACAAGTGGGGGCGTGATGTAATTGGACTTTACCCAATTCGGAAAGATAACACTTGCTGTTTCCTGTGCGCCGATTTTGATGACAAGAGCTGTGAGCATGGCTATAAAAACGATGTGCTTGCCTTCGTGAATGTTTGCAAGGCATGGAAAGTGCCTTGTTACATCGAGCGTTCACGCTCTGGAAATGGTGCCCATGTGTGGATATTTTTCCAAACGCCTATCCCGGCATCTAAAGCGCGAAAATTGGGCAATACCATTCTTACCGAGGCGATGAACAAAGAAATGCGCCTGTCTTTCAAGTCTTACGACCGCTTCTTCCCAAATCAAGACACTTTGCCAGAGGGTGGGTTTGGAAATCTTGTGGCCTTGCCGTTGCAAGGAATGGTGCGACGCCAAGGCAATAGTGTGTTTGTTGATGAGCATTTCAATGCATTTTCCAATCAATGGAATGTGTTGGCCAATATACAAAAAATTTCGCAAGCCGACATCGATCTACTGCTACAAAAGCACATCGCACCCTCTTTAGGAAACCTTTCTACGACAAGCGATGCAAAACCTTGGGAAACTCCAAATGCTGAACTTATTGAAGCCAGCGACTTCCCGAAACAAATAGCTCTAACGAGGGCAAATATGCTATACATCCCATTAGCAGGCTTATCTGCCCGATGTGTGAATGCGTTCAAACGAATAGCCGCTTTTCGCAATCCAGAGTTTTACGAAAGGCAAGGTATGCGCCTTTCCACTTATAATGTTCCCCGAATCATTTCCTGCTCAGAATTGTCAGACCATTACCTTGCACTGCCCCGTGGGTGCGAAGATGCTGTGTCAGACATTCTATCACGCCATGCCGTAAACACGTCCATTTCCGATAAAACGAATCACGGCCACAGCATCAGCGTTACGTTCAAAGGCGAACTTCGCGAAGAGCAACAAATGGCAATGGATGCCATGATTGCGCACCGAACCGGCACACTGTCAGCCACCACAGCTTTCGGCAAGACGGTGTTTGCCATAGCCATGATAGCAAAACGAAAAGTCAACACGCTCATCCTCGTTCACAACAAAGCCCTACTTGCGCAATGGAATGAGCGATTGGATCAATTCCTTGAAATAGATGAAGCGATTGATAAGCCCCATGGCAAGCGAGGAAGAAAAAAAGATTCGTCAACCATTGGCTGCCTGTATTCTGGGAAAAACACTCTTCATGGAATTATCGACATTGCATTAATACAGTCTTGCCTCAACGAGGGCGAAGCAAAGCCTTTCGTCAAGCAATATGGAATGGTGATTGTCGACGAATGCCACCATGTGTCATCTGTTAGTTTTGAGCAAGTGCTTCGCCAGGTCACCGCCACTTATGTCTATGGCTTAACGGCAACTCCCATCAGAAAAGATGGGCATCAACCTATCATTTTTATGCAGTGTGGCAAAATCAGATTTGCATCGAAAGCCAAAGACCAAATCGTAAAGCAGACGTTCAATCGGGTATTGGTGCCAAGATTCACCACTTACCGCAACATCACAGACGACACAAAGACCTACACGCAACTCACACAAGCCCTGTCGGAAGACAGTACACGTAACGAGTTTATTATCGACGACATCAAATCCGCACTTGAAAATGGACGCACACCATTGGTTTTAACCACTCGCACAGCCCATGTGAGGACACTTGCACAAATGTTGCATCCATTTGCCGACCATGTTGTGCAGCTCGTTGGTGCAGACTCAAACAAAGAAAAACGGCTCGCTTTACAAAAACTGCAAGCAATTCCACAAACGGAATCACTAGCAATCGTGGCAACAGGAAAATATATTGGAGAGGGATTTGACTACCCTCGCCTTGACACACTATTCCTCACCATGCCAATAGCGTGGATAGGCAACATTGAGCAATACGCAGGCCGCTTACATCGTGAATACGACGGAAAAAGCGAAGTGCAAATATATGATTACATCGATTTTCACGTGCCACTCTGCGACTCCATGTATCGCAAACGCCTTAAAGGATATTCGGCAGCAGGATATGGCAAAAGCTCAGAAAACACAACCTTTGAGCAAACCTCCAAAGAACTGATATACGAGCGCGACAACTACGAAACGCCATTCCACGACGACCTGCTCACGGCCAAACACTCAGTGATAATAGCTGTACCAAAAGTAAAATTCAAGTACAAGACAGCCCTCATCACGACACTTACCGACCTACTCCACAAAGGATTAGAGATAGCCGTACTCATAAAAGAAGATGGACACAACGAAGCTGCCCTGACAAATGCTGGCATATATGTGAACACCAACACAGAGCAAACGCTACAATGCGCCATCATCGACAATTCAATTGTGTGGTACGGCAACATCAACTTTTTCGGCTTCACCGCCCCCACAGCAAACATCATCCGAATCCCCGACCCCAAAATAGCCCAACAATTCACCCACACCCTCACCCCAAAACCAAAACAATAAACCGAATACCATAGCAAAATTCGGCCGCAGATAATTCACCCCAAAATGGCATAAAAAAAGCTGAATCCCAAACAAGGAATCCAGCCTATATTTATTTGTCCAAAAATCAACAATCGCCATTGGAGAGGTGAAAAAAGGGTAGATTTTTGGCGAAATTCCACCTTTTTGCCTGCTTGAAAATACTTGTGAAAAACCATTGCAGCTAACGGCGTGACTACCACGGTTCGCTGCCGTCTTCACCGTATTTGCCGTCTTTTGCCTCGTAGATGACCGAGGGTGCCAACACTTCCACGGTGTGCCACGCGCCCTTCGGAACCACACAGCCATAGCAGCCCGCAGCCGAGTCAAGCAGGACTCGTTTCACCTCACGCAGCCACCGTCCCGCAGCCACATCTTCCCCCTTTAAGGAAGATTTAGAGGGTCTTCTTACATACCGAACGCAAGACCTCCGCATATTTGCGAGTTCCAGCATCCTTTGTCAGATTGTCCAGAATAAACTGCCGTCCACGAGCACCCATTTTTTCACATTTCTCAGGCTCTGCTGCCAACTGGCTGATTGCTTCTACGAAGCCTTCCAAATCGCCAGCTTTGGTGAACACGCCCAACTGATTCTTCGTCAGGATCATCTGCAACTCGCCTTCATCGAAGTTTGCCAGCACAGGTCTTCCGCACGAAAGGATGCTCCAAGTCTTCGAAGGCATTGCGCTACCGCCAAGACCTTCCTTGCAGCTCACCAGACACACATCGCCCAGACTATAAACATACTTCACCCTTTCTACTGGTTGCAATGGCAACAGTCGCAGATTCTTCAGTCCTTCAGTTTCAATGCGAGCACGAATATCGCTCTCCAATCCACCCGAGCCGAACACTACAAACTCCACGTTCTCGTTGTCGCGAAGTCGTGCAGCTGCATCCACCACGATGTTGATGTTCTGAGCATTACCAAGGTTTCCTGCATATACCACATGGAATTTCTCGCGATTCAGTCCAAACTCCTCAAACAAAGGATTCTCTTCCTTTGCAATAGGCACAACGGCATCCGAATCCACCCAGTTATACACCACAACCACCTTGTCTGCAGGAATACCTTTTTCCTCGACCAAGGTACGTTTGATGTCTTCTGATATGGCGATAATCTTGTCTGTGTTGTTGAAGGTGACACGTGCCACCCACGAACCAATCTTCCAAAGCAGACCGCCTTTCTTCGCCAAACCGGTTCCGCTCAATGTATCAGGGAACAGATCCTGGGCATTATACACTACAGGGCACTTCCTGAACAGTCGCACGATGGGCAACTTCAATCCCTGGATAGGAGGCGTACTGTCAATGAACGCTACATCATACTTATCGCAGAGCAGATGGTGCAGATACACCAGTTCACAGAAGCAGTATCTCAATGCACGGAGCAGAGGATTCTTACCCTCGCCATACATGCGGAATCTCTTCACCACCATCTTGTCGTCACAGTGTACCTCCTTGCGTTTCCACTCTACGCCCTCACGCACATTTCGTGTTGGTGTAGGCACATAGATCACGCTTTCATCACCCTCAGCGGCAAGTCTGTGCATCAAGTCATCCACAACGAAGATACCAGCACATTGCTCAGGATAGTAATACGAGAATGGGAAAATAACTTTCATCTATTCCGTCTCCATCTTTACTTCGTTCAACAAACTTTCAGCATAGGCAATCGCCTTCTGTGGAGTCTCTTCCGCCACGATTACATGACCGCTTCGGCAAAGGCTCGAAGTCACCTCTGGAATCTCATCACCAACCTGATGATAAATTTCCCATTCGTGAACACGAGGATCATCAAGCACCTCAGTATTCGAAATGCTTACCAACTTTCCAGGTTTCGGGCAGAAGTAACGAATGCATACACCCTGAGGTGCAGCTTTGGGTGTGAGGTCTGGCTTAATATTCAAAGCACAATCAATAGCAGCTGCTACCATATCAATACCTGTACTCAGTCGAGTCAGAACCGTACTGATGAAGTCGCCACCCATACGAGCACCAATCTCCATCAGATAGGCTTTGCCGTCTTGAACTTTTACCTCAGCATGACAAGCGCACTTATCCACGCCGAGAGCCTTCACACCCCTAACAGCTGCATCCTTTATCAAAGCCACAGTCTCTTCAGGGAAGCACGATGGCTGGTTGTGGCCCAACTCTACAAAATGTGGAGCCTCAGTAGTCTTTTTGTCTGTAACAGTCAGCACATTCACCTTGCCTTCCCAAACGATGATTTCCACCGAGAACTCAGGACCTTCGATGAACTGCTCTATCAGCACAGAGTTATCGCGACTCTCTTCAAGAGCAATGTCATAGAGTTTATAGAAGTCTTCCTTTGAAACCTCTGAAACCCCATTGGAACCTTTTGAAACCTTAGCAATGCCTCTCGAACCAGAATTTCTACTTGGTTTGAGAATAGCATCCCCAGGCATTGCCATAAACTGCTCCCAAGCATCCTCTGCCGATTTGGCCAGTATAGAAATCGGACTTGGCGCATCACCCTTCTTGAAAGCCTCTCGCATCAGGTGTTTGTTGGTAGCTACCACAGCCTGTTTGCGCGACACACCAGAGAGGTTCAGCTCGTCATGGATTCTGCCCATCACGTTCATGCTGACCTCCGAACAAGGATGTATCACGCCATCTATCTGCTCCTGCTTGGCTATTGCCACCATCTCCTCTTCACTGGTGATGTTAGCGCAAATCTGCTTATCGGCATACTGCAGACCTACAGCATTAGGGTTGCCGTCAGCCGCTATCACATAGTAGCCCATCTCACGGGCACGTTTAATAATTGGCACCTGGAGTATTCCAGCTGCCAATACCAATAATTTCTTCATATCTTGAAACTATATGAACTTTCGTGAAAGCCGAGCGCAATTAAGTATGCTTAAATTGCCGAGGCGCATCCGAAAGTCAATCAATTTATTGATTAAACTTCTGAAACCACAGAAATGATGATTTCTGCAATTTCCTCAATATCATCCCAAGAGAATCGCTGGTCAATAGGCACAGAGAGCATCTTCTCGTTCATTTCCTTCGATACATGACAAATCGCCATGGCTTCATCACACAGTGGCCACAACCATTGCGTATAGACACCACGTCTTGCCAACTTTCCTTGCACCTCATCACGATTTTCAACGAGGATTGGCAAGGAGAATGGCGAACTTCCTTCCTTATCGAAAGAACGCTCCAATCCAGGAACCATTCTAACGTTACCGTTCAGACGAGCCCAAAGGTGCCTCATGTTCTCCCTGCGAGCATACGCTATCTCCTCGCCATTCACCTGAGCCAGCATCTTCTTTGCTCGCTCCGAGATAGGACGAACAGCAGTAAACTCATCGATGATACCCTCACACTCGCGGATGGTTCCAAGGAACTCTTGTTTCTTCTCCTGATCCTTACTCCAGGTGTAGAGTCTTTTGTCTGTCTGAGCCACAAAGCGCTTGTCGGCAAAGTCCTTCACCTCCTCTTGGATGTACTGCTCCAGCATCTTCTCCTTACTCAGGATGATGCTGCCATCGCACACACCTACGCTCTTGCGGATGCTCGATACATAGATGTCCACCTCGGGATTGAAAATCTGCTTAATCGAGAACGTGCAATGACTGAAATCCTCAATCACCACAAGTCCGTTCTCCTTCGCCAATCGTACGGCATCATCGGTCTTCGCACTACCATAGTAGTTCATGGTCAGTATGGCATCAGCCTTCACCCGTCCCATCAACTCCTTCAGGTAGTCTAAATCCACCGTCAGGTCTTCGTTCAGGCGATAATACACAACCTGATAGCCCTCTTTCTCAAATGGCGCACTCATCGACCAGCAGCAATAAGCAGGAAAGAGGATTACTTTCTCCTTCTTATCGCATGCAGCAATGCCTGCCATAAGAAGCGCTTCACGACCAGAGCGCAAATACATTATCTCCCTACCGAGCTCACCCAATGATTCAAAATAACCATCGGGGAGCACGATAGCAGGATGTTCACTTCCGTATTCTCTCATCTTATTCGCGTGTTACGTTGATGTTCTCACGGAAAAGCACAGTCTTCACCGTCTTCAGGATGATCTTCACGTCCAACGCAAACGAGATGTTCTTTGCATAGTAAACGTCATTATCAATCTTCTCCTGAGCGTCAGCACTGTTGCGGTAGTAAGCCTGATTGTAGCCAGTGATACCCGGACGAACATTCAGGAACACCTTCTCTTCTTCCTTGTACTTATCCAACCAATCCAGTGGGTCAGGACGAGGACCGATAAGGCTCATATCACCCTTCAGCACATTCAGTATCTGAGGAATCTCATCCAAACTCGTCTGACGGATAAACTTACCCAACTTCGTCACGCGAGGATCGTCATCGCCATTATAGGTGCTACCATCTGCCAAACGAATATCAGGCGCATTCACCTTCATCGAGCGGAACTTGTGCATAGGGAACGGCTTACCATATCTACCTAGTCGCTTACCTGAATAAAACATTGGGCCTCTATCCATAAAGAAATAGAACGGAGCTAAACAGATATAGATAATGCAGAAGAAAGGCAGCAAGCACAACGCCACCACAAAATCAATTACTCTCTTGAAAAAGTGTACGTACATAGTTATTCTCCTTTCAGAATCTCTGTTAGACACTCAATCACATACTCTAAATCCTCCATCTTCATCTTGGTATTCAATGGCAAAGTAATCTCATTGTCAAAGGCGGCGAAGGCATTTGGGAAATCCTTGATGTCGAAGCCCATTTTCTTGTAGGCAGTCATCATTGGCAGTGGCTTGTAGTGTACGTTAGTTGCAACACCACGCTCAGCCATCTTCTCAATCACCTCGTTCACCTGTTCACGGTTCTTACCCTCCAGACGGCAGATGTACAAGTGACCGCTCGAAGCATATTCGTCAATATAATGACGAAGTCCCTTCACGCCCAGCGGAGCCAATGCCTCGTCATAACGGGCAATCATCTCCTTGCGCTTTGCCAGCATCTCGGGGTAACGCTCAAACTGAATCAGACCCAGTGCAGCAACCACATCAGTCATATTGCACTTGAACCAAGGGCCAACTATATCATATTCCCATGCTCCGAGCTTCGTCTTAGCCAATGCATCCTTATTCTGACCATGGAGGCTCAGCAACTGAGTGATGCGATACAGACGCTGATTCCATGTATTACCCTCAATTACCTGAACGGTACTGAAAGTATTCTCCGTATTTCTGTCCAGATCAATCACTGCAGGCTCGTCACCGAAAGGCAGGTTCCAGGTCAAAGCACCACCTTCAGCCGTAGTGAAGTTCTTAACAGCATGGAAAGAGAATGATGAGAAATCTGCCATAGCGCCACACATCACCTTCTTGCCTTCTCTGATACGGTAACCACCGAACGAGTGTGCACAATCCGAGCATATGGCCACACGCCCTAACTTGTGTTGCAAGTCAGTCTTGGGCCAGAACAGATTCTTCTTCCTGTTCACAATTTCGAACAGGCGGTCATAGTCGCATGGAATACCTGCCAAGTCAACAGGGATGATGGCCTTGGTGTTCTGTGTGATAGCAGCCTCCACCTTGTCATAATCCATCTCCAGGCTGTCAGGTTGAATGTCCACGAACACCACCTTAGCGCCAACATGATCCACGATGCTCGCACTTGCAGTATAGGTATAAGCAGGCACGATAACCTCGTCGCCAGCACCAATGCCCAGCAGACGCAAAGCCATCTCTGCGCAAGCAGTCTGCGAGTTCAGGCACACACAGTTAGGAGTCTGCAAATCGGCAGTATCATTTACACCAACATACTTGGCGATAAGCTTCTCCAACTTCTTAGTGCGAGGACCGGTAGTGATCCAACCGCTCAGAATAGCATCACGCACTTCATTAGCTTCTGCCTCAGTCATATCAGGAGGACTGAAAGGCACATTCCTTCTCTTAAGATCTTTACTCATAATTGTTTTAATATTTAATTTCTTATTGTATCATACACTCATAAAGCTATTCCTAAAGAGTTTAGTAAACTATTGGGAGATGCAATACTTTGTTCTATCTTATGTATCTGTAATTTGGGGGGGAATCCTCAAATAGAAATATTTGTACTATTTGTGTAACTCATTGGAAAGAGCTATACCTCAATCCTAAACCCACCAACCAACGCATTATGATCACTGGCATCTGTGTCGATTACCTTTACGTCCGACAGAGTGAGGCGGTCTTCGTCATAGAGGATATGATCCAAGCGGAGGCGAAGGCCGTGGTCATGATAGGTTGTACCATATCCGAAGCCACCTTTCCACCATGCGTCTGTAAGTCCTGCAGATTCTATTCTTCTGAGAGTGTAGGAGCCTGAGATATCATTCATGTCACCCATCACTATTGCAGGATAAGGCTCTCGCGAGAGAGCATCATGGAGAATGTCGGCTTCCTTTGCCCGCTCCTCGTAACCTTTCTGTAGGGCATCCCATTTATTGGGAGAGAAATCGAGCAGGTTGGACGATAGGTGACAGCAATAGATGGCAAGGGTCTCTGTTTCCTTACTCACCAGTATCCTGTATATTGAATGGTAGGCATGAGGATCAGACAACCCGATGATGGTGTCTATTGGCCATTTGCTGTAAAAAGGTTCTACACCATCATCGCGAAGGTGCACTGTGGCATTGGTATAGGGATAGACCGCCTTCAGACGCTCATGCACCTCATTGCCAGCAGTTCCCAATTCTGGAAGATACAGAAAGTCTGGATCCTCAGATTCTATTTGAGCGATAATCTCTGATTTTTTCTTTTCAAAATCAGTCCCGGGTGAATTTACATTAAAGGTCATTACTTTTATCTGTCCATCCCCTTGTCCAAAGAAAGGACGTAAAGCTATTGTCTCACTGTACCAGTTGAGAAGAAGACAAGCAGCAATCAACAAACTCGCCATCTTCAACCTTTTGAAGCAAAAAGTTATAGCTCCCACAAACAAGAGGACTATTACAATTAACGGTAAAGTCAAACAATACATCTTCATACTTTAACCTCATTACTGTTTCCTAAGTCTGTCGAAGGATTCCTGTTTTTTGCCCAAAGGGCTGTTATTCCTGTTTTTGTCAAAAGAATAACTTTAACCTATCAACTTTAACCTAAATAAAAAAGTGGCACCGACTTGGAGATTCCAACAAAGACCTCAAAGTCGAGATCACAAAGGCGAAGAGGTTCCCCCGACCCCCCAACACCACAAGCCGGCAACCGAATATTACTATTTGCTCATTTCCAGCTCCTAGTCCCTTCTGAACAAATCGCGTGTATAAACTTTATTCTCTACATCGTCTAGACAAGCATCATAGCGGTTGGCAATAATTGCCTGGCTCTGAGCTTTGAATGCAGTGAGGTCATTCACCACCTTGCTTCCAAAGAAGGTATCGCCATCAGGAAGAGTTGGTTCATAGATGATTACCTGTGCGCCCTTAGCCTTGATGCGCTTCATTATGCCCTGGATTGCCGATTGGCGGAAATTGTCGGAATTAGCCTTCATGGTCAAGCGGTAAACGCCCACAACAACCTCTTTCTCCTTACCAGATTCGTACTGACCGTTCTCTGAATAGTAGCCTGCCATCTTCAGCACCTGATCGGCAATGAAGTCCTTACGGGTCTTGTTGCTCTCCACGATAGCAGTCATCATATTTTGTGGTACATCGGCATAGTTTGCCAATAACTGTTTGGTGTCCTTAGGCAGACAGTAGCCACCGTAACCGAACGAAGGGTTATTGTAGTGGGTGCCGATACGAGGATCAAGTCCTATACCATTGATGATAGCCTGTGGGTCGAGACCCTTTACCTCTGCGTATGTGTCCAACTCGTTAAAGTAGCTGACACGCAATGCCAAATAGGTGTTTGCAAAAAGTTTAACTGCCTCAGCCTCCTTCATGCCCATAAAGAGAGTGTCAATATTCTCCTTGATGGCACCTTCCTGAAGAAGTTTAGCAAATGTTTCAGCATATTCCTTCATGTGATTGCCAGCAACTGCCTTGATGGCTTCGTTCTCTTCGGCAAACTCAGGAGAGTCGATAATCTTAGGATAGCCCACAATGATGCGTGATGGCCAAAGATTATCCTCGAGTGCCTTGCTCTCGCGAAGGAACTCAGGCGAGAAGAGCAGACGGAACTTTGCGGTAGTACCAAGAGCACAAAGTTTCTTGGCATATTTTACATAGAGGTTGCGAGTATAGCCTACAGGAATGGTTGACTTGATAACCATTACTGCATCAGGATTAACAGACAGCACAAGGTCTATTACATCCTCAATATGATGTGTATCAAAGAAGTTCTTAACAGGATCGTAGTTCGTAGGAGCTGCAATCACGACGAAGTCTGCATCCTTGTAAGCTGCTGCACCATCAAGAGTTGCAGTCAAATTCAGTTCCTTTTCCGCAAAGTACTTCTCTATGTAATCGTCCTGAATAGGACTGATGCGATTGTTTATTTTTTCTACTTTCTCAGGGATTACATCAACTGCTGTCACTTGATGTTTTTGAGCAAGCAATGTAGCAATCGAAAGACCGACATATCCAGTGCCGGCTACTGCAATTTTTAGGTCAGAAAAAGTTCTCATGTGTATGTAGTTTAGTTTTATAATTTACTCACAAGTGCCGTAGTACCTTGCGTACCACTGAGCGAATGCTCTCAAACCATCCCGCAAAGGTGTTGAAGGACGGAATCCAAAATCCTCCTCCAAAGGTGTGGTATCCGCAAAAGTTACAGGAACATCTCCGGCTTGCATTGGTACGAGTTCCTTATGTGCCTCAAAGTCGTAATCTGACGGGAGCACCTTTGCTGCAATCAACTCTTCTTGGAGTATAGTAACGAAATCAAGCAAGTTCTCAGGAGCGGAGTTGCCGATATTATAGACTTTATATGGAGGTACAGGAAGACCGTCTTCGCCTGTTGCCTTTTCTGGTGCATGTTGCATCACGCGAACTACACCCTCAACGATGTCATCAACATACGTGAAGTCGCGTTTGCAATTACCATAGTTAAAGATCTGGATGGTCTTGCCTTCACGGAGTTTGTTGGTGAAGCCAAAGTATGCCATATCGGGACGACCGGCAGGACCATAAACAGTAAAGAATCTCAAACCCGTTGATGGGATGTTGTATAGCTTGGAATAAGCGTGAGCCATCAACTCGTTTGATTTCTTTGTTGCTGCATAGAGGCTGACTGGATTGTCCACCTTGTCATCGGTGGAGTATGGCACCTTCTTGTTGGAGCCATATACAGATGATGAAGAAGCATAAACAAGGTGTTCCACCATGTTATTGCGACAAGCCTCCAAAATATTGTAGAAGCCAATCAGGTTACTCTCAATGTATGAGCCTGGGTTGGTGATACTATAGCGTACACCTGCTTGTGCAGCTAAGTTCACAACTACAGCAAACTTCTCTTCAGCAAAGAGCTGATCGATAGTTGCTTTGTCTGCAAGATTTGCTTTCACGAACTTCCAATCACGATTGAGTGCCTCAATTTCACTCAAACGCTCATACTTAATGTTCACATCATAATAGTCAGTAATCGAGTCCAAACCCACTACACGCACATTCTCGAAATCCTTGAAAATACGCTTCACGAGGTTTGACCCTATGAAACCAGCAGCACCCGTAACGAGTACTGTTTTCCCCTCCAAATTTACATTAAACTGTACCATAAAATTTTCTGATTAGGTAAGGTATGTTTTATTATTTTTATTCTTAGTTTTTTCATTAACCCTTAGCCTTGGCTTTCAGCTGATCATAGAACGTCTTGCGTCTCTCATTCAACACAGATGAACGGAAGTCTTTTGCCATTTCAAGGTTTTCTATGCTGACGGATGCCATCAAGGCTGGGTTGGTGAACAGATTTGTGATTCCCTTGGCAAAGCCCTCATAGTCATCAAAGTCATAGAGGTATTCAGATTTCAAAACCTCAGGGATTCCACAGATAGGAGACGACAGACAAGGGAGTCCCATAGACATTGCCTCAAGCAACACACGTGGAATACCCTCTGCGTATGTAGGCAAGATGAAAAGGTCGGAAGACTTCATCACTTTGCGTACCTCATCACCATTTGCCAAACGACCTGTGAAATCGACATAGTCACCCACACCAAGTTCTCTCGCCTTCTTGGCAAACTCCTCACGAAGTGGTCCATCTCCGATGAAGCAAACGCGAGCATTAACACCCTGCTGGCGAACCAACTGCAGAGCCTTGATTACTGTCAGATGTCCCTTTGCATACGAGTTAAAATAGTTTGATGCATGGGTTATCACAAACTCCTTCTGGTCAGTAGCCCAGGTTCTTGGTTCTGCAAAAGAACCATCTGCCAATTCTACAGAAGAATAGTTGGCAGTAAAGCAGGTCTCGTCATTGTATGCACGTGGAGGATAGAGTTTCTGGAGATACTTAGCCGTAACGTATGAAGCACCATCAGCCTTGGCACACATAGTTTTTACCACATTTGTCCACTCTCGCTGGTAAATCATATTAAACAACCTGAAACCCTCAGCTCTTGGACCGAAGTTCACCCAAGGATCAATAACAATCTCCACGGCAAACGGCTTCTTTGTCTTACTGAAGATGTTCGCAAAGATATTGGATGTAGAAGCAGGAAGACGAAAGATAGCACAATCATACTTTGGGTCATTGCATATTTCCTTCACAAATTTGCGAATCTTGAAGTAGTTCTTAGCGTATTGCCAAGGGCCTTGGAATACAGGCATATTTAGGAAAGACACACCTTCCCCACTCGCCAGTTTCTTACCTTTGGGAACTTCATCCACCTGCCTTGCTCTTACTACAGCATATACATGCTCAAACGTCATCAGATAACGTTTGTAGAACGTATAGTCAAATACAGAATCTGCATAGACAGTACCATCAGGTGTCTGATAGTAATGTCCGTCTGCAACTAAAAGTAAATTCATATTTCGAGTATTTTTTAGACTATGATCTTGATATTTGTGTTTCGAAATAAGAAAGGAGTTTTCTTGTCTCATTGTCTGTACAGAAATTTTCCTTGGCAACGGAATAAGCCTTGCTGCCGGCCTCAGAAACCCAATCTTTTGAAGCATTCATCACAAAATCGAAGGCTTCAATAACACTGTCCTTGACAACTGTATCAAATACAACTCCATTCTGTTTGTCAATTCCCAATTCTGGGCTATTACCCACATATTTTGAGATACAAAGAGGAAGTCCTGAGAAAGCTCCTTCTATTACAGTCAGAGGATTAGGATCCAATAAAGAGGGCAGTAGGAAAAAGTCTGCAGCAGCGTATAGTTCCCTTACCTTTGATTGGTTGCAATAACCCATCAAGCGAACATCAATGCCACTACTTGTAGCAATTTCTTTAATGTCATTTTCAAGAGGTCCCTCGCCTGCAAGTACAAATACGGCTTCCTGTCTATGCTTATTGTCTGCTATCTGCGACAAGAATGTATCCATACCTTTTATCGTAATAAGGCGTGCGGGGGTCACGAATACTTTTTTGTCAAGAGGCAAATTGTGCAATTTTCTGAATGTTGTTTGGGATTTTCTCATCTCAATAGATTCAGAATAGTATTCGTTATCTACAAGATTTGGCAACCGTACCCTCTCTCCATGATTGTCCACTAATCCATTCAATGTCTCAGTGGCATATTTACCAGGGACACAATAACCTTCAAATCTTTTATAGAAGTTGGCTTTCAAGTGTGCGAAGAATCCCGATTTGCTTCTTACTGGAGTAGCTCTAACATTGTGCGATTCTGTCCAGAAATAATATTTTGCTCCTGTTAACTTCTTCATCATCATCTGCCAAGATGTAGCATAAGTCCAAGAACCTGCCAATATTACAATATCAGGACCGAATTTCTTTAATCTTCTATTTATTGAAAAATTGAAAAGCATATCCTGCCCTTTGTACATAATCTTGTTTCCAGGCATCAGTTCCGTGAAAACATCCTTAAGATCATCATAGTTCCATGGTCTTAAAGGAAGATCTTTGGTCATAACAAAGACCTTTAGCGCCCCTCCAGCTTCAACAAGTTGTTTATTCATCTCAGAATAAAACCTCATACGGTATGGGGTTAGAATATTTGTTACAATTGCTATTTTCATTTTAAATAACTTACATTTATTAGAATATTCTATTCAAAATCTTAAATCTTTCCCTATGTTGGATAACCAGCATAGAGATAAGGGTAGTAATTAAACACTATTATTCGCTTTGAAATATACTTTTGTCATTTTGATAATCTTTTAATAAACCTTGATATCCAGAACGGGCAACAAATGGCAAGAACGTAAGTTGTAAAAGTTGCAGGCAAATAACCACGTGAGATAGTCACATAGCAAAAACCACTAAAAGCGCCTAATGCAATTATCGCTCCAATAGATTCTCGATTATTCAAGTAATTATCCCAAAACTTACGCGCAAGCCATCCAAGGATCCATGCCCAAAAGATCACGCCAAACCATCCAAACGAGAAATAACTCTCAACGAAATTCAAATAAGCGGATCCACCTCCTATGGCAGCAACAGAATCCTCCAAGTTATGTAGATAATCAGCATCTGGTTTCCATGGGAACATAAAACGCGGAATCGGCATAAAGATGGCAGTCATAAAAGGTTGGAAATACACTCTTTGATCTGTCTCGTATATTTTATCCATTGAAATCACAGAAAAATAGTATACATCAAAATTTTCATTTGCACCATCCTTTACATCGTCATATTTTAATTCAGTTGCTACAGACATTTGGATACCGCCACCTCTAACACGAGCCTTATCCATCACAGAGAAACCTATATAAACAGCAAAAGCTATACTGGCAAGCAACGGGACATTCACTTTCTTTATCTTCGGGAACAAGTAATGGGCAGTCAAAAGAACAAACCCTGCCACTACAATGCGCCATCTAGCTCCTGCCACTAGAAACTGAACAAAAATAAACCAGAAAGGAATTAAGTATACAATCTTCTTCCAGTTATCTTTCAGTTTAAGGAAAAGCAAACCAGATGCGAAAGGCAACATATCGAGCATCATCATGAAGTAATAGACAAAACCACCAATTGCCATATATGTGTTTGAATTGTCTTCAGCAGCAAATGAAAAATGGAAACCTCGAACTGATGAATATCCTGCGATTCCTACTGCCCATAAAACAAGGCCATATTTGCCGATATTACTTTTGTCAAAAATTTTATTCCAATCATCAAATGAAGAGTTTGTGGATTTTCGAAAACCTACCATAATAAAGACATACGACAAAAGTGCAGCAAAATGGAAAAGATGTCCATTGTACATGCTCTCGTCTATCATATATCTTTCCTTAGTACCCAACCAAAATGGCCAAAGGACATAATACATGTATGTCAAAGATATCGCAGATATGGGCGACCAAATCTGAGCTTTATCCTTTGAAAGATATGCTTTACCGAGATTTAAGAAAATCAAGAAAGCAAGTATAGATTCACAAAATACAGATAATATATTACTCATGCTGTGCAAGTATTGTATTAACTGATTCTACAATTAGTCTATTATAGTTGTTCCAAGTGAGATTTCTTACGGTCTTTTGAGCGTTATGCCCCATTGACTGGATCTTATCCATATTAAGCAAGAACCATTTAATCTTATCTACAAGAGCATCTGTGTTGCAGGATTCTATCAAAAATCCATTAATGCCGTCTTGCAACACATCAGGTCCAGCACTATTATAGGATGCAATGACAGGCATTCCAGCCGCCATACCTTCAAGAATAACAAAGCCGAAGCCGTCACCCATACTCGGAAACAAAAGCACCTGATTGTGTTCAAGGTGCTGTTTCATTTTTTCAAAATAGGCAGTTCCGTGGAAAGTTACCCACTTTTCGTATGGAGCAAAGAGTTCTTTTTGGGCATCATAGCCAGAACCAATGATGTTGAACTCAACGTTTGGATTATTGAGTTTCTTTGCTGCTTCGCATATTTGATAGATGCCCTTTCGCTGATTCACCTCACCAATGAATATCAGGTTAAGCTTACCGTTTTCGTACGATCGTTCAAAATTATAAAATCGGCTCTCATCTATTCCGTAAGGAACAACAAAGATACGGTCAGCAGCAACACCTTCGTACTCAAGTGCCTTTTTTGAGAATTCTGAAGCCACTACGTGATAGTCAACGGTTTGGATTTCCTCTGCATACCATCGAGCATCATCTGCATCAAACAGGTATTTGTATGGCGCCAAGGCATCTGCAAATGGTCCACAAGCCGCTTTGTTTTCAGTATAAACTTTGCAAAGATAATTTCGATTAGGTGCGGCATTGTCCATCACACGCTTGATGTGAGGAGCTTTCTTGGCTAACACCTCAAAACAATAGCGACAATTGGAGTCATATCCTATTACCATATCCACATTGTGCTCAATGGCGTAATTTGCAACTTTCTTTTGAAAACGTTTTGATACGATGCTGTTTAATTTTCTCGCAAAAAATTTCCTTTTATCTAAACGAGTGGCAAGAAGTAGCAGAAAAGACAGAAAAGTCTCGAAAAGCACAACATCTTCATCTTTCAACCCTTCGCATTTACGGTTGGATGCTCGCTTCTGGTTTTCCTTGTTTACAAACTTTTTGACCAATTTCATCATAATGGAGTCTTCCTTATCATAAACGGTCGTTATATACTTATAAAGCAAACCACTTTGCTTCAGAGCTGATGCTACCCGAAAGGAATGCTGTTTCCCCGGGTGCATTAGTATGACTTTAGGATTATTCATTTTCTATATACTTTAATACTTGTGCAACTGCAGGGATCGAACCTGCCTATGGCAATCACGCCACACCCTCCAAGGAGCTGCATCCAAATACTTCAAATTAGCATTATATTGAGTTGTTTATAGAACTTCACAAGATTCTCATTCTCCTCACCACAAGAGGGGAAGAGGGAAACTGTATGATAGCCTAATTTCTTAGCGCTCATTAAGCCAGTACTCTTTATGCCAGCAATAGTAATGGAATCTTTGATATCAGCAAGAGACACATATGCACTTTCTATGCCGATAGCTTTGTCCATCGTGGGGCAACCATTAAAGATATCCCACACTTCCGTTTCACGAGGATGGAATTTACAAATGACGGTCTTGCCTTCCTCCTTACATTTACCTATGAATGTACTCAATGATGCTCGCACCTTATCGGGAAAGGAATAGCGGTCGAGTTTATCAACGACAAGGATAACGGAATTTGGCAGCACATTGAGATTTGACTTTGGGTACATAGCTGATAAACCAGCTAGGTATTCCTCATCTGTAATGCCGACTATCTTCTTATATGCACGATAAGGCTCGCGCACAACATCTGGATAGAGACAATACATAGAGGTAAGATGCTTCATTCCTCCTGTGCCCCAGAAATCACGATCATAGAAAGAACCTAACCCTAAAAGATACTTAAAAATGACTTTGCGAATGAACCTTGTTAAATCGTTTGAATCAAGCCCACCTGTTATCTCTGAGTCGCGATAGTAGGCAGTTATGCCATCCTCTAGCCATATCATTTGTACATTATGATTCTTCTTATACACAAACTGCAAAGTCTTCTGCACAAGAATAAGATGATCACAAATGCCAAACGCCCTATCAACTGGCATTGTCAAATAATCCTTGATTAGTTTCCAATCCTCTAGCATCCATCTCAGTTTTGCTTTGGTTGTATTGAACTCTGCAGGATAGATACTTTGAAGGTACAAGGTTCGTGTAAATGTCTTGTTGAGTCGCTCCTTTAGCTCATCCTTGATGCCAAAGTCCACGAATAGCATCAACAGATTCTCGTCATCCTTGAATCTGCCTAATGCTAATCCGGAAGCCAAAATCAGTTGTGCTTGGGTGTGACAAATAAATAAATTTTTACTCATAAACACTACTTATATCCGTAATAGAATTCGTTCCATTCTTCAGAAACGGCTGCTTCTACGTTTGTTGAGATAACTTTAGCTGGAACACCAGCAACTATACAATTTGAGGGAACGTCTTTTGTTACGACTGCGTTAGCACCTATAACAACATTGTCGCCAACATAAATCTTACCAATCACCTTTGCTCCCGCAAATATTATAACATTATCTCCAATAACCGGGCTTCCAGAATCCTTGCCGAACCCGCGTCCGATAGTTACATTTTGGAAAATAGTACAGCACTCTCCAACTTTGGCTGAACTGGCTATGACTGTACCAAAACAATGATGGAAATGCACACCCTTGCCTATCTGTGTTGCAGGGGTTATACTCATACCGAGACGATGAACTGAATGCGTGTAAAAAGGATTGATAAACTTTCCCATTATCTTCGTCATTGGATTCTTACTATGCCAACAATGTTGGCAGATGCGCAAAAGAATAATGAATCGGAAATAGGATGAAAGGCACGTCCTGATTTTTTGAGACAAAGGCGCAGAAGGTGATAGTAACCTATAGAGGTCACATTTTACCCCCCCCATTTTATGTAAATTGTTAGTATTCCGCATATTATATCTATTTTACTACAAATCTATACTTAACTCCTGGCATCAAGAACTCGCCCTCGTATGGATTCCCATCAATCACAACGGACAACCCATGCTCAAGGGCGAGATTCATTCCGGGAAGGATGTCCCAAGAATAGCAACCCTTGAGGTGCTGGAACTGTGCGTAACTGCCATGGATAACATTATACATATTGTACATACAGCAGCCCATAATGCGGAACTCAAAACCATCGCCCAACTGCTCGAAATCTTGTGGTGTCATATAAGATGAAAGGCCGCAGATACGAGAACGAGGAATGCGGTCGAGCTTATCGCCTGTGCAAAGGCAGATATTCAGTTCAGGGAGTGCAATCATTGACTGATAGTGCTTACCATGGCGATAAATACTCACGCCCATACCCCATTCTTTGAGTCCAGAAACGAAGTTCTCAGTTCCATCAATAGGGTCAATGGTAATGACATACTCCACTTCATTCATACGAGAAGTATCTTGATATGACTCTTCGGAAATAAGGATGTAGTCCTCTACATTTTCCTTCAGCCAGTCAAAGACGAGCTTCTCACAGAGGAGGTCGCCTTTGCTGACAAAAGAATTATCTGGTTTCAATATTCCCGTGGAACGAAGAGCAAGAATTTCATCAAGATGATCACTGATTACATTGTATATACTTCTACAAATATCCATTTTGTTATGCGTTATAAAGAGAAGGTGTTACAAATTCAATTGATAGAGTCTGACTGACTGTCTTTACCTTGTTTGTCATAGCCTCGTTCAGTTCCATGTAGTAATCACCACTCTGAAGGTTCAAACGATTGAGATAATAGTTGTTGCCATTCAATTGATAACCATCAAGACCTGCAAGATAGACAGTAGCAGGTTCTAGTCTCATCAGGAGGTTAAACAACATAGCAGAGGTATTGTCGCGAATCACATCTTCCTCATTAAGAAGTGTTGAATAATTCACTACCATCTTCTCTGTCTCTTCAACCTTTATGTTGGAAGTGTGAATGAGATTGATCTGCTTGTGTGTAGGGTTAAATGTTGTGTTATATCGCTTCAAGTTACTAAGGAACACGTAATCTGTTTCGATAAAATCAGGCACGAATGTAGCAGAAATGACAACACAATTCTTTTCGTTTGCGAGTTGTTTGATGGCATCCTGATTCTCCGTCAAAGAAGGACCAGGGGCAATAACCATCACATTGCGACCAGCAATAATAGATTTAAGAGTTTCTACTGTTGCATCATCGTTTATCTCATTACTCTGGAACTCCAGGTACTTCTCCTCCGCCAAAGCCTTGTTAAAGAGAGAACGCTTCTCTGGTTCTATCATGCGTAGGATAGTGGCAATATTGCGAACAGTCAAAGTTTGCTTTCCGCTAAGATATGATGCGTATGTAGGATGACAACCGTTGATTGCTGCAAGGTAGTAAGGAACGCTATAACCCCATTCGTGTTCAGCCTTAATCTTGAGAATAAACTCATCGACTACTTCGAGGATCGGTTCCACCTCATATCTGCGAGTTTGGTGCTCGTTGAGGTAGTTGGCTATTAACTCTGTATTCAAGTTACCAGCCCCTCTACCCATACCATATACAGACGAGTCGAGAGATAAAGTACGATCTGATTCTACACCTGCAAGAGCCTGACAGTTGGAGTAAGAGAGCTGCAGGTTGTTATGCGAGTGGAAGCCCATGTTGATGGTTTTGCTCAGGTTATGATCTATAAGATAGAAGAAACGAATAACATCGTTCTTGTGCATCAATCCAAGGGTGTCAACCAAATAGAAGGCGTATGGTTGCAACTCGTTTACCTTATGTATAAGTTCGAGGAGCTGCTCATCTGTATAACTGGTGGTGCCTACAGGTTGCACAAACACCTTATATCCCTTTACCATGATCTGTCGGCAGTATTCAAGTGCTTCTTCGACTTCATTATAATGGAAGGTCACGCGAATACCATCTACAGACTTACCATCGTAAGCAGATAATTGCTCAATGTCATACTCGCCATAACAAGCCATTGCAACATACATGGAATTCTTGTGGTCAGCAGGAAGGAAATTGGCTATCTGCTCCACTCTGTTAAATACAGAAGTATTGGAATCATATTCGCCATCTTCAAGGAAACCGCATTCTATAATATCGATTCCGGCATTGGTGAGTTGAGCGATAATTTTGCGGATGCCATACTCACCAAATTGGAAATCGTTGATGTACCCCCCATCACGAAGGGTACAATCAAGGATTTGAGTTTTTGTCATCTTAAAGAACTATTTCACCGTCATTGATACGTCTCTGAATTACATTACGTACGACAATGAGGTCGGTTTTTGTATCTACGGAAAGAGTCTCTGCAGGGATTTCGACCATTTTCATCTTCTTGTCATTTTCAAGGAAACGGTATTCATCGATGTCCTCAATCCCTTCGATACGTCCACGAGGCGTTTCGCCACAGAAGAGGAGCGCACTACGAGAGAAGCACTGAATGCCAACAAACTTCATATAGTCAAAGTCTGAACTTGCTTTAGGGTAAGGGATAGGAGTGCGTGAAAGATACATAGCACACCCTTGATGATCGGTGGTAATCTTGATGCGCGACACATCATTTACCTCTACAGGTTTCTTAATCTTAGTCATTGCATTAGCAAAGTAGAAGCTCTTAGGATCAATATCCTCAGTTGGAATAAGCTTCTCAACATATTCTGGCATCATAAGAGGCTCGTCTCCATTGATGTTGATATAGAAGTCTGCCTCCAACTTTTGGGCCACCTCTGCAAGACGGTCAAGGTGTGTAGGATGCTGATCAGATGTCATGATATAGTTCATGCCATTTGCTTCACATACATCAGAAATGCGAGTATCATCTGTTGCCACATATACCTCTTCAATGCCCTTGGCAAGTGAGAGCTGGCGATATACCCACCAGATCATAGGTTTACCACAAATGTCAGCAAGGGGTTTACCCTCAAAGCGCGTAGAACGATAACGTGCTGGAATAATTGCAATTACTTTCATTGTTTTAATATTTTTGTTCAATCAACTTTATCCATTCTTTTATTGAATTGTCTTCATTATATATGCTGCTGATTTTCTTACACCTTAAAGCCCTCGTTTCACGTTCTACGTGATTATCCATTAAGTCTGATAACGATTTAGCATATTCTTCTTTATCGAACGCCTTTATACGATAACCACAATCAGAAGGAATAAGATCTTGACATGCAGGGAAGCTGTCAAATGCTATTGGTACGCATCCCCAGTTCATAGCCTCAACGAGTACAAGCCCAAAACTCTCGGAAAGAGATGTATGACAGATGATAGATGCTCGCTTGTAATAGTCCTCTGTTTTTACAAGTCCCGTAAAGTCTATATTCGTTGCTCCAATTGACTTCGCATATTCTGGCATTCCCTTAACTTCATCTAACCCCATAATAGTTAAACGCCAATCAGGATGTTGCTTGCAGATTCGAGACCAAATATCAATCATCATATCAACACGCTTATTGTTCGTTTCCAAACGTCCGCACCATATCACAAGTTTCTCTTTAGAGGGTATAGGTTCGTTATTGGTGTTAATGAAATTATTAATAGATATAACCTTAGGACTTTTATATCCTATAAGCGTATGAATATCATCTATATTACGATTCGAGACGGCAATGATATAATCATTACCGTGGACCATCTTAAGATAATGCTGTCTATGCTTACGGATATATGCTGCAATAATAATTTGTTTGATAGGCCACGATTTTAATATATGGAATACCCATGAACGCCCAGATTGCCTTAATCCGAACTCTTTGCTATATGCGAACTGCCGAACAAGATTCAAACTGGAATTATGAATAACGGATGCTATACGAACACCTTGTGGCTTTAATTCGTACAACATATCGCTGAACTCTTCATTCAGGGGAATCTGATTTATCACGAAACCAATGTCATGCTCTTTAAAAAAAGATGCCAGATAACCTTTATTCTTTGAACTTTTCGGGTTTTTCAATTCTGGGAAATAAAAAACTCCCTGTAGAGGTGTGTCTGTATCTAACTTTTCAAAACAAAGATAACAAACATTATTGCCTCTTGATTTGAGTCCTTCTGAAATAGAGTATGTCATACGCGAGACACCCCCACAATTGGGTTTAGGGGTACTCATAGTGTAGATTAATACATTCATGAGAACAATTTATTCACTTCAGTCATTTGTATAATTCCTCGAAAAAGAATGTTAGAAGCTCTGTTTCTTTCGTCTTGTGCAGACACGTAAACATAAAGATTGTCACCATAGACTACAGCTGTCGGTTTGTAGATGCCAACTTTACCAATCGAAGCGTTTGTAATCAGAGGTTTCTTTGCCATAACAAGTTCAGACAGGTCATCATTCCACCGAGCCAAACAAATGTCTGCATTACACTGATTAGATTGCATAATCATATACAAACGGTCTTCATATTCAAAAGCGTCACTATGCCAAGGCCTATATAGATTATTGCAATGCTTTGGATAAATACTCTTTGCATACTGGTATGGCTTATCTGTTTTGACTCTGTTCCAGATAGCAATTCCATACGATTTCTGCTGAGAATAGATGCCCAACAAATCCGTTACCAAAAGTAACTTGTCTATCAAGTGTTTCGTTTTGTTGTTTATCTTTTGAAGACCAGGACTCTTGAATAGCAAATGATTTGCAAGAGCAAGAGTTTTACCGTTGTAACAAACAAATACTGGTGAAACCTCATGATCTTCGAAAGGCAACGCTTCTGGTAAGAGAGGTGTATCATAGGTTATGATTTCCGACTCTGTTAACTTCATACAATACGTTCCCCTATGAAGACTCTTTTGTAATAAACGAGGTGTCTCATTCTCGCGCCAGAAGATAAACAAATTGCCTTCATGGAATAACATATTTGGGTCGGAGTTATACCCAGTCTCTGGTTGCGGAACCAATTCCTTATATACATGCCACTCTGTAGGAGGCTCACCATTACCTTCTCCATAACACAAGATTGGATTCTCTCCCATTGCGTTAGCATTATAGTAAGGGGTGTAAACCATCCACCAATGATGTCCACGGAATGCTGTATTTGAGTAACGGACACATGGATGTACACAATCTTTATTTACAGATGGAATATCTCCAATTATTGAGCACTTTGAGTAATCAGATATAAGTCCTTCTTCACTTCTTGCAAACAGTGTATATAGGAACTTCCTATACCAGTAAAGTATTTTACGTACTACACTCATACTTATAAATTATTTTCCAAAAATCCCAGCGACTTTTTTCTATGTGTAGCCAACAGAGACTCAACAGAAACATAGTCAACAGGTTGTTTTAATATCTTCAAGACTTCTTCCTTTCCAAACACCGTTGTCATACGTTCTGTTAAACCTAACATTCCCAAAAGCGAAGTAAACCTTGTTAGTCCACGCTTGCTATTTGCAAAAACAGCAAACTGCTTATGAAACAAGATGCAGAAAACCATACCATGAAAAGAATCTACCACAACATAACGTGCATCTCGGATCTTTTCTAACCATGTGTAGACACTCTTATAGAATGTGAATGATCTGGAGGGATAGAGATTTACTTCCTTAAGATTGCACTGTTTTGCTATTTCACTAATGGTATATCTTTTCTCTTCAGTTGAGTCAAGAATATAGGTAACAAGTTCTTGCCTTGATTTTGGTTTGCTTAAAAGTTGGTTGTAATCATCGGCTGTAAGCAATAATGTTGGGTCTAAAACATGAGATGATTCGACATCAAAAAGATTATTACACAAGCCAACCCCTGAATCCTCGCGTACAGAAATCGCATTGAATTTTTGAAGCAGATTCTTAACCTTGATTGTTTCATCCTCAGTTCCTTGCCATGTATCTTTACCGAATGAAGCAGCATAAGATAAACGCTTTATCGGACTATCTTTAAGGAAATCCAGGAAGAAATCAAGCCCTGCAAGACGTGTGTTTTCAATTCTCCACACCTGATCACTTCCTACAATTACGGCATCCAAATGCTTTGAAACCTCGAATGTTTCTTCTGGTGTTCTTGTAACTGGAGTAACAGATGGAGTTTCCTTATCTACAAACCTCTTAAAGCGAGGGCATATAACATTATAATAGACAAACCTCTTAAAGCTATTAATACAGCTCGTATTATTTGAACTCCAACGTCTGTTAATAATTGTAGGCTGGTGCCCCAACTTTTCAATGGTATGGTATAACGCCCATCTTTGTACTGCCCAACCATAATTAGCTTCGAAGGGCAGAGTAAGTATTCCAATTCTCATTTTAATCGTAACTTAATGTTATCAATAATGTTTCTAAATAGCACTTTTAGCGGATGCTGTTGTTTGCTTTTGCTGTAGCTAACGAGCTTATTGGTTCCTTGAGTTCTGTAATCGACAAAAAACGACATACGTTCCTGTGGTAACACTTCGTCAGACTCGATATTGCTATTGCCTTTGGTGTCATCATAAGATATATTTATAATGTTTAAGTCTAACTCTTCAATTAATTTTTTGCCCTTTTCAGTATAGGCGAGCGCCATGCTAACACCATCTTTAGAAGAAAAATCGGGATATTTACGTTTAATTCCCCAGAAGTCTCCAAGAAGAAGATCGCTTCCACTTTGCCCTTTTCTTGCGGGACAAGCAAAGCAAGATTGTCTCAGGATAATATTGTCAAGAAAAGCTCTCATGTACATATTATGATAATGCTTTTGTTGAACAATGGGCTTATAGGGGGATGAAACTGAATTTTCTTCACTGCGGCTTGTGCCTTGTGAAGATAGGAGGACGAAACTGTATTTTTTCCAACCTAATCGTTTATCTCTGAATGAGATACCCTTAATTTGAAGGGCATCTCGTTCAGAGAGAGATGAATAGATGGAAGACGAAACTGTATTTTTTCGCCCTTTGGGCGAGATTTCGTATTTCAAATATTCACGCCAAACTCCTGGACTTGGAGATCCGTGACAGATTACATCTACACAAAGAAGATTCTCATATTCTTTTCTCAGATAGCGTCTCAAACCTGCTATTTGACAAGGTGTTCCTGTAAATAAAACTTCACGACCATCTTTTAAGAACGCTTCTGCCTGACTGTATGAGTTGCCTATTTGGCTTTGAACATACTTTGATGACATAAAAGGTTTGATGCCTTCTATTGTGTCAGTCCACGAATGAACAACATCCCAAACCTCATTGAATCGAGCACCAAAGACAACCCCCTTTTTCTGGATTGTTCTTTCTGCAAGCAAATAAAAGATTCCTGCTGACGAGCTATTCCTTACGACTGCCTTCTGTTTTCCTTTTGCAGCTAAGCATTGAATTGGTTGACGAGGTGCATCCTGGTTGATTACGGGACACACTTTTTCACAGAGTCCACAATCAATACATATTGTGGCATCAACTTGAGGATAATAAAATCCCTCATCATCAAGCTGCATTGATATGCATTGTCTGGGACATTTCTGAACACAGGCAGAGCATCCACAACATTTTGATTTATCTATTATATTAATCATCGTCTTAATAATTTGCGAACAGGACCTAGCATTAGACGCTTTTCATCCTTGTTCATGCTGAATAAATAAAATAGAGGTACATACACTATGGCATAGACAAACACCCATGATAGGAATGAAGCCCATGTTGTTATTTCACGATCCTTAAGAATAAAAACAAAGACTATTGTAACTACTGTAGGTGTTATATCCATCATCAAGATCTGTTTCCAAAATTGGCCAATAGCAAGATTCTGCATGACTTTATAATAAATATTCATGACCAATCCCTGACCTATTAGCAATGCCCCAGAAACCGCAATTGCGCATCCAACAGCACCCCACATTTTTGCAAATATATACTGGAACAGCAATGCAAACAAAGCAATTATAATATATGCTATTGATCTAAATTTCATTTGATTGCGTGCTTGCAAAATAGTAATTCCGAGATTTTGAATCAAAGGTATATACAAAGAGATGAAGAATAGTAGTGTAATGATGTAAGCATCTGCATACTCACTACCTGCCCATAATGTGACAAACGGCCTGCCAAACGCCACGAATCCCATTAGGATGAGAACCATGATAATGTTCTGGATACGACCTGTCCGTATAAACATGTCTGACAATTCCTTAGAATCGTTTTTGAGTGCCACCATACCAGTTACACGCGGTAGAAATACGCTAGATATTGCATTTGAGAATTGAAGATACATAGATTGTAACTGGATGCCAACAGCAAATATAGATATGGCCACCGTACCTGCTACAGCACCTAAAACAAACTGCCCCGTACTCCAATATATTTTATCCATAATGGCATTGAGGAATATCCAAAACGAATATACTGCAACTTCCTTGAGGAAACCCCATTGGAACTTGCCGTAATGGATTTGTATTTTGAGCTTACGCTTGCAATAGATGTAATTGATTACAAGTGTCAATACATTAAAGATAGTCTGGAGGACAACCATACCGATGGCACGATAACCAAGATGCAAAAGCAGAATCATAATGGTCGTATTGAGGACAACACGTGCAATGTTGATTACTTTGGGAAATACAAACCTCTCGTATGCAGACATTATGCTGCCAAAGATACTCATCGGGAATGTGAAGGCAAGATTGAACACCAAAATGATCATCATGACACGAGCGTGGTCTAATTCCACCGTGGTCATCGTGTCGCCAAACATATTGTCAACATTGAAATACAATCCCAATCCTGCTACGAATGCTATAAGACCTATTACGGTATAAAGCACCAAAAACATACCGAACATCTCGTATTGTTCCTTCTGCTTTCCTTCTGCCCTAAACTTGGCAGTATATCGCACAATAGCATTGCCGAAACCCAAATCAAGGATTGTGAGATAACCAATGACAGAAGCGACCAGTGAATATAGACCAAATTCGCTTTGCCCCATCATGCGCAACATATATGGAGTATATAAAAGCGCAACAAGGGAATTTAGTAGTATGAGTGCATAATTCAAAGCAACTCCTGCTTTCAGTTGATTCATTAACTAAGCATTTATAGTGTACGTATATCTATATTAGAGAGAGGTTCATACGCCCCATCCTTAGCCTCAAAGATGATAGTACCTTCTTCGAGAACTTCAAGAGAATGCCATTGACCAGCTTCAATTTGAACAATAGCGTATTGCCCGCATGGCTCCATCACGAACTCATCCGTGATGGAGCCATCGTCATCATAGAAGCGATCAATGAGTTTGCCTCTGACCATGACCATTGTCTCGGAAGTGTTTCTGTGACGATGGATGGGCATGATGGTGCCAGGTTCGAGGGCATTAAGCATTCGCTGGCTCTTGTCATCAGGAGTTGTACGAAGGTCGTACGACTGCCTGAGTCTTGGATTAGCTTTCGCATGAGCAGAAAGGGAGTCCAGAAATTTTTGATCTATAATCATTTTCTATTGTAGTTTTGTTAGAAGTTGGCGAGGGTATTGAACCCTGATTTTTATACACTAGCCCAAAGACCTCATATCTGTCACAATCCCCCGAAAGCGACAGAAGAAGGCTTGTGATGTAAAAATCCACCTGTGCACCAACTTGTAAAATGCGACCGCAAGGACTTGCCGTCAAAACATTGCACAAAAAGATGGTAGTATCCTTTTGGTCGCTATGTTTTGATGTCTCTTACTGCACAAAGTTTCCTTCACCACTTAACTCTTTCTTGATGTACTCAAGGGCTCCGATCTTGTCCATTGTCTCCTGAACGTTGAGGATGCGAGTGTTGTTAGAGTTGAATTCTGTGAGTGTGTTGCGTTCTGCCTCTCCCTCCTTGAAATACTTATCGTAGTTCAAAGTACGATTATCAGCAGGAACGCGATAGAAGTTACCCATGTCCTCAGCTTTTGCACACTCTTCGTTGGTCAACAATGTTTCATACATTTTCTCGCCATGGCGAATGCCGATAACTCGGATTTCGGGTTCTGCGGTTTCGGGCTTCTTGTCGGCAGTCTTACCGAACTGATGCTTGAAGAGTTCCTTGACGGCTTCGGCCTGTGTCTGGATGGTGCAAGCTGGTGCTTTCTGAACGAGGATATCGCCATTCTGGCCATGCTCGAAGGCGAAGAGGACGAGGTCAACGGCTTCTTCGAGGGACATGATGAAGCGGGTCATCTTAGGTTCGGTGAGGGTGATAGGGTTGCCGTTGCGGATCTGGTCGATCCAGAGGGGGATGACGGAACCACGTGAGCACATGACGTTGCCGTAACGGGTGCAGCAGATCTTGGTTTCGCCTGAGTAGCGACTCTTAGCAACGGCTATCTTCTCCTCGATGGCCTTGGTGATGCCCATGGCGTTGATAGGATAAGCAGCCTTGTCGGTAGAGAGGCAGATGACGGCTCCTACCTTGGCTTCGATGGCTGCGGTGAGGACGTTGTCGGTACCGATGACGTTGGTCTTGACGGCTTCCATAGGGAAGAACTCGCAAGAGGGTACCTGCTTGAGGGCTGCTGCATGGAAGATGTAGTCAACACCGGGCATGGCGTTGCGGCATGACTGGAGGTTGCGGACGTCACCGATGAAGAACTTGATCTTGCTTGCGTATTCAGGATATTTAACCTGATACTCATGACGCATATCATCCTGCTTCTTTTCATCACGGCTGAAGATACGAATCTCTGCGATGTCGGTCATCAAGAAACGATTAAGTACTGCGTTACCGAAGGAACCTGTTCCACCAGTAATCATAAGGGTTTTACCTGCGAAAACACTCATTTTAGTGTATATTTTATTGTTTATAATCTTTGATTAAATACCTTCCTTACGCCAAACCATCTTGTTAACTACACCAACGTAGGACTGGATGATCTTAACTACCTTGGTGGAGATTGAGTCGGTATAGTTTGGTACGGGGATGCCATAGTTGCCGTCCTTATTCATCTCTACTGCAAGGTCAACACTCTGAAGGAGTCCCTTGGTGTCGATGCCTGAGAGGACGAAACAACCTTTGTCAAGGGCTTCTGGACGCTCTGTTGAGGTACGGATGCAAACAGCTGCAAATGGATGACCTACGGAGGTAAAGAAGCTGGATTCCTCGGGGAGAGTACCTGAGTCAGATACGACGGCAAAGGCGTTCATCTGAAGGCAGTTGTAGTCATGGAAGCCGAGAGGCTGCTGAACCTGTACGCGAGGATCAAGCTGGAAACCTGAGGCTGCAAGACGGTTGCGTGAACGTGGGTGGCAGCTATAGAGGATGGGCATATCGTACTTCTCTGCCATAGCGTTGATTGCATTGAAGAGGGAGAGGAAGTTCTTCTCGGTGTCGATGTTCTCTTCACGATGGGCTGAAAGGAGAATATACTTTCCCTTTTCTAAACCAAGACGCTTGTGAACATCACTTGCCTCAATCTCTGCAAGGTTCTCATGAAGAACCTCAGCCATTGGTGAGCCTGTTACATATGTTCGCTCACGAGGGAGTCCACATTCTGCCAAATATCTGCGAGCGTGCTCTGAATATGCCATATTAACATCGGAGATGATGTCCACGATGCGCCGGTTGGTCTCCTCTGGCAGACACTCGTCCTTGCAACGGTTGCCTGCTTCCATGTGGAAGATGGGGATGTGGAGGCGCTTTGCACCAATCACTGAGAGGCATGAGTTGGTGTCGCCAAGAACAAGGACTGCATCAGGCTTGGTCTGGTTGAAAAGCTTGTAGGAGCAGTTGATGATGTTTCCACATGTTGCACCAAGGTCATCGCCTACAGCATCCATATAGACTTCGGGATCCTTGAGTTTGAGGTCGTGGAAGAATACACCATTGAGGTTGTAGTCGTAGTTCTGACCGGTATGGGCAAGGATGACATCGAAATACTTGCGGCACTTGTTGATGACGGCAGCAAGACGGATAATCTCAGGGCGTGTACCAACAATGATACACAGCTTGAGTTTACCATTCTCTTGCCATTTTACATCAGAGTAATCAAATTTGGGAGTTTTGGGTTCCATGATTGTATATGTTTATTTGTTATTATCTACTGGATCAAAGTATGTATCTGGTCTTCCGGGATTGAAGATCTCGTTGCAGTACATGACGGTAACGAGATCCTGGGTGTCTGACAGGTTAATGATGTTGTGCGTATAGCCAGGGAGCATGATGACAGATTGTATCTTGTCGCCACTTACTTCATAGTTGAGAATCTCGGCATTGGGTTCGGCTTCGTTGCGGAGCTGGATGAGTCCGTGACCAGAGACAACGGTGAAGTACTCGAACTTGGAGTGGTGCCAATGCTCGCCCTTGGTGATTCCGGGCTTGGAGATGTTGATGCTGACCTGACCATGGGTGAGGGTGTGGAGGAGTTCGGTGAAGCTGCCTCGGGGATCTACGTTCATCTTGTGATCGTAGATGGCCTTCTCCTTGGGGAGGTAAGACAGGTAGGTTGTCATCAACTTGTATCGGAGGGAGCCTTGGGTGAGGTCGATCATGTTGATGCCGTCCTTGTTGGCTGCTGCATCGGCACACTCCTGGATGATGTCTACGATTTCGCCAAGGGTGGTTTTGTGGGTGACGGGCACAAAGTAGTAACGGCCATCGGCAGTGGGAACGGTTTCTACACCATCGAACTCGCAACGACTGCCTTCGCCCTTGAGGGAGTTGATGAGTTCATCGACAAGGTCATCGATGTAGAGGAGTTCCATCTCCACGGAACGGTCGTTGACCTGGATGGGGAGGTCGTGGGCGATGTTGTTGCAGAAGGTGGCGATGGCAGAGTTATAGTTAGGACGGCACCATTTGCCGAAGAGGTTGGGGAATCGATAGACGAGGACTTTGGCGCCTGTCTCCTCGGAGTACTGGAACATGAGTTCCTCGCCTGCCTTCTTGCTCTTGCCATACTCGGAGGTGCCGAAGCGACCTGCGAGAGTGGCTTGGATGGAGCTGCTAATCATGACAGGACAGGTGTTGTGGTACTTCTTGAGGGTGTTGAGGAGCACGGTGGCGAAACCGAAGTTGCCCTCCATGAACTCCTTAGGGTCCTGTGGACGGTTGACACCGGCAAGGTTGAAAACGAAGGTGCAATCCTGACACCAGCGGTCGAGCTCCTCGGGAGTGGAATCGATGTCATATTCATAGATGGTCTCGATAGGCTCAGGGAGGTTGTACCACTTGGCCTTGCCATCACGGATGTTCTTGAGTTGAGCACACAGGTTTCGTCCTACAAAACCTTTGGCTCCGGTAACGAGAATTTTCATAAAATTAAAATTTTATAGACTATCGGCTGCACCTCAGCATAAAACAAATTGTTCTGCGTTCGGTTTGCACGATAGTTCATATATCTTGAATTTGTTTGTTATCTAATTGAATTTGTCGCTCAGTAAGGATTCGAACCTTCCCAACGGGTGTTGAGTACCGAAAAAAGAGCGTGGAACCATGAAATCATGGCTATTTTAAGTAAAAAGAGCAGTAAATTAAGGATTTTAGCCTCAAAAACATGTACCGAATGTGTACCAAATAAATTATTTATCAATTTTGGTACATTACTATAAGCTGTGTGTCAGGTGGTTAAAGCCATCTACCACTGTCTTGGCCACATCTGGATATTTCATCTGATACTCGTGGCGCATATCGTCCTGTTTCTTCTCGTCGCGCGAGAAAATGCGAATTTCACCAATGTCTGTACGGAGAAAACGATTCAATACTGCATTGCCGAAGGAACCTGTTCCACCGGTAATCATAAGGGTTTTACCTGCAAAAATGCTCATAGTTATATCTGTTTAAATCTTTTTATTTTAAATTTTTCCCATAATACTTTGCGTACCATTCGGCGAAGTGGCGTAAGCCTTCTCTAAGGCTTGTGTTGGGCTTGAAACCGAAGTCTTGTTCGAGGGGGGTGGTGTCGGCGTAGGTCACGGGCACATCACCTGGCTGCATAGGCACGAGCTGCTTATGCGCCTCAAAGTCGTAATCTTCGGGGAGCACCCCAGCTCTAACAAGCTCTTCTTGGAGAATGGTCACAAAATCGAGAAGATTTTCGGGAGAGTTGTTGCCGATGTTATACACTTTATAAGGAGGAATAGGCAAGCCGTCGTCGCCATTACGCTTTTCGGGAGCGTGCTGCATCACACGCACCACGCCTTCCACAATGTCGTCGACGTAAGTGAAATCGCGCTTGCAGTTACCGTAGTTGAAAATCTTGATGGTTTCGCCTTTTACCAGTTTGTTAGTGAAACCGAAGTATGCCATGTCAGGGCGACCGGCTGGGCCATAAACGGTGAAGAAACGGAGACCTGTTGATGGGATGTTATAGAGCTTGCTATAGGCATGAGCCATAAGCTCGTTGCTCTTTTTTGTGGCAGCGTAAAGCGACACGGGGTTGTCGACCTTATCATCAGTTGAGTATGGTACTTTCTTGTTGCTACCATAAACAGATGAAGATGAAGCATATACAAGATGCTCTACTTCATGATGACGGCATGCTTCAAGAATGTTGTAGAAACCGATGAGGTTGCTCTGGATATAAGCATCGGGATTAGTAATACTATATCGTACACCTGCTTGGGCTGCGAGGTTTACAACTACGGAAATATTGTTTTCTTTAAAGATTTTTTCTGCAGCATCTTTGTCTGCAATAGAAGCGTGGACAAAAGTCCAGTCACGATTCAAAGCCTCTATTTCTTTCAAACGTTCATATTTGATATTGACATCATAATAATCGGTGATTGAATCAACACCAATCACTTTGATGCACTTCACATCGTGGAAAAGACGCTTCACAAGGTTGCTGCCAATAAAACCAGCAGCACCTGTCACCAGAACCGTCTTCCCCTCAAGATTAACATTATAATCTACCATAAAAGACCTTAATCCCTTCTAAATATATCCCTTGTGTAAACCTTTTCTTCCACGTCTTTCAAGCAATCGTCAAAGCGGTTGGCGATGATGGCCTTGCTTTGTGCCTTGAAATCTTCAATGTTATTTACCACCTTGCTGCCGAAGAATGTGGTGCCGTCTTCAAGGGTTGGCTCGTAGATAATCACCTCTGCCCCTTTTGCTTTCACACGCTTCATAATGCCCTGAATGGCAGATTGGCGGAAGTTGTCGCTGTTAGATTTCATCGTCAAGCGATATACGCCGATTACACACGCATGTTCCTTGCTTGCATCCCACTGACCATTCTCTGAATAATAGCCTGCTTTGCGGAGCACTGCGTCGGCGATGTAGTCTTTGCGGGTGCGGTTCGATTCCACGATGGCTGACATCATATTCTGTGGCACGTCCTGGTAGTTGGCGAGCAGCTGCTTGGTGTCTTTTGGAAGGCAGTAGCCGCCGTAGCCAAATGATGGGTTATTATAATGTGTACCGATGCGTGGATCGAGGCCAACGCCCTCGATGATGGCTTCTGAGTCAAGACCCTTTACTTCTGCATAGGTGTCAAGCTCGTTGAAGTAGCTCACGCGGAGCGCGAGATAGGTGTTGGCGAAAAGCTTCACAGCCTCGGCTTCCTTCATGCCCATGAACAAGGTGTCGATGTTTTCCTTGATGGCACCTTCCTGCAAGAGTGCGGCAAAAGTCTTGGCAGCCTCTTTCAGCATCTCCACATCGGTAACCGATTGGATAGCTTTGTTTTCCGCCTCAAATTCGGGCTTGTCGATGATTTTAGGATAGCCCACGATGATGCGGCTTGGGTAAAGGTTGTCGTAGAGCGCCTTGCTCTCGCGAAGGAATTCGGGTGAGAACAAGAGGTTGAACTTCTTCACGCCTTTCTGCGCATACTTCAAGTAGAGGTTGCGGGTGTAGCCCACCGGAATGGTCGATTTGATAATCATCACTGCATCGGGGTTCACCTCCAGCACCAGGTCGATTACCTCTTCCACATGGCTTGTGTCGAAGTAATTCTTCACAGGGTCGTAGTTGGTGGGGGCAGCGATCACCACAAAGTCGGCATCGGCGTAAGCTGCCTTTCCGTCGAGGGTGGCAACAAGGTTCAATGGCTTCTCGGTCAAATACTTTTCGATGTAATCGTCCTGAATGGGCGAAATACGGTTGTTCAACTTTTCCACCTTTTCAGGAATCACGTCCACTGCTGTTACATGATGGTGCTGCGATAGCAATGTAGCTATGCTCAGTCCCACGTAGCCCGTACCTGCCACGGCTACCTTAATTTCATTAAATTCACGCATATATTTTTCAGATTACTATAAGTATCAATTGAAATGAGGACTATTCGGCTATCTCGAAGTCTTCGTTGTGCACATTGTTCACCGCCACGGCAAATCCGCCAATGTTCATCACCAACTGACGGTCACGCTTCACTCGCACCACATAACCCTCCTGCCCTTTAAAAAGGCCTGTGAGCACGCGGAGCCTCACGTGGTCTTTAGCAAATCGCTCAAATGGCTCGCGCATGAATGTCAACCGCTCCGGCTCGTTTTGCATCACTGCCATGAATGGCTGCATCACGCTGTCGGGGATTGAAGCGGGCTTTTTGGTGCTACAGTTGTTCACCAGATAATACTGAGGGAAGTTGAGTTTCAGGAATGTCCTCAACTGATTGGTAGCACCCTGCAAGAACACAAGCCCATTTACGGTAGGCTTTTCCATTTTCACCACGCCTTTTCTGTCGGGTTTGTCTTTGTATCTAACTGTGCGGTGTACGAAACACTTCGGCTTGAAATCGCCCAAAAGTTTTCGGTTTTCGAGATTCTTTTCAAAAACTGCCGCCGACATGTGCTGTATGAAGATATAGCCCCATGGAGCCGCTTCCGCTTTTGGTGGGCTGGGTATTTCGATTTTGTCATCGGCACATTCGTCTTCGCTTCGTGCGGCATTCTCCTTTTCTGGCTTTTCGGCACTTGCCGCATCTTCAAAACCAGCTATTTCTCCCACTTTCGAGACCGATTCGCCAGCCCCGACTATGTGGATGCCCTTTGGTAAACGCTTGTTGTTATGCACGTCGTTCACGTCGGCTGTAGAAGATAGAAGCGAGCAATCCTGCGTCATTTTTATTTTCTACTTTATGTCACTGTTGGCCATCATCAACCTGAGTGATTGCGCCAATTTTACATTGACATTATTCATAAAATCATACAGTTAAGTATGTTTGGCCATTAACGGATGAGTAGGTCGCGACTTATCTAAAACCTAAAGCAAGCGCAAAATACTTAGCATCGTCGTCCCCCACCATTGTGTGTGGCTTTGTGTCTTTATTTGTGTCTTTATCCGTTCATTTATGCTTTCCCACCATAAAGACAAAAAATAGTACTGCAAAGGTACATAATTCTCCACACATATCCTACTTATTGCCTCCAAAAGTGCCACATTTAACACAACTTACACAATAATTCAAACTGCAGCTCACCCTATCCCCCATTCCCAATTTTAATCCATTAGTCTTTTTGCATGTTTTTCAAAATTCGCACACTTTCCCAGTAATCGTCAATGTTCTTAAAAATTTGCTTTGCGCCTTCTTCTGAAAGATGATGCCCGCTGTCAATCATTTCATAACTGCTATAATAACCCGAAAACTCTTCCACATACTTAGTTCCGAACAATTCATCATACTTTCCAAAAAAACCTTTCACAAGCATTTTCTCTTGATAATTAACAGATTTCGCTATCCATATTTCATACGGCATATATGTCTTTATCATCTTCATGAAAGCCGCATCTTGCTCCACCAGTTTACACAGTTCTACAGGTGGATCCCAACATGGATTGATGACAAATCTCGGAATCCCATTTAAAGTCAAAGTGATAAATCCCCCAAGGCTCGAACCAATCACCAAATCAATCTTGAATTCGTCAATAAAATTCAAAATTTGCTCTCTTGCGTGCGAACAATCTGCCTCGTCATAATCAATTGAAAACAACTTATACCCCTCCGGAAGCGCATTCAAAACTCGTTTATACCCTCTCCCATACGCAGAACCTCGAAACCCATGAACATAAAGCACTCTTTTCATATTCCAATCAATTTTAAAGTCACATACAATAATAGTAAAAAGTCCAAAAAATTCAATCCCCACCCCTATTTTTTACAAAAATAAAACACTTGCGGCAGCCGTTTTCACTAAAAAATGATTGTTTACTACGCAAAAGCCTCACTGATGTGGGGCTTTTTTTGGGGGGAAATGATATACAAGTTGTCCCGAAGAAGATGCGATGAAATTCCGTTAGGAATT
>OGPL01000580.1_pt1 | contig 38318 bp, 30 predicted proteins | sample 1552901 | NCBI WGS metagenome assembly OGPL01 (sample SAMEA2580244, study PRJEB22360) | human gut metagenome | biome: human gut; feature: human-associated habitat; material: faeces | place: Denmark | collected 2008/2010 | reverse complement strand
CTAACCTGTCGCAAGAACACAAATTAATAGATATGCAGGTATGGCGGAATTTAAGTGAGTATCCAAATCTGTGATTTGGCAATACGAACTTATGCAAAATCTATTTTAATAGATTTTGTAGGCAGACTAACCTGTCGCAAGAATACAAATTAATATATATGCAGGTATGGCGGAATTGGCAGACGCGTATGGTTCAGGTCCATATGAAAGCAATTTCATGCAGGTTCAAGTCCTGTTACCTGCACCACAAAGAGGTATTAGTACACATAAGTATTAATACCTCTTAAAATTTTGTTGATTTTCTTTCAGGACTTGAAGACGAGCGTTAAGAAAACAGTCCGGTGGACTGTTTTTAGCGAGAGCGTTGATGATACTTTGACTATGGACAAGCCGCAATAGGCGAGGTAAAAAGTTTTTTCTAAAACAAAAGTATGTTACCTGCACCAAAAGAGTAATTTTTAACTGCTCTTTTTTCTTTTCTGAAATACTAATTATAATATTTCGGAAAATTTAAAAAACGGTTCTTGCGGTAAGGATAAGGGGATATGAATAAAATTCAGTATTAAAAATTAAAAAGCACAGGCTTTTCAAAATAACGAAAGTCTGTGCTTTTTATTTTCCTGCAACTATTTACTTTTTCCTCTAAGCATTACATCGGCGGTGAAGATGCCGTCTTTTTGCGTAAAACGGCAGTAGCCGCCGCCCTTTTCGGCTATGCGGCGGACGGATTGTGTGCCGATGCCTTCGCCGCTGTGTTTGCTTGATTCAAAAATTCCGTTCTTTTCTTTTACAACTCCGTTGTAGAAGTTTTCTACTTTAATAAGCACTACATTATCCGAGTGCATTCTTGCAAACACGGTTATTCTTCGTTTGTCGGGTGCGGTTCGCATACTTGCCTCAAGCGCATTTTCAAGCAAATTAGAGAGTACAAGGCAAATATCAATTTCAGATACGGAAAGTTCTTTTGGAAGTTCGAGCTTGAATACACACGGTATTTCCAAATCTTTATACCTATGATAATAATGCCCCGCTACTCCGTCAATCGCATTGTTTTCGCACAGCTTGAGTTCCGAACTTGGAATACTCTTGCTCATTTTGCTTAAATAATTTTCAAGGTCTGCCCAATCTTTTCGTTTGACAAACGAATTAAGAATTGACAGATGATGCCGCATATCGTGACGGGCATGTCGGGTTTCTTCAATCGCCTTATTAAGCGTGTTGTACTGCTCTTGCTGCATATACAGAATTGTGTTTTCCTGTGTGAGCTTGTGATTGTTATTAAGGCTTTTTGCCATTATGTAAAACAGAGCGTAAAAAAGCAAAAGCAAACCGAGCATCGTACAACAGATAACAATATATCCCTGCATAATTCTTCCTGTATGCAGAATGTTTGGATTCCACGGTATTATAAATATGTTTATGGTGATAAAAACAGCGGGCAATATCCAGAACACATACCATGTGTGAGCAATGTTTTCGTCGTCTATTAGGTCACATACTGCGTGAGAGGCAGGGTAAAACGCAAGCATTACAAATATCCAGCAAAAAATATTGAAAACAATTCCGCCCGTAAGCCCGAACCAAGGCTCGATATTTTTAGGATAAACTATTGAGTCAATGGCTCGTGTTATGCTTGCAAGGCAGGCATAAACGCCGCACACGGCAAGTGCAATATTTGCGGATTTCAATATAGATGTCCTAAGCGTTGCGCAGTAGGCAACGCTCATAAGCATAAAGGCAGGCAGGATTAAAGAAATTGTTTTTATTTCAAACGAATAACAAAACAGTCCGCCCACTATGCAAAGCATAAGGAGTGTTGACAGCCAAATTGCCGTCAATGCGCCCATTTTTATTTTTAAATGCTGTTTCATAGGCAGGTATGCAAGTAAAGTGCCGGGTATCAGCACGGCAAGCTCAAGCATAGGTCGTAGCATTTCCGTCACAATATCACCTCTTGTTAAAGATAAAATCGGCGAACCGACTTTTTGCGGATTTTGTAAGACTTCGGCTGACCGAAATTCTCACTCCGTTGTTCAGTATAAATTCCGTTCCGTCAAAATCGCTTGCGTAATCAAAATTAATAATTACTCCACGATTGCACATAAAAAATCTTTCGTCGCTTTCAAGCTGTTTGCCAAACTCCGCAAATGTACTGCGAACCACGGTGGTTGCACAGTCGCTTTTGTATATGTTGATGCAGTGCTTAAAATGTTCGGCGTAGATTATTTCATTCAGCCTGATTCTCTGTGTGCCGCCGATTACTTTTACTTCTATATATTTGTCCGATGACGGCAGGCGGTTTAAAATATCCGTGAATGCAATTTTAAGTTCATCTGTCGTATATGGTTTGACAAGGTAGTCAAATGCCCTTACTTTAAAGCCCTCGAGTGCGTAGTCCGACGAAGTGGTTGTAAAAATCAGGATACATTCCTTATCAAATTCTCTAAGCAGTTTTGAAATTTCTATTCCGTTTTCTTTATCTATGTAAATATCCATAAATGCAACTTCAAATGCTGTTTGCTTTGAGGCATTTATAAAATCAATTCCTTTTTCAAATTCGTATATTTCTCCGTTAATGCTATTATCCGAAAGTAACTTGTTAAGCCTGCTTATCAGCAATTGTCTGTCACTTTTCAGATCGTCAATAACAGCAATGCGCATTGTAATCCCCTCGGTATGATATAACTATATTCAACATTGTACCACATTTTTTTGTAAAAATCTTGTCTTTGCATATCAATTTGTGACGGATTTCTGCAATTCGTGCTATTTGTATAGAATAAATCGCAAAATATAGGTATAATTATAAAAAATAAAAATATTGGTAAAGAAGGGAAACAAATGAACAAAGCAATCAGACTGACTAAATCGTTCACGGCACTGCTGCTCACAGCGATTATTACGCTCGGCACTTTTGCAGTGACTGCAAATGCGGCAGAGCCAAAAAGTATGGATGCCTCAAAATCGGCAAAGTTTGACACAGCCAAGCTGTATTATATTTATCTTAATTTGCCTGATAAGGACACCGATAAGCCGCTTGCCCGCAACGAGTTCCGTTGGAACATAAACGGTTCAGGATATGGAGCAAATGTAGCTCATCTTGATTATCTCGGCGGTAAGCAATGTAAGATGAAGCTTCAGCGAAAAGATGATTATTACGGTATTAAATGTGATGATTTTAAAAAATGGCTTGATGTTGAAGGTAAAAAGTCAGAGGTAGGTAAGGTTATTCACCAATGGGACGACAAGTTGAAGGCTGATAATCAATATTTCAGATTTGAGCCTGTACCGAACAAAGCAGATACATACTACATAATTGCTAAAATTACCGACCAAAAAAACAACAATCTTTATGTCGGTACGGAGAATAATGCTTATAAACAAGAATCAAAAATTGCATTGACATCTAAAAAAACAGAGTGGGTTGTTAGGGCTACGGATGATGTATCCGAAAATTTCGGAGAACAGCAGATTCCCGGCGGAGATTCCAATAAAATAAAGCCGCAGGAAAACGCTCCTGTTTTTATGCTTTATCCAAAAGATTATATCAGTGATGTAAATGTAAATAATGACGCAGTGGTTCAAGGTAACTGCCTGCAGCTTTATTACACCGGCACAACTCCTAAAATTACTGCGGAATGGGTCAGCTCAAGAAGAGCTTACAGACTGAGAAGCTATGATATTAACGAGAATGTTCCGAAAAATGCTTATGGTTCGTCAGTCCCATATGATGCCGTATGGGATGTAGACGGTGTGAATAACCCAAATAAGGCTGTTATTCATGTTTGGAATAATTCAGGCGACAATCATTTGAGTCAGCTTTGGAGATTTATTCCTGTTGATTCCGAGGCTAATGTTTATTACATTTATAATGTAGCCAACAAGCTGTATCTTTCGATTGAGGGATATGAAAATAAAAACGATAACAATGATGTAAAACTTATTCTTTCAAAAAAAGCTTTTAAGTGGGATTTGAAATTCCTCAATATGAATTCATTAAATTCATATACTGCCGAAGATGTAAAAAACAAAACCGATAAAAGCTCTGCAATAAACAGCGGCAATTGGATGTCACATTTGCCTGATGATATGTATCTTTCAGAGGTTAATATGCCCGGAACGCATGACACAGGCGCAACTTATATGACTGATGTCGCAGAACAACTTTCAATCGTATGTTGTCAGCGGCTTTATCCCGACGAACAGCTTAATTCGGGAGTAAGAGCATGGGATATAAGAATTAACAGAAAAGAATCAATTAACGAAAACAGTAATCCTACTATTATTCACGGAGAAAATTTTTACACCTGCCACAACAGGGACGGCAGTGATATGACTCTGCGTAATATAATGGACACTGCCAAAGATTTTCTTAAAGAACATCCTTACGAAACTGTAGTAATGACCTTGAAAGGTGATTCGAACGGCAGCGATGAAATTATCGGTGATATTGTTTTAAAGCAATATCTGAATAATAAAAATTATCCGATTTACAAACCGCAGAAGGGCGGAAGTGAGTATTCGCCTAAGCTCAAGGATGTAAGAGGAAAAATTGTGTTTATTCGCAGACTTGATTTTTCAGACAGTTACATTAAAAAAGCAGAAAGCAAAGATTTGGGCTTTTCTGTAATGGACGCTTTCGGTATGGATGCAAGCAGATGGGACGATAATGATTATTCTCTTAATAAAAATGCCGTTCGTGTAGGAAACAGCAATATTTATGTACAGGATAATTACGGCGAGCGCGACGCAGATACAAAACTCCTTTATTTTTACAGCACAATTTCCGATGCTACTAAGAATAAATATACCGAGCAAGGAAATTATCTTTTTAACTATTCGGGTGCTAAGGATAATATTAATCAGCCAAGAATAGTAAACAGGTCGCTTATGGAGGACAGCTTTTTGTCACAGCCTGCCACATCAAGCGCTATACAAAGCATTGGTTTTGTTATGGCAAACTATATTGACGCAAAGCTAAGCGAAAGAATTTATATGACAAACTTTGTAGCCCAACACACTCATACATATAACGAAAAGGGCTTTTGCACAATTTGCGGTCAGTATCAGCCTGCCGTTTATAATAAGAGCACCGATGTGTATACGATAAACAACGCAGGTCAGCTTTTCTGGTTCTCATCACTTGTAAACGGCGACCACAGCTATGCTGATTTTGATAAGCAAAATGCAGGTGCAAACGCAGAACTTGCCGCAAACATTGACCTTGAAAATAAGGAATGGGCGCCTGTCAATAATTATAAAGGCAATTTTAACGGCAAAGGACACAGTATTTTAAATCTTAATATAAGCAAGGTTTCAGATTACACAGGACTTTTCGGTTCTGTAAATGAGGGCAGTGTTTCCGATATTACGGTTTACGGCGATATTACAGTCAAAAATTCCGCAAGTCATATCGGCGGTGTTGTCGGCTACATTAATTTGGGTTCTGTCAAAAATGTAGTTTCTTATGTAAATATAAATAATGACAAATACGGTTCGCAGGTAACGCACGCAGGCGGCATTATCGGCTCTGTAGGAAATGATAAAACAGATATTGAGAAATGTATGTACTACGGAAACATTCACCTTAATAATTCTTCCGATTGTATCGGCGGCGTAATAGCTTACTCAAACGGCGGCGCAAGAGTTAAAAACTGCGCAAACTCAGGCACAGTTACAGCAACGCAAAGCGGCGCATATGTCGGCGGTATTCTCGGCTACCTTAACAATACAAACCCGACAATCGAAAACTGTTACAATTACGCAAAGATAAGCGATAACGGCAGTGGCATACATTGCGGCGCAATTATCGGTTGGGCAAGGAATTTTAACAAGTCGAATATCGCAAACAATTATTACAATAAAGATACGGGAAACACTCCGTTCGGTACAGACAGCAAGTTGGGGTTATCGGCAAACGAAAAAACAATTTCCGAATTTAAGTGCGGTGAAGTTGCTTTTAAACTCAACAACAGTGTTACCGACGGCACACAGGCTTGGTATCAGAACATAGACAACGGTCTTACTCCTGACGATTACCCCGTATTTAACGGCGGTACGGTTTATTATGCGGACTTTGACAATACATATTCAAACTTTGAGAAAACACCCGATGAGTTTGACAAGGACGACGACGGCAGATTTATTATAAAAACCTACAGCGACCTTGTAAAACTTTCACAGGTTGTAAGAACCGATTACAAGCGATACGGCGACAAGAATTATATTCTTGTGAATAATATTTACGCAGATGAAAATTCAAGCTGGGCACAGGGAATCGGCTCTGTTGCTGAAAACAAACCGTTTAACGGCACATTTGACGGCAACGGCTACAGCATAGGCGCACTTAATATTTCCGCAGGCGAGTACGGCGGACTGTTTGAATTTATCGGAGAAAAAGGCATTGTAAAAGATTTGTTCGTTTATGACTGCGACTTTAAGGGCAGTGCAAAAACAGGCGGCGGAATTGCGGCTGTAAATGACGGTGTGATTGACCATTGCGTAAGCGGTTTAAACGCTGTATCGGGTACAATCTTTATCAAAAATTTAAAAATCAACGCATCGGAGCTTAACTCGATTCTTAACGCAGATGTCTGCGGCGGTGTTGCGGGTATTAACAACGGTAAAATTACAGGCACACGAAATTGCTCAATCGTAAAGGGCAACGAGTGCGGCGGTATTTCGGCAATTAACACAGGTAAAATTTACGGTTGTGCAAACACAGGCAAGACAGGACTCGATACTTCAACGGTTGCAGGCGGTTTAGTCGGCAAGAACAGCGGCAAAATCGAAAGCTCCTATAACTGCGGCAATGTACTTTGCAAAATCAATTCTGCAAAGGGTTCGATTGTCGGCTTGAACGGCATTGCAGGAACTGACGGTGTAACAGTCAAGAATGTATTTTACACAGCACAAAATTCACTCAATGCAGTAGGCACGGATTCACAGGCAAAAGCCGACAGTACAAATATTGCATACGAAAGAACGGTTGAAATGGCAAGCGCAAGCCTTGCGGATAAGTTAAACAGTGTTACAGATGACAGCATAAACTTTATTTGCTCTGACCTTAACAGAGGTTATCCGTACATCAAAGGCAGCTTCCTAAAGTACAGCGTTAAATCTGTAGGCAGCGGCATTACTCTTTCGGGCAATATGCACTCGTCACTTAATGTAAGCTACACTGCTTATTCAACAGATGACGAACAGTATAAAAAATTCGAGTCGCTTATTAAGGACGGAAAAATTCTTGATTTTTACAAGGGCACACTTTCAGACAATAACGGAAACTCTGCATTTGCGGAATTTTGGTGTGACAATAATTTAAAACTCACCTTGGCGGTAAGCGGCAAAAATGTAAGCCTTGCGGTACTTGACGGCGACGGCGGCATAAAATACATAAAGCCCGACTCTTTTGAAAACGGAAAAGCAGTGTTTACATTATCACAGCCGACTGATTTTGCACTTGTGGAAACCTCGTCAAGCGGCGGCAACAACACAGCCAATACACAGATTGACAATACAACAATAAAGACAGGCGCAACCGTGATTTATACAATTTCATTTACTGCAATTATTGCTTTGCTTGCCTTTGCTGTATTGAAGAAAAGAGGACGCATTGAAAAATAAAAAAATATATATTGCAATTATAGCGGCACTTATTGTTGCAATCGGAGCGCTAAGCGCAGTATTAATCTACAATAACATAAACTCTCAACCTGCCGCACTTGGCGCACTTTAATAAGGAGGGACTATTTATGGGTATATTTGACAGCTTAAAAAATATGACAAATCAGACTGTAAAAAACAATGTTTCAAATGCTGTTTCGGGAGCAGTAAACAATGCAATGTACAAAAGCAAAACATTTGTATTTGCCGATTATCCGAAAAATGCAGATGAACTCAAAAAAATGCCGGAGCTTGACTTTTCGTCACCTCTTTCAACAGCGGCATTTGCAATGCTTGTGTTGCTTGAATATGATGAAAGTCCGGAAAACACAATAGAAATGCTCAATGTATTAAAAGGACCTCAGCCGATGAACGGGATGGATATTCAGTTTTTGCGTGACAGAATCAAGGGCAGGGGATATATTCCTCGCTCGTATTTTGAGGGTTCATCCGTGAAGAACGATTATACACCGAATGTTCCGTACAAAATAACCGTTTCCGAGTATGCATATACCTATCAGAGCGAGGGTTATGCAAAGGTTCAGGTTCAGTCGTCGGGAGCGGACTCACCTCGCCCGATTGAGCTTCGCAGAAAGGGCAATCAATGGTTCTTGTGGCGCAATCTTGCACTCTCCGACATACGAACTCCCGCTTCGAATGACCCTTGGGCATAAAGTAGAGATTTTTATTAAAATCAAGAAAAAAGCAAAGCGTATTTCGAGTGTTGCCCTGTGTGTGCTTATGCTTTTAACGGCTCTTCCGATTACAGCCGTAACCGTAAATGCTTTACAACAATAAAGACGGGCGCAACCGTGATTTATACAATTTCATTTACGGCAATTATCGCTTTGCTGTATTGAAGAAAAGAGGACGCATTGAAAAATAAAAAAATATATATTGCAATTATAGCGGCACTTATTGTTGCAATCGGAGCGCTAAGCGCAGTATTAATCTACAATAACATAAACTCTCAACCTGCCGCACCCACACAGGGTGTGGTAGGGGAGATACGCACTGATTGGGATACAGGCATAGACGAAAACTCAAAAGGCAGTGACAATACCAAAAAAACAGGCGTGCAGATACCCGGCTACAGCACTGCTGAAATGAATGCGGGCGATACCTCTCTGCACATCAGTATCGGCAATCCAAAGTCAAACACCTGCGGCTTATACGCAACGCTAAGGCTTTCCGACGGAACTGTGCTTTATAAATCGGATTTGCTTGAACCCGGCAGCGGTCTTACAGATGTACCGCTTTCAAAGTCGCTTGAGAAAGGCGAGTATCAAGCAATGGTTTTGTATGACTGTGTAACTCTTGACGATTCGCATCAAAAACTCAATTCGGCGGAATCGGAGTTCACACTCAAAGTTAAGTAAAATACCGATAAATTCGGTAAAAATAAAGAAAGAAGTGTTTATATGAAAAAAATAAAATTTATATCGGCAATTATGGCGGCTATGCTCGCCGCAACAGGCGTGGTTTCCGTATCGGCGGCAACCCTTACAAACGAAAATCCCGATTCTTCCACAGAAGTTACCGCAAGAATTGAGGGTACACAACCGGGAGAAGTAAGCTATGTTATTACAATCCCCGATATGGTTGATTTCGGCACTCTTGCACAGCCGCAGACAGATACACAGAGCAACAAGTATCTCAACTTTGATGTGACTGCAACAGAGCTTAAACTTAACGATAACAACTTTGTATCTGTTTATATCAACGGTCAGGACATTGACGATAAGTTCTATATTACACAGAAAGACGCAACCAACCCGTTCAAAATCAAGTATGATATTTATTCGGAAAAAGTAAATGACGATAATCTTGCCGAGAAAGTCGCTATCAATGACGCAGGTGCTCCGGGTGCAAACGGTTTCCACTTTACAACCTTCAGCGCCGATTCACAGGGTCAGGTTCAGGAGGGTACACTTGTACTTAATCAGCAGGCACTCTACGGACAAGACCTTGACGCTATTGCAGGCAATTACAGCGGTACAATGACATTCCACAGCTCAATTGTAACAATATGATTATGAAATGACTGATTTTAAAAAATTGCTTAGTGCAATTGCGGTTTGTACGGTGATTGCCGCAGTCTTTATAACGGCTACCGTTTCGGTAACGGCAAGGGATGAGGGCAGTACGCAGATTACGGCTAACATTTTATCGCCGACAACTCAACCGTATTCCACAGTCCCGACCGTACCCGTACAGGATAACACGAGTATGGTAACGGGAACACAAACATATTTGCTGATAGCCTTGCTGTTGTGCATTGCATTGCTTGCATTTGTTATATTATTATTTTTTATTCACAATAAACATATGAGGTGACTATGAAGGTATTTAATTGTATTTTGGGTATTCTGACTGTTCTTGCGTCAATCTATTGCATATTTTATCCCGGACTTACATTTCTTAACATCGGTTGGATTGTAACGATAATTCTCGGATTATGGGGAATTTCCTCAATTGTTTCGTATGCAGCTTCACGCAACGACGGTAATAATAAAGAAAAAGCTTTAATGGGAACTTTAGGTCTTATAGCAGGCATAGCTGCGGCGGTTGTGTCTGTGCTCGCAATGTTTATGCCCGGCATAAGAGTGATGTTTGATATATTAATCCTTGCGATTTTTGCGGTATGGCTTATTGTAGACGGAATCTCCTCTATAGCAACATCATTCAAGGTTAAAAAATCAGGTTCAAGTGTATGGGTACTTCCGCTTATATGCGGAGTGCTCGTACTGCTTGCAGGCTTATACGGAATATTTAATCTTATATTCACAGCGCAAACACTCGGACTGTTTATGGGCATTTTGCTTATGACATACGGTATAAGACTGATTCTTTCGGCATTTAAAAATTAATTTGCTATCCACTCATTTCCCTTATATAAAACAACAGCCTCTCGGTGTTTTTTCACCAAGAGGCTGTTGTGCTTTTTATATTTGGTTCCGGAGTAAATGTTGGAGTAATATCGGTAAATTATATTTTAGCAGATTGCTTTATCAATCAATTACGCTTTTTCTTTACCATTATTTGCAAATCTTTTTGACGGTCTGTAGATAATCAACGCTATAAATATCAGCACTGCCGTTGTAGCTAAGCTGACAGGGTAAGCGGTCATTATCGTTACAAAAGTTCTGTTTGCGGGGAATACGGTATTTATCCATATTATTCGCAGCACGCATACGCCTACGGTAGTGAGAATTGCAGGAACAAGCGAAAATCCGAAGCCTCTTAAGTATCCCGACATTACCTCATACAGCATTGAGAATATGTAAGCTATAAAAATAATTACAAGTCTTGTATAGCCTATTTCTATTACTTCGGGGTTGTTGTTGAATATTGACAGCAAAAATTTTCCTGTTATAAGCACTATAAGTATTGCCGTTCCCGATGCAATTGCGTCTTCGATAAGACAAAGAAAAAGAGTTTTTTTACAACGGTCAATCTTATTTGCACCAAAGTTTTGTCCGACAAATGTTGTGCAAGCCTGACTAAACGAGTTCATTACATTGTAAGCGATAATCTCTATGTTGAAAGCCGCACTTGACGCCGCAATTACAACAGTGCCGAGGCTGTTAATCGCACCTTGAATTACAATATTCGCAACCGCAAACACCGCACTCTGTATGCCTGCGGGAAGTCCTATCTGCATAATTTTCGCAAAGACTTTTCCGTCTATTCTTAATTTTTTAAATTCTACTTTTATGTATTTGTCGCTTTTTACGAGCTTTATATAAAGAATACCTGCGCTCACAACATTTGCAAGCACTGTTGCGGTTGCTACTCCGTTTACCGACATTTTAAGTACGATTACAAAGAACAGATTAAGCAGTACATTCAAAATTCCCGACAGCGTAAGCGCAATAAGCGGCATTTTGGTTTCGCCTATACTTCTGAAAATCGCCGCCTCAAAGTTGTATAGCAGTATGACAGGCATTCCGAGAAAATATATTCTCAAGTACAACAGTGCAAGCTCAAGCACATCGTCGGGTACATTCAGCACCGTAAGCAACGGCTCGGCTATAAGTTCGCCGATTATCGCAACCAATACACCGCCGATTACAGACACCACCATTGAGGTATGCACCGCCTTTTGTACGGTCTGCCTGTCATCTCGTCCTATGGCATTTGCTATTACAACATTTGCGCCGAGCGCTATGCCGATAAATAAGTTCAGTATCAGACCGATAATTGGGCTGTTTGCTCCTACTGCCGCTACCGCTGCGGTTTTGTCGGTTTGTGCAAAGTTGCCTACTATTGCTATATCGGACGCATTAAAAAGCTGTTCGAGTATTCCCGTTGCCGCAATCGGCAGGGCAAAAACAGGCAGTTTGTTCCATATACTGCCGTTGAGCATATCAAGTTTTTGCTTTTTTAATTCTTTTTCCATTCAATCCACCTTTTCGTTTCACATAAATTCATACTATATAGATTATATTCCTAATTTTTACAATTTTCAACTGTTAAATGGTTGCATATAGACATAAGGTTTATTATAATATAAGGAAAGAAAAATTATGAAATGAAAAAATGAAATGAACATTTGCATTTATAGGGGTGGCATTATTTATGGAAATGGATAAACTAAAGCCAAAACAAAGTGCTTTTATTACAAAGGTTGGCGGTGACGGAGCATTAAGACACCATTTGCTTGATATGGGACTTACACCCGGCACTGAAATTACTTTGCAGAAAATAGCGCCGATGGGCGATCCGATTCAAATTGAAGTGAGAGGCTATGAGCTTACGCTCCGACTTGATGAGGCTAAGAAAATTGAAATTGAAAACATACACGAACGAAAAGTTGTTGCCGACAGCAAACCGCAAAGACATAAATCTATTCCGCATCCACGAGTAGGCGAGCTTGGCGAGGCAAACGATTATCATATTCACGATGAAAGCAAAGCACTGCCGAAAGACAGCAAACTTACATTTGCGCTTGCAGGAAACCAAAACTGCGGCAAAACCACTTTGTTTAATCAGCTTACGGGCGCTAATCAGCATGTGGGCAATTTTCCGGGTGTTACCGTAGACAGAAAAGACGGCACAATTAAAAATCACCCTGAGGCAACAGTTACCGACTTGCCGGGTATTTACTCATTGTCGCCGTATTCGAGCGAAGAAATAGTTACACGAGATTTCTTGATAAAAGATAAGCCGAGCGGAATTATAAATATTGTAGACGCCTCAAACCTTGAGCGAAATCTATGCCTTACTATGCAGCTTATGGAACTTGGTATTCCTATGGTGCTTGCGCTGAATATGATGGACGAGGTGCGAGAAAACGGCGGAAGTATCAGAGTAAACGAGCTTGAGCAAATTCTCGGAATACCTGTTATTCCTATTTCGGCCGTAAAAAATGAGGGTATAGACGAGCTTGTAAGTCACGCACTTCATGTGGCAAGATTTATGGAAAAGCCGGGGCGAATAGATTTTTGCACAGACAGTGTAGATAAAAAAGACCCTGTCGGAGCGGTTCACCGCTGCATACACGCCGTAGTGCATATGATAGAGCCTGAGGCAAAGCAATCGGGACTGCCGCTGCGATTTGCCGCAACAAAGCTGATAGAAAACGATGTGCCTATTGAAAAGCTGCTTAACCTGACCGATGACAAAAAGCAGGCATTTGAGCACATTGTATCCGTAATGGAAGATGAAACGGGACTTGACCGAGAGGCCGCCATTTCAAATATGCGATTCAGCTTTATAGAAAAAATGTGTCAAAAAACAGTTGTCCGTCCGCACGAAAGCAAAGAGCATAAGCGAAGTATGAAAATTGACCGATTGCTTACAGGCAGATATACCGCTATTCCTTGCTTTATTGCAATTATGGCACTCATATTCGTTATGACCTTTAACCTTGTGGGCGCATGGCTCTCTGACCTAATGAGTTTAGGCGTAGATTCTGTTATATCGCTTATAGACAACGCACTCACCGCCGTACAGATTAACCCTGTTGTGCATTCGCTTGTGGTAGACGGCATATGCAACGGTGTGGGCAGTGTAATCAGCTTTTTGCCTACAATCGTAACTCTGTTTTTCTTTTTGTCTATTCTTGAGGATACAGGTTATATGGCAAGGGTTGCCTTTGTAATGGATAAGCTGTTAAGAAAAATAGGACTGTCGGGCAGAAGTTTTGTGCCAATGCTTATAGGCTTTGGCTGTTCTGTTCCTGCAATTATGTCAACACGAACACTCTCAAGCGAAAGAGATAGAAAAATGACAATCCTGCTCACTCCGTTTATGAGTTGCAGTGCAAAACTGCCGATTTATTCGCTGATTATAAGCGTATTTTTCCCAAGGCAGTATCAGGCGCTTGTAATGGTGGGACTATACATATTCGGCATTATTTGTGCCATTATTTATGCTTTGATTTTAAAAAGCACAAAGTTCAAGGGCGAGCCTGTTCCGTTTGTAATGGAGCTGCCTAATTACCGACTTCCATCGGCAAAGAGCGTTGTGCATCTCATTTGGGAAAAGGCAAAGGGATTTATAGAAAAGGCATTTACAATTATTTTTGTAGCGTCAATTATAATTTGGTTTTTGCAGACCTTTGACGCAAGATTTAATGTTGCCGAATCACCCGAACAGAGCCTGCTTGCAATGATTGGCAGCTTGGTTGCTCCTATTTTTGCTCCGCTCGGATTTGGCGATTGGCGAGTATCAACAGCTCTCATTACAGGCTTTACAGCAAAAGAAAGCGTTGTGTCTACACTTACTGTACTTATGGGCGGAAATGCCGAGCTTGTAAGTACATTGTTTACTCCTTTTACCGCCGCTGTATTCCTTGTATTTACTTTGCTTTACACTCCTTGCGTTGCCGCTATTGCAACCGTAAAGCGAGAAATGGGCGGCACTAAGGCGGCTGTCGCAACTGTTATTATTCAGTGCGCAATCGCATGGTGTGTGGCTTTTCTTATTCACGCAGTCGGTCTTGCCTTTGGCTTGGCTTAACGGAGGGCGAATATGGATATACCGAGTATTATAATTTTAGTAATTGTAGCTCTTTTGGTTATTCTCGCCGTAAGAAAAGCTAAAAAGGATAAGATGATTTCAAAGTGTGGCGGTAATTGCTCAGCCTGCACGCTAAAATGCAATAAAAAATAATTTAAGCAAGGCGGTTTAATTTCCGCCTTGCTTTTTTGTGATTACCAAATGGCATAGCAAGCAATTTGAAATAGGCATTAGACATTTGTAAAACAAAGGAGTATAATATAAATACAGTTTAAATACAAGCTGAATTTCTTTGAAAGGTTGATTATAATGAAAAAGTTAATAGCATATTTTTCGCCAAGCGGTAACACTAAGGCAATGGCAGAAAAACTTGCAAAGGCAACGGGCGCAGACTTGTTTGAAATCAAGCCGCAGACGCCCTACACAAGAGCCGACCTCGACTGGACAAACAAAAACAGCCGTTCTTCGGTTGAAATGAACGATAAAAGCTATCGTCCGCAGATTGCCCAGCTTCCTAACAGTCTTGCGAATTACGATACAATTTTTATCGGTTTCCCAATCTGGTGGTATGTTGCTCCAACAATTATCAACACATTTGTAGAAAATGTTGACTTAGACGGTAAAAAGGTTATTCCGTTTGCAACTTCCGGCGGCAGCGGAATGGGTAAGACTTTGGCAAATCTAAAGCCGAGTTGCCCGGGCGCAAATTGGGTTGAGGGTAAAGTAATCAACGGTATGAGCGAAAAAGCCCTTGCCGATTGGGCAGAAAAACTTTAATTTAATAAGGTAAAGCTATGCATAGGCTGTATGAGTGTTGGTGCGGCGGAGAAAACTATGACGGCGCACAACCGTGTAATTTTGATTGGGTAAAGCACCTTAGAGAGGAATGTGAAAAGTACAATGTCACTTTTTGCTTTATAGAAACGGGTACTGTGTTTATCAAAGACAGCAAAACTTATCTTATGCCGAAAAAACAGCTTCAAAGCAAGATGGCTTATAAATCTAAAATGAATTTAAACGAAAAACCGATCGAATGGAAACTTTGCGATAACTTCGGTGACAAAATCCCGAAAAATAAGCTCTATATGCCATTAAGCGAAAATTAAAATACAGATAAATATTTTACATTATGCTTGACAGTGTATGATTATTTTTTATATAATTGTAACAGTTTGTTTTTAGGAGAGTTTCTATGGAAAGAGAAAGTTTTAAGTCACGGCTTGGATTTATTCTTGTAAGTGCGGGCTGTGCAATCGGTATCGGCAATGTATGGCGATTCCCGTATGTTGCAGGCGAAAACGGAGGCGGTCTGTTCGTTTTGCTTTACCTCGTTTTCCTTGTTCTTATGGGTATTCCCGTATTGACAATGGAGCTTGCGGTCGGTCGGGCAAGCCGAAAAAGCGCCGTGCTCGGCTACAAAAAACTTGAAAAGCCAAAAAGCAAATGGCATATTCACGGTTGGTTCTGTATGCTTGGCTGTTATCTGCTGATGATGTACTACACAACCGTTTCGGGGTGGATGACAAGCTATTTTTACAAATTTGCAACAGGCACTTTTGAAAGTGGAATGACCTCTGAGCAAGTCAGCGGTGTATTCTCTCAGTTGCAGTCAAACCCGATTGAAATGGTTATATGGATGGCTATTATTACCATACTCGGCTTTTTGGTGTGCAGCAGAGGTATTCAAAAGGGAATAGAAAAGGTGAGCAAGGTTATGATGATTGCTTTGCTTGTGCTCATTCTCGCACTTGCCGTAAACAGCATTTTGCTTAGCGGTGCAGGCGAGGGACTTAAGTTTTATCTTGTTCCCGATTTTGAAAAAGTATCCGAAATAGGTATCGGCAACATTGTTTCCGCCGCTATGAATCAGAGTTTCTTTACTTTGAGCCTCGGTATTGCGGCTATGGAAATTTTCGGAAGTTATATGTCAAAGGACGATACTCTTCCGGGCGAGTCCGTGAAAATCTGCGCACTCGATACTTTTGTGGCAATTATGGCGGGACTTATTATTTTCCCTGCGTGTTTCTCATACGGAGTTGAGCCCGACCAAGGCCCTGCACTCATATTTATTACTCTGCCGAATGTATTTGTAAATATGGCAGGCGGAAGAATTTGGGGCACACTGTTCTTTTTGTTTATGACTTTTGCGTGTTTTTCAACTATCATTGCCGTTTTTGAGAATATCATTTCGTTCTGCATTGATATGTTCGGCAGCAGCCGTAAGAAGTCGGTAGTCATAAATGCGGTTATTATTCTTATTGCAAGCCTGCCTTGCGTTTTCGGATTTAACATTTGGAGCGGTTTTGAGCTGTTTGGTCAGAATGTTCTCGGTATGGAGGACTTCCTTGTAAGCAATATTCTGTTGCCTGTAGGTTCACTTATTTACCTGTTGTTCTGCGTTACAAAATTCGGTTGGGGATTTGACAATTACCTTACTGAATGTAATACAGGCAAGGGTATGAAATTTGCAAGATTTTTAAAGCCTTATTTCCAATTCGTACTCCCGATTCTTGTGCTTATTGTACTTGTACAGGGCTTTATAAAATAATTTAAAATCAAATCTCCCGATATTGCATTAATCTTGCGTATCGGGAGATTTTTTTGTCTAAACAGTGAGTTAAACCGTAATTCTAAAATTTTGAAAAATATTTTCAGAAAAATTATTGCAATTAGTGCAACTTTTACCTTTTTTGCAATGTAATTGAGGTGATAATTTTGAAAAACATTAAAAACTTTTTTACATTACCAAACGAGGTTTTCTGCCTTATGCTCACTCCGTCCGAGCTTGCCGTTTTAAGCTATCTTGTGCGTTGCAGTGATGATACAGGCATTTGCTATCCGTCTATTCATACAATTGCAACAGCTTGCGCAATGTCAGACAATACAGTACGCAAGTGTGTGCGAAAACTTGAGGACAGAGAGATTATCTCAAAGTCCGGCGGCTTTCGTGCGAGCAAATTCGGCAAGGAGCAGAACACTTCTTTTATATATGAACTCAACCCGAGTTTTTACAACGAAGGTTTTGCAAGAGCAAATCTTGTGGATTATTTTACAAAGAGAAACGCTCAACCTTAAAAAATCAATGCAGTAGGGTGCTTAAAATATTGAGGATAACCGCTTTATTTTTTGCACCTGCCTGCTTCATAATCTGAACCCTAATAAAACTAAATAAAGAAAACTTATTAAAAAATACTAACCGAACATTCGCAGTCGGTCGCCGATTGTGAGTGCTTTTTGTATTTTCTCCGTTTAAGTATTTTTACTGCAATATAGCAGTGAATTTTATATGCTGAAAAGCATTATTTTTGAAAAAATTGAGTAAACTTTTTTTGTTTTTGGGAGGATAATTTAGCGTTAGCTAAATTTCAATGCCCGATTGACACTCCGCTAAACCATAATTTACTAATGCTGACATTCAGAACAGAAAGCAAAAAAATAAAAACCACTGCAAAAATGCAGCAGTCTTTAAAAATATGACTGTATCTGTAAGCCGGGTTCTGTCGTGAACAGCTATCTATCTTGGCAGCCCGTTGCCGGAACTGCTCAATGCCACCTCCTAAGGACACGCCGAGCAAGCGTATAATGTCCTACCACGGTGTTGCTTCAAATAGGGTTTACACGGCAGATAACTCTCGCTATCTCCGGTGAGCTCTTACCTCACCTTTCCATCCTTACCACAAAAGTGGCGGTAATTTTCTGTTGCACTATCCCTGGAGTCGCCTCCGGCGGCCGTTAGCCGTTATTTTTGCTCTGTGAAGCCCGGACTTTCCTCGCAAAACGCCTTTCGGCAATTTCCCGCAGCTGTTCAATACACTCATAAATATAATATTATATGATTTTTTGCAAAATGTCAACTTAAATTTTCATAAAATAGCTTGATATATCCACTTTTTCAGTTTATAATAAATAAAGATTTGTAACAAAGGAGAGTTTATAATGGACATAAGACAGAAATCACTCGAAAAGCATTACGAATGGAACGGTAAAATCGAGGTAATATCACGAGTTCCTATTTCTAATGCTGAGGATTTATCTCTTGCATATACACCGGGTGTTGCCGAGCCTTGCCTTGAAATTCAGAAAGATTACGACAAGTCTTTTGAGCTTACAAGAAGAAACAATCTTGTTGCAGTAGTAACAGACGGTACAGCGGTTCTCGGTCTTGGCGACATCGGCCCCGAGGCAGGTATGCCTGTTATGGAGGGCAAATGCGCTCTCTTTAAAGAGTTCGGCGATGTTGACGCATTTCCTATCTGCGTAAGAAGTAAAGATGTTGACGAAATCGTAAATGCAATTTACCTTATCAGCGGTTCATTCGGCGGTATTAACCTTGAGGATATTGCCGCTCCCCGTTGCTTTGAAATTGAGAAAAAACTTAAGGAAAAGTGCGATATTCCGATTTTCCACGATGACCAGCACGGTACAGCCGTAATCGTTGCCGCAGGTCTTATCAATGCTTTAAAGCTCGTTGGCAAAAAGTTTGAGGATATTAAGGTGGTTATGAACGGCGCAGGCGCAGCAGGCATTGCCATTGCCAAGCACCTCCTCAATATGGGCGTTAAGAACATTATACTTTGCGACAGTAAGGGTATCATCTGCAAGGGTGACGAAAGACTTAATGCCGTTAAGCGTGAAATGGCAGAGATTACTAACCTTGAGCATATGACAGGCACACTCGCAGACGCTATGAAGGGCGCAGATGTATTTCTCGGTATTTCAGCCGCAGGCTGTGTAAGCGAAGAAATGGTTGCTTCTATGGCAAAAGACCCAATCCTCTTTGCTATGGCTAATCCTACTCCTGAAATTATGCCTGACCTTGCCAAGAAAGCAGGCGCTGCCGTTGTAGGTACAGGCAGAAGTGACTTCCCGAACCAGATTAACAATGTTCTCGCTTTCCCGGGCATTTTCAGAGGTGCTCTTGATTGCCGTGCAAGCGACATCAACGAAGAGATGAAAGTTGCCGCTTCATTTGCAATCGCTTCGCTCGTAAGCGACAGTGAGCTTAATGCCGACTACATTCTTCCCGAGGCTTTCGATAAGAGAATCGGTAAGACTGTTGCCGAGGCTGTTAAAAAAGCCGCTATCGAAACAGGCGTTGCAAGAATTTGATAAATGTATAAATTTACGGGGCTGTCGAAAGGCAGTCCCTTTTGTATTTGAATTTTTTGTAATTATATAGTATAATAGATGTATTAAGACAAAAAGTTGGTGCATAGCTTGATAATTCACGATATTTCAAGAGATATTCTCACAAGCAAGGTCTACGAGGGCGACCCCCAGACCGAGGTAAACAGAATAAAAAGTATTGAAAACGGCGATGATTACAATCTTTCTGCCATTAGTATGAGCACCCACACAGGCACTCATATTGACGCTCCTCTGCATTTTTCGAGCGACGGCAGTTCTATATCCAAAATGCGCCTTAATACCTTTACGGGCAAATGTACGGTAGTCACGGTCAACGGTATTCTTACGGGCGAAGATATGGACAAAATTCTTGCGCACAGCCGTAAGAAACTGCTTTTGCACGGCAACTGCAAGGCTTTTGTGTCTGCTTTTGCCGCCAGAGTGCTCGCTGACAGCGATGTGGTTATGATTGGCACGGACGCACAGTCAATCGCACCCGAATATGACGAGAACGAAACGCACAAAATACTTGCAAATGCAGGCATTGCGATTTTGGAAAACCTTGATTTATCGGATATAGCAGACGGCGACTATGAGCTTTTTGCATTTCCTATTAAGCTTGGCGGTCTGGAGGCGGCACCTTGCCGTGCAATTTTGTTTGAACAGGAAAGAGGTCTTTGATATGGTAAAAATGGTAGTATTTGATTTGGACGGCACACTTGTAAATTCTCTTGTTGACCTTGGTATTGCCACCAATGAGGGACTTAAGCAGGCAGGCTTGCCTGTACATCCTATGGAGAATTACAATCATTTTGTAGGCAACGGCAGAGAAATGCTTGTAAAGCGTGCAATGGGTGAGAAAAGCGAAGATAAGGCACTTTTTGATACGGTTATGAACGGATTTAACACTTACTACGGCGCTCACAGCAACGACCATACAGCCGAGTACAAGGGCTGTACCGAACTTTTGGAGCAGCTCGACAAAAACGGTATTATGACGGCCGTACTTTCAAACAAACCCGATGAATTTGTAGGCGCTATCCTTGCAAAAGTGTTCCCGAACCATAAGTTTACCGAGGCTTGGGGCAACAAAAAGGAATATAAGTGCAAACCCGACGGCGAGGCTTTAAACGCAATTTTGAGCAAGCACAATGTAAAGCAGAGCGAGTGTATTTATATCGGCGACAGCGATGTTGATGTGTTCACCGCAAAGAATGCAGGCGTAAGTATGCTTGGCGTTGAATGGGGATTCAGAGGCAGGAAAGAGCTTACGGAGGCAGGCGCTCCGCAGGTTGCCGCAACCGCCGACGAACTTTTGAATATGATTTTGGCACAGAAATAAGGACGAGCGATGAACAAGGTAAATTATCAGAAAATTCTTGACGGAATAATCTCTAATCTTCAAAAGACAAATACTGTTCCGACACTGCTTTTGCATGTCTGTTGTGCGCCTTGTTCAAGCTATTGTCTTGAGTATTTGTCGCAGTATTTTAAAATCACGGTTTTCTTTTATAATCCCAATATTTCTGAAAGGGCTGAATATCAGCACAGATTAAACGAAGAAAAACGCTTTATTTCCGAAATGAATTTTAAGTACCCCGTAAATATTATTGAGGGCGAATATTCTCCTTTAGAATATTTTTCTGCCGTAAAAGGTCTTGAAAACGAACCCGAGGGAGGGGAAAGGTGTAAAAAATGCTTTGAACTGCGCCTTGAAAAGACCGCCCGCATTGCCCGGGAAATGAATTTCGATTACTTTACAACCACTTTGACGATAAGTCCGTTGAAAAACGCACCGTTACTGAATCAAATAGGTGAGCGTTTTGCTGATGTTTACGATGTAAAGTGGTTAAACAGTGATTTTAAGAAAAAAGAGGGTTACAAACGCTCAATCGTACTTTCTGCCGAGCATAATTTGTACAGACAGAATTACTGCGGCTGTGTTTTTTCAAAGCGTGAGGCGGCGGAAAAAGAATAAATTTACAGAATTTTGAAAAAGTTTGAAAAAAATTCAAAAAAATCTTGACAAACGGCTGAAAAAATGGTATAAAATATATCGTTGCGTAAGATAATCGGCAATACGGAGAGATGTCCGAGTGGTTTAAGGAGCTAGTCTTGAAAACTAGTGATCCCGCAAGGGACCAAGGGTTCGAATCCCTTTCTCTCCGCCATTTATTCAATATTTTTTGTAGTTTAACTACACGGAGGATTACTCAAGTGGTTAAGAGGCTCCCCTGCTAAGGGAGTAGGTCGCTAACGCGGCGCGAGGGTTCAAATCCCTTGTCCTCCGCCAAAGGATAGTCTGAGGTTTTATACTTCAGACTATCCTTTTTATTAACTAACAAAAGTTTTTTGGCGTTCAGTAAAAACTTTCCTCGACAATGAACAGGTGTAGGTATTTAACGCTTTCATACTCTACAGTCTATGTCACACTATCTCCCAACAGGGTGATTGTTTTATGCGAACTTTCACAAGTTGGCTCGAATAGAGTCTTTTTATCTCTATTCCTTCACACTTTTGTCAGGCTCACATTATTTTGTATTGTATCGCACTTTTAGACTTTATGTAGAAAAGTCGGGTTTTAATTATTATCATAGTATTAAAGGCTGTTACAAAATTTGTAGCAGCCTTTTCTTAGTTGAATTTTTGATTTTAAGTTGTAATTTTTGCTAATTAATTGGAATTTGCTTTAAACAATATTTCTTATACCAACTATTATCCGCTGATATTAATCTACTGTTCTATGACTTATAGCAAAGCCATAGAGCTTCCAAAACTTGCAAATGAAAATAGGAAATAATACGGTGCAGTTGTAATAGTTAAAATAAAAACCGAATAGAATTTTTTTGGCTTGCTTAATTCGGATTTTCTGAACACGAAAAAGTAATACATAATACAGCTTGCTATGAGAGAAACCGCAATCAAGGCAAGAATAATGTAAAAGCTCTCAGCAAATGCTTGATTGTTAACGCCCAAGTATGAATATTGAGGATAAATGGCATAGATGAACAGACAGAAGTAATACTGCAGAAATGTTATACCATCAATTTGAATTACAGAGATATTTGTAGTATTGCTTAAAATTATTAAAACTAAAGAAACAATGCCAATCGCTGCTAAGTCAGCCACAATGCCAAATATATAGATATCTCTCTTCATCTGAGAAGTTATGTATTCATCGCCATACTTAACCGAAAGGAGGTATGTAACATAGCCGGAAATTATAAGCTTGCCTAAAAATATTAATCCAAAGAAAAATAAAAATACTGTTACTACCATAAATGTAATATTCATTAAATCACCTACTTAATTTGATTTTAGCTTTTTGTAAACATAATTAGGAATAAATCCATTTTTATTTTCATTAAGTATATTTCTTCGATATTCATAGTAGCTATAAAAATTCCCCCTCAATAAAGTTTGCATTGATACTTGTACGCAATTATAATCAAAAAGATTATAAATTATCTATAATGTTGGTTATGTTCTCTGGCTTATATTTAATCAGCGTTTCCCAAAGGTTCAACCTTTCATCAATACCATATTTGGAAGCATAAATCATCATTAGTGTAAATATATCTTCTTCATCATAACCTTGTTTTCCTCTGCTCTTAGTAAGATAATTATGTTCAACTATTCGTGAAAAACCTCCGGTTATCAAATTGTATTTATAAAAAGGATTTTATTATATATATCAATTATAAAAAAAAGTAGGAGAAATCAGGAAATAGTATGGAGCAGTCATTAACACAAAAATCAGCAAAGTACAGATTTTTTGCTTTTTTGTAAGATCCGGGTTTCTGAAAATTGTAAAATAATCAAAAAACAAGCTGATAAGTGCGGATATTGCAATTGTCACTAAAATAAAAAGAAATGAAATGAAAAATGAATTCTGTTGGGAATAATCAGGCGCATACATAAACGAGAAAAGACTCATACTAAAATACACAACATAATTTTCAAAACCTGAAAAATAACTCGGCAAATCACTCAAATTCTTAATAAAACTTATCACAATCATACTAAAAGATGCTATTAGATCAGCAAACACTCCATTGCGATAAAGTTTTCTCCTGATTTCTTTATCAATTATTTTTTCTCTAAACAAAGCGTTATCCACGCATTTCGCCAACAGTACCATAAAATATTTTGGCAAAAGCAAAACTATGAGAAAAACCGGTAATATATATAAAATTATATCCATAGCAAAATCACCTTCACTTTTAAAGTCCTTTTAATTCGTAATTGAAGTATCAAATAATCTAACCGCATTACCGAATTGTACCATATAAGCGTCTGTACCCTCAGGGTTAATCTGATTTACCCAGTTATTGTTGCAGTATGCAAACATATTTGTTCCAAAGATATTTGATTGAGTGTCACAATACATATCTGCATTTAAAAATCTGCCTGTAACCGGATCATAGTAACGGCTCTTGAGATAATACAAACCGGTTTCACTGTCATACACATATCCTCGAAAACGGAACGGATTTATATTTGCAAGATCACAGTCCGAGGTATGTGCTTTAGTCATATCAGAGTCAATAATTTAAAGTTTTTACACGCTATATAATATCATAATAATAAAATTCAAAATATTTCCGAATGGAATTAACAAAAAATATGGAGCCGACATAATTGCAATAAGTAATGAATATCGTTTCTTTTTTTCTAATAAATCAAGATTTTTAAATATAAAAAATCTGCAAAGTAAGAATATTATTACAGATGATAAAAATATGGTCGAAATAGTAAATAATATACTCTGTAAATTTGAATAGTTAGTTCCTGTTGTTATCATATATATAAGTAGTATAACGGAATTTTGTACTGCATATTTAATGGATTCACCTAAAATTACAGGAAATAATATCGAAAGAATAACCATTGAAATCGATTCTGCTAAAAAGCAACAGCCTAAAATTTTCCAAATTGTATTATTGTATTCATTACTTAGAAGTGGCTTTGGTAATTTGGAATTAATTATATATACAGATACGCAATTTGCTAAAATTGTTTCCAAAAATGCTATAACGATTATAAAAAGCAGTGTAATAATCGGAGAGCATATGTAATGCATCATATTTAACACCTCTAAACTTTTAACAATCAATTAATTTGTTGTAAACTTTATTGGGATAAAAATCAAGCTTAAATACATTACCATATATACTTTTGATTTTATCCTTGTATTTTTTACTTTCACTACTAAAGGTTCCTTGAAGTAATATATCCATTGAAGATTAAACACAATTATAACTATCTAAATCATATCCTCTATTTAATTCGTAATTAGAGGTATGTAACTCATTAAGCCATTCATTGCCAGTCCAATAATCACGGGCTATTTGACAAACATCATAAATTACTATGCGTTTACCGTTTTCGTAGCAAGTGAATTTTAAATTATTGGCATTTGACCAAGAATACATTTTTGTTAACTTTTTATAATCACATTTACAAAATTAAATTTTTGCTAATTAATTGGAATTTGCTTTAAAATATATCCCTTATAACGAGCGTTATCCATTCCTCGTGGCAGTAAATAGTCTTTTCTGTAGCAATAAAGATAATTTTCTGTTGCAAGCAAATCGTCAAATACACATTCATCAGAAAGCTTCTTTTTAGTTCCGGTTTCTATATCGACCTCCCACAAACCGTTATTTTCATCCTCAACGGTTGTTCTTACTATATTCCACTCTGACTTTTCAGCCGAAAAATAAATTTTATTATTATTGTAAGTAACTGATTGAACATAATTATGTAAGGCTGCTCGTGATATTTCTCCGGTTTTTAAATTGTATTTTAAGAAAGTACATTCTTCAGAAGTGTTTATCAGATCTTTGCAGCAATATAAAAAGTAATCATTAATAATAGCCGGCTCGTCCAAGTCACTCAATGTACTATGTTCAAAGTGTGATTTCTGCAAATATGTATCCACATCATATTGAAAAATTTCATATTTGTATTCATTTTTTGTAATAACATTAAGTGTATTGCTGTTTATAGAAATATAGAATATTTCACCGATATAATCTATTTCTTTCCTGTCGTTTATATTCTTAGCATCAACAATTACAAGTTTCTTTTTGTCAACTGAATATAAAACCCTGTCGCCATCAAAGAAAAGGATTTGGCTTTGTTCATCTAATTTTTGCTTTTCTTGTGTTGCGTGATTTTCCATATACAAACAGCCGTCATCGCAATAAACTTCAATATTCTCTATTCTTTGCGAAGTAATTGAAGTTGAAACATTTTCTTTTCTGTCAGAATAATAAATATCAGCCCTATAATACATAGGGTCTTTTACATATAAATTGCCGTCCTTATATACCATATAATCATCTGACATAGGAAACCTTTTACCGTTATAAATACGCATACTGTTGCAACCGTATTCATAGCTGTTATAATACGAAGTATCGCTATCCGGTTTAAGGTCAACTTTTTCTTTGCTCAGAATAAAAAAAGCAATAACCAAAAGTAAAGCAGATAATATAATTAAAAATATGAGTAACGGCGACAATTTCTTTTTTACTTTCATAATATCACTTTCTCCTTGGAAATTTACAAATACAGTAATCATTATGTATTAATTACTCTGAAACTTTTAATATATCAAATTCATAACAGCTATAATTTAATTTATGCTGCAAAAACACAGATAAGGCTGTATTCGTAATAATTTGTTTATTAACGGTTCCGTGAAATTTACCAGTAACATTTCCATATTTAACCTCAGCTTAATTCTACCATACAAAAGATAAATAAGCAATAATAATTAATCACTTTGCATAAAATCATCTAATTGCACTATGTATTATTGTCTTATTTGTGCAATATTTTAGGCTGCTACAAATTTTGTAACAGCCTTTTAAAATCTTATTTTATCTTTCACAATTTCATTTATCTTTTTTACTGTTTTCTTATCTTGAAACTGCAAAAACAGATGATCATAGCTTACATCTAATTTTTTCACAAGCCTTTTTATATTATCAATGCTCGGTTCGGATTTTGCTGTTTCCCACTTCGTACATGTTGTTCGGTCAATATGCAATTTTTGCTCATATCTGTTTGAGTGAATCCGCAGCGTTTTCTTGCAAGATTAAGGTTATAAGCAAACGACATATCCATTTTTCTACTCCTTTCTTTATATAGTTCCTGCCTATTGAAATATCCTTCATCTATTATCGCTTGTATAAATTTTATGGTTTCAGCTTTATTCCTCTCAAGCCCCATATCAAATAGCATATCAAAAGCGTATTTAAACACCATTTTATCGTTTTCGGTATAGTTATAATTGAGAGTTAATTTATATAATTTTTCGATTTTCATTTTACAGCACTTCCTCCTGTTTGATTTTTAGTTTATGGTTATATAGTATCACACTTTTAGACTTTATGTAGAAAAGTCGGGTTTTAATTATTATCATAGTATTAAAGGCTGTTACAAAATTTGTAGCAGCCTTTTCTTAGTTGAATTTTTGATTTTAAGTTGTAATTTTTGCTAATTAATTGGAATTTGCTTTAAACAATATTCCTTATTCATTGCCAGTCCTATAATCACGCGCTCTTTCACAAACATCATAAATTACTATGCGTTTACCGTTTTCGTAAGTAGTAAAAAATAATTGATTGGCATTTGACCAAGAATACATTTTTGTTAACTTTTTATAATCACATTTACAAAATTAAATTTTTGCTAATGGATCAACTAATGGTCCTAATGAAATCATAAAATAATACGGAGCTGTAGTAATAGCCAATATACCCAAAGAACATATTTTTTGCATTTTGCTTAAATTAGATTTTTTAAATATAAACAAGTAATTAATTAGTAATCCTATCAAAGCCGAAAGAATAATTAAGTATAATAGAGGCTGAACAGAATAAATATACCAATCAACATCAGAAGCAATGGTTGAGTAATCAGGATATACTGCAATATAAAAAATATAAAAAATACAATTATATATGGTTATATCGTCAAATTTCAAAAAACTATCATACTCCAACAGATTTTGAATAAACAAAATAAGTGGTAGAATAACAACAGATAATAAGTCCGATATAAAGCCACAAATTATAGTCTTCTTTTTCATTTCTTTTGTAAAGTTGCTTTTACACAAAGTATTTGAAAGTATTTCTGAAGTTATAAAACAAGTTACACATTTAATAGCAATAGAAATGGCTAAAAATAAAAAGCAAATCATAACAAACATAAAAACATAATTCATAAAAACACCTCTTAACATTAGCTTGTTTTTTTCAATTTGTTGTAGATATAATTAGGTACACAGCCCTTTCTGTTTTTTATTATTATATTTCTTTGCTTTTCATAATGTCCATAAAATGTTCCCTTTAATAAAATATCCATTGATGCTTGTACACAATTATAAGAAAATAAGTCGTAACTCTTACATTTTCCGTTTCCTTTTATTTCTAAATAGTGATATCCTGCTGGAGTAGTATGATCTGGAACATATTGATTTATGTTTTCCTTATATATGTTGCATACATCATATATATTTATTTTTTTCCCATTTTCATAAATTGTTTTTGTTAATTGGTTTGCATTTGAATTTGAATATAATTTTTCTAATAATTCTTTTGCATATTTTAATGATTTAGTAAAATTTCCATTTAATCTAATTAACCCATCAGCAGAATTATCATGCAATTTTGTTGCATATTCACCGCTACCATTTATATCATCATTAGAATCGATTGCATTAAGTGCATAAACATATAAATTATATCCTTTACGTGGATCAAATCCATTTAAATAACTATTTAATTCCTCAATAGTAAAATCTTTTTTACCGCAAGGTCTTAATATTGCATGTTTAGGTCCCCAGTAGAAGTACCACCAGTTATTTACTGAATCTTGCAATAATAGTGAAGTATGCCCCATACCGTTAACCGCATTACCAAATTGTACCCAATAAGCATCTGTACCCTCAGGGTCAATCTGATTTACCCAGTTATTGTTGCAGTATGCAAACATATTTGTTCCAAAGATATTTGATTGAGTGTCACAATACATATCTGCATTTAAAAATCTGCCTGTAACCGGATCATAGTAACGGCTCTTGAGATAATACAAACCGGTTTCACTGTCATACACATATCCTCGATAACGGAACGGATTTATATTTGCGAGATCACAGTCCGAGGTATCTGTTTGTGATATGATTTTACCGAATACATCATATGTATAAGTTACAACAGTTTTACCTGAACTATCTACAATTTTCTCTATATCACCTTGCAAATTTTTTACATAATAATACTTATTACCATAACGGGACATTGCTATAACATTTCCATTTGAGTCATAATGGAAGAAAAGAACAATACCTGAGGCGTCCATTCCTGTAAGGTTTTTGTTATTATCGTAATAATAATTGATTCGTTCATCATTATACTTTTTCTGTGTTCTCAATCCCTCGCTGTCATACTGCATAGTAATAGTATTACTTCCTGTGCTGACAGTTTTCAAGTTTCTTCCCTTTTCCCAAGCAAATGACATTCCGTCACGATAAGAAAGAGGATTACCTGATTCGTCATAAGTAATGTTCGTTCCGTTATATTCAGTTAGCTTATCTTTCCAATTCGTATCAGAGTAAGTATATGTTTTTACTGAAATCAAATCAGACGGAATCCAACCGTTTTGTTTTAATTTGTAAATATTAATCTTTGTAATATTACCTGAATTATCATAATTAAATCGTGCGAAAATGCCTGTTGTACTGTCTGCATAATTAGTAATCTGATTTAATCCATCATAACCGTACTGAGCAATTTTTGTACCATTTCGTTTTACTTCGGTGATATTGCCATTTTCATCGTACGAGTATTCATAATTAACTAAGCTATTATTTTTATATTTTTGAGTAATCTTACTTACAAGAGATGTTGTTGAATTTGCAGAATTTCCGCTTGTGTACTCATAGTTTGTAATGAATACGGCATTTTTTTGTGTATCTTCTGTTTCCACAGAGGTAACTCTCTTAAATTCATCAGATTTTCTGCTAACAGATACTCCATCGCTTTCTACAAAGGGAGCTCCGTTATCAACACCGCTCGTAATTGTTCTTTCAAAACCGGCAATATTAGTTTTCTCGACTTTTTCGCCATTTTCATTAACCCCGAGAAAGTATAGAACAATATCATCTTCCGTCTGGCAATAATTACCTGACACAGCACCTGTAAAATCATAGTAGTACATTGTTGTGCGTTTTGCCGAATAGTCAACAACCTTTGCTACTTTACCTTTCTTGTTATAAATGAACTCTGCTATTACGCCGTTTTCACCTTTTAATTGAGTAATTCTATTAAAGTTATCATAACAATATTCAACATAATCGCCGTTAGCAAAATCAGTTTTTTGTAGCTCACCATTATTTTTTAAATAAGTGTTATTAGTAAGAGCTGCATTTCCAACATTTGTTGATAACAAATTTCCATAATCATCATAACTAAAATCATAGTTGAATCCGTTATGAGTAATAGTAACAATACTTCCTTTTTCGTCATACGAATATTCATTTCTGACTTCTTCACTACTTACACTTGCCATACTGTTGTCTTTATTATAAGTGTAACTTGTTTGATTTTCTTCGCCATCTTCAGCAGAAGTTACATTACCATTAACATCATATGAATAATAAACTGTGTTTCCGGCCTGATTAGTTTTAGCTGTAGCATAGTTACCGCTTGTATCATATGTCATATTATTTTGAATATATGTATTATTGTAATTAGGCGATTCCGACAAAGCTTCACAGTAAAAATATCCATCATATTCAATGTCAGAATTTCCTGTATTTCCTTTTTCGGTAGAACTATCTTCAACAGTATCACTTTCAAATTTAACCGGATAACTGATTATGTTGAGCATTGAATTGCTAATTTTCATAGTATTGCTATTATTGTTATAAACAAATGCAAAAGAAACATAATCGATAACTTTATCCATTAAATTTGGAGCAACCGTCATATTGACAGTTTGCTTTTGTGTTGTATATGCATTAAACTCTTGATAATGAGTTTCAGGAATTGAATTTCCATCATAGAAAATATTAAGAACAATGCCAAAAGTTCTTGTATCATTAGTAAGAGGAACAGATTTAGCTTGTGCCTCACCAACAAGATTGAAAGAAACATATGCTCTATCTACATTTATATTTTGGTAAATGTAAGAATTATTGTCATTACTTTCAGTTTCTCCTTCGCCGGAAGTCGCAATAGGCTGTGTGGTTTCTGTTTGACTTGTATTTGTTTCTTCAGTTGGCTCATCGAAATAATACTTCTTAACCTTTTTGTCAACAGTACCGTGAAACTCACTTATCACATTACCATAATCATCATATTCATAAATATAAGAATTAGGCACAGCAACATCAACTATTTTTACTGATGTTGATTCTTCAATTTCTTTATTTTCACTTTGCATAGTTTCAGATACCGATGTAGGTTCAACAAACACGCCCTCTTTGCCGCCTAATGAAACAACCCCTTCTTTAGTAGAAATTGATTTTTTATCATTTGTAAACCAATAATCATTGCTTTCAAAATCGCTGTTTTGCAAAGCGTTAAAATCATTAGCACAATTGCCTTCTTCAAGCTGCAAGCAGTCAAACCAAGCTGTACCGGTTGTATTTTTAACACTACACTTTATACGCATTGTTCTTGTGCTTTCAGGAACAGTTACAGTAACACTTATGCGTTGCCAATCTTCTGTTTCTGATATACCTATGCTTGTTTTGGAGTCAAGCAAATTTGCAAAAAAATCATAAAACTCAACCTCAAGCAAAGCTCCAAATGCTTCATCTAATGTTTTCCATTTAACATTCTTTGTTTTAACATAAGCGGAAAGAGTTAATTCTTTGCCTATATAATTTTCATCTGTTATACTTATATCGTGAAAAGCAGAAGTATAGAAAGAGGCGTTGTTTTCGCTAACAGGATTACTTATTTTAATTGAATTTGAACCGAAATATTGAAAAGTACCATCTTCTTTACTCGGTTTTGAAGAATCAATTTCACAAATACCGTCTTTGCTTTGTACTCCGTTAATCTTACCATTAGATTTAGTATAATATTTATTTGTACCTATTGTACTCAATTCATATGATTCCGCCAAGATATTCTTAGTAAAAGAATCAGCTCCACTTGTGTTCTGCAATCCTGACGAATGATTGCTTTCAAGGTATCCGTTTGCATTTAATACCGACATCAAAACGCCTTTATTGTCAAAGGTATATGTCGTCTTTAATCCGTTGCGATCTTCAAAAACAGTTGTGTTGTCATTGCTGTAAGTAATATTAAGATAATTACCTTCAGAATTATTTTTTCCGTATTCGGTTATTTTTGTTACTTGTCCTTTTTCATTGTATATAAAGCAGTGTTTACTTATAACAGCAGTATTTTCTAATGTGCGATTTTGAAGTTGTTCCTTTGTAATCTTATTATTTTTATCGTAGTAAAAAGCAGATGTCTTTTTATCAGGAAACACAAATGCACTTATTGTATCAATTTCAGATGAATTATAATAAATTGATATTTTCTCATTATCAGGTAAAGTAACTTGATTAATTCGTTTAGAACCGTCCGGTTTCCCTGTATAACGAAGTTGAATAATCCTTCCCGAACCGTCAGTAATTGATGATAAATAACCATTTGTGTAAGAATAAGTAACTGTATTACCGTTTTTATCCGTTTCACTTAGTATTTTACCGCCATTTGCAACTGTATCAAATGTTTGTGTTGTATTACCGTTTTCAACTATAATGCAGTCCTCTTTGACAGAGAGCGTAATACCTAATCCATCCTCACCAAGCCATTTTTCTTCACTACTACTCTTTTTCAAATAATGACTTGTTCCTTCAGTATCTATGTATATATAGTTGTATCCGGCATTTGAAAGATTTTTATTAGTTTCCTTTATACACTGTTCAAAAGAAAAATACCAACCGCAACCACTAATATCATTGTTTTTTATGCTGTTATATGTTGCCGATATAGTGACCGGCATTCTTGCACCTGTTCCTTCATATAATTTTTGAGAAACAACAAGATTTCCAAGATAATCGGATACCTTTGCTTGAGCATTATATCCGGCTGAAACAGTATGATATGAAAGATTACTTTCTGTGCCTGAATAATCCTTGTAAATTATTGTTATAGAAGGTGTTGCAGATGTTCTTGTAGATTCTTTTAGATTTGCAATTCTTGATTCTGCTGTATCAAGTCCTTCAATTACAAAACCGTCAACTTTATCTCCGTTATCGTACCATTCTTTAGTAAGCTTTGTGAGATCAAAAGTAAATTTACTGTTATCGTTATATGACAAAGAGTCATAATCTAAAATATCGGATTCATATGAAACTACGCCATTTTCAATTCCGTTAAGTTTATGTGCATTGATTATTATTGGGCTATCTGTTTCATTTGCAAATAAAGAACTACCGTTTTTTATCTCAAAATTATATTTTGCACTTATTATTTTTTCTCCTTCATCAAGTTCGGGTAATTTTAATAAATTTGCAACAATATAATGATCATTTGAAATATAATACGGACCGTGGTTAAGTGTGCTGTTACCGTAAACCTCGTTTAAATATAATTCACTTGAAAATTTATTTGTGAGTTCCGGATCAATTGTAATTGGATAACTCCTGTTTGATGAATGAACATAATCATAATCAGCAGTAAGCTTAATATTCAGATTGACTCCATTTTGATTTAATATTTCAAGCTTTAACTGAGAACTTGCTTCTCCTTTTTCATCAACCATATAGGGTGCATTAATCATATACACCGGTGTATTATCTTTATTATATAATGTGATTGTATAATCGTCAGTTTGTTTTGCAGTAAGCTTTTTTGTTTTATAAGAAATATAAAATTCATTTTGAACATCAGAATTTTTTAAGATAATATTTTCTTTGACACCTGTTGTAGTTACAAAATATTGCAAATCAACATTTTTATAAACATTTTCGTATGTTACTTTAGATGCAATATTTTCAACTGAAGTAAATTTATCATTTTCATTTAAATCAACATCATTATTATCAATTATGATATTACTTTTATTGGTGTTTTCATATCCCCAAGAAATAGAATATTCGTCATCAGAAATATTTATCATATTCTGTGGCTTAGCCTTTTTCGACAATTTGATATTAAGATTACTGCTTTTATTAGTGTAATCAGTATCATAGTCAGCTGAATACAATGCATTTTCCGCAACAAGTGTATTATTATATTCTGCCCATTCATTATTATCGTTTTTATAATGAATAGGTTCAGTATATTCAGCTAACATTTTTGACCCATCATCAAGTAAAAATAGTTTTGTATTTTCAGTACGCTCTTCTTCTAATTCCATTACAATATTTGCAGCTTTTTCTCCGTTACCCTGAATATCATCAAACGAAGAATATTTGATATTTTTATCAGATAAATTTGTTGCAAATGCTTGTGACGGCAACATAAAAGCTGTAATTGATGAAAGAAATATCGAAACTATCCTTTTTGTTATTATTGCTTTTTTCATTTAAATTCCTCCTCATTATTTTAAATATTATATGGGTTTTAAAAATGTGACTGTTTTTAACCTTAGCTTAATTCTACCATACAAAAGATAAATAAGCAACAACAATTAATTATTTTGCATAAATTCATCTTATTACACTATGTATTATTGTTTTAATTGTGCAATATTTTAGGCTGATGCAAATTTTGTAACAGACTTTTAAAATCTTATTTTATCTTTCACAATTTCATTTATTTTTTTTACTGTTTTCTTATCTTGAAACTGCAAAAACAGATGATCATAGCTTACATCTAATTTTTTCACAAGCCTTTTTATATTATCAATGCTATGCAAACTCTTTTAAATTTCATATTAATCCGTGCTTTCATTTATATATACCAAATAGTTATTAGTTTACTGTAATCTCGGCTTTGTGGGTTTTACCATCTATTTCTGCTCTGCACTTCATTTGAAAATGTACGGAGAGTAAAATAAGAATACAAACAGACAAGAAATAACTACCACGAGAAACTTGCGGAGTGAGCCGAATTTTTTGCCCGATTCAAATAAAAAATAAAGTTATTTACTATGCTTGTTTCTTGCGTATATAATAAAGCGTTTCTTTGTTATAATAACTAAAAATACTGCGGTTAATTTGTTAAAATAAAACATATATTTTTGTGGAGTATTTTGGTATAATTAAAAGGAAATCAAATAATTGGAAAGGACGGATTTCGTTTATGAGTAAACTTAAAAAGCTGACAAGCATTGTGCTTGCGGCAACTATCGTTTCTTCTGCATCTGCAATGGCATTGACCGCATCCGCAGTTGAAAATGATAATGCGGTTTCCGCAGCGGACAATAATCTGCAAAGAAATGTTCAGGACGGCGTAATTTTACACGCTTTTAACTGGTCATACAAAACAATTAAGGAAAACCTGCCTGCAATTGCAGCAGCCGGTTATTCTACAGTTCAGACTTCACCTGTTCAGCAGCCGAAAGACTACTCAACATCAAGAGATGTTACAGGTCAGTGGTGGAAACTTTATCAGCCTGTAAGCCTTTCTGTAGCTAAAAACGCATGGTTCGGTACAAAAGACGAACTCAAAGACCTTTGTACAGAGGCTGAAAAGTACGGTGTAAAAATTATTTGCGACATTGTTTCTAACCATATGGGCAATGAAAGCGAAGATACACCTAATGTTGTAAGCTCACAGGTTAAAACATATGATCCTGAAATTTACGACAATGCAAGTGATTACTTCCGTAACAACGATATTGTTGCATCAGACAGCAGTGTAAAAAATGTAGTTCAGGGACATGTTACTTCCTGCCCTGACCTCAAAACAAACAGCAAAGTTGTTCAGGATAAGGTTATCTCACTCCTTAAGGAATGTATCGACTGCGGTGTTGACGGTTTCCGTTTTGATGCGGCAAAACACATTGAAACTCCCGATGACGGTGACTATGCTTCTGATTATTGGAAGAACATCACAGAGTCTGCAGGCTCATATTACAAAGCAAAAACAGGCGACAATCTTTATATTTACGGTGAGATTCTTAACAACTGCGGTTCCGGCAGAAGTTACAGTTCTTACACAAAGTACATTAATGTAACAGATAACAAAACAGGTGACTCTGTACTCGCAAATGTGGTAAAAGGCAAGGCATCAAATGCCGCAAACTCAAGCTACAAGTCAGGCGTTGACGCTTCCGATGTAGTTCTTTGGGCAGAGTCGCACGATACATACGAGGGCGATTCGGGTGCAGGCGGTATCAGCAATACCTCTAAAGTATCTGACGAAAACATCACTAAAGCATGGGCTATCATAGCCGCAAGAAAAGACGCTACTTCTCTTTACTTTGCCCGTCCGGGTGCAGCGTTAATGGGTGAGGCAGCAGGCGATATAACTTATAAGAGCACAGCTGTTTCTGAAATTAATAAGTTCCATAACCTCTTTGTAGGTCAGAGTGAAAAACTCGGTGCCGTTGACAATGTAGCTTATGTTGCAAGAGGCACAAGCGGTGTAGTTCTTGCTAACTGCGACGGCAACGAAAAGTCTGTAAGTATTTCAGGCACAGGCCTTGCAAACGGTACTTACACAGATACAGTTTCAGGCGCTAAATTCACTGTAGCTAACGGCGTTCTTACAGGTAATATCGGTTCAACAGGTGTAGCTGTTGTTTACAACGGCACAACAACTCCGAGAAATACTTGTTCTGTAGAGAGCGGTGATTTCAAGGGTGATACAATTACACTCAACCTCGGTCTTGACAACGCAGCATCAGGTACATACTGCATTGACAATTCTAAGCCTGTAACTTACACAGGTGACATTGCAATCAGAGTAGGTTCAGACTACACTTACGGCGAAACAATCAACCTTACTCTTACAGCAACAGACGGCAAAAATACAACAACCACTACTTACAAATATACCAAGCAGAAATCTGCAAGTTCAGGTGTGTATGTATTCTTTGCTTCTGAAAAAAGAGAAACAAGCTCAAAGTGGAAAGCTCCTTACTATGTTTACATCTATGACGAGGAATCTTCAAAGGAAGAAACTTATAAGGCATCAAACTGGCCTGGTACAAAGATGAACTATGATAAGGCAACAGGTTATTACTATGCAGAAGTTCCTACAACCTGTATTGCAACAGATGCAGATGAAAACGAGTCTGAGTCAAATTTTGACCTTGCACACTCTGCAAACACAAGAGTTATCTTCTGCGACAGCTCAAATGTAAACTCTGCTCCTCGTCAGTATCCGTCGGAAAAAGGCCTTAAATTAAAAGGAACTTCTAGAATTTTTGGTCTTACAAAGACAACTTCATGGGAAGAAACAACACTTGTACCTACTGTTGAATCACAGCCTGCAACCGAAGTTACAAGAGGCGACAAAACATATAAATACGGCGATGTAAACACAGACGGAAAATTTAATGTTCAGGATGTAACCTCACTCCAGTTTATTGTTGCAGAGTCCGTAAAGCCGTCACAGCTTATATATGCATTGAGCGATGTTACAGCTGACGGTGTTGTAGATATCAGAGATGTAACAATGATCCAGAGATATATTTCCGGTATTAGAGAGGACACAGGCAAAACAGGCGAAGTTTATAAGGCTGAACAACCTACACAGCCTACACAGCCTGCAAAACCTACAGAGGCAACCAAGCCTTCTACACAGCCGACAACTGCTCCCGCACCTTCTACTTACACACTTTACTTAAAGACACAGCTTCCTTGGATGACATCAATGGGTACAAATCTCTATGCTTTTGATAACAATACAAAGAAGTCTTATCTGCTTGAGCAGGATACCGACGATTATCCGAATGTATTTAAGGCAGAGGTAGCAAACACACTTACAAGTGTTACTTTCTACAGAGCATTAGATATGGTTGACGAAATGACAAAGGCGTCAAGTTCAGGCCCTGTATACAACGCTTGGGCAGCAACTGTAAGCAGCACAAACAATTGCTACAACCTTGAAAGCGTTGATGAAGCAACAGACAAAGCAACTGCAACAGTCGGTCCGTATGTAAAAGAAGAGGCTCCCGAATGGACACTTGATGTAGTATATTTTGATAATTCAAAAACAAAGTGGGGAGAAGTTTATATTTACGGTTGGGGCAACGGTCTTTCAGAAGAGGCATATAAAATGACTCAAATTGAGGGCACAGACATCTGGAAATACGAACTTCCCGAACCTATTTATCCGGGTACAGAAAGTTTCCTTTTTAAGAATACAGAAAGCACTTGGGTTAAAAAGACTAAGAATGTAAAGGTTGTAGAAGGTAAAAATCTTTATGACGGAAAAGCACAGGCTTGGTCAGGCACTTACGAAGAGTGATTTTAAAGTTTAAATTCTAATTTTTGCGGGCATACCAAAAGTATGCTCGCATTTTTATGTAAAAATTTTGGTTTTTTATCAAAAGTTGTGGTAAATTATGGTTTGGCTGATTGCTTTATCAAGCAATTATAAAAGTTTGGTCGACCTTTTCAAAGG
>OGPL01000531.1_pt1 | contig 39708 bp, 36 predicted proteins | sample 1552901 | NCBI WGS metagenome assembly OGPL01 (sample SAMEA2580244, study PRJEB22360) | human gut metagenome | biome: human gut; feature: human-associated habitat; material: faeces | place: Denmark | collected 2008/2010 | reverse complement strand
TCTGCGCGTGAGCAGGCAGCTTCCTGTCAGAAGGTTCTTGGCGGATGGGCAAATATTGCCAACGAATACGCAACAAAGCGTTATCGCTCCAACCTGATCAACTGGGGTATGCTTCCATTCCTGATCCCACAGGGAGAGCTTCCATTTGCGAACGGAGATTATCTGTTCTTCCCTGAGATTCGAGAATCCGTTGCAGATAAGGCTGACAGCATCACGGGTTATGTAGTAAAAGAAGACGGACTGAAAGAGTTTCAGGTAACTCTGGGTGAACTGACTGACGATGAGCGTGCGATCATCCTGAAAGGCTGTCTGATCAATTACAACAGAGGATAATATATATTGCTATAAAGACGACAGGACACCATCCATACAGCTCCGCAAATACCATTGCGTCTGCTATGTGATACATGCGCTTATAATCTGCCAGTCGCTCGAACTCGCTTACGCTCAGACAGTTGATTTTTGGCGCATAACGCAAAATGCCAGAACCTAAGAATTACACGCTCCCTGCAAATGCGCATCACCCTTGTGTGCGTTACGGGGCGTCCGTCCAAACCTATTCCACCGGTTCCGCCGGCACAAACACCCTGCTGTTTTCCTGTTCTTTCGGTTTTTCCGCTCTTTCCGTTGCCTCCCTGCAGAAATACTCCTGTGAATTCACCAGCGTCTTTCCACGCTTATCCGGCTTTGTATACGTTCCGTCTGCCTGTAAAATACTGGCTTTCACATTATCCTTCATCTGGATATCAAGAATATGCATTACTTCTTTCTTGATCTGCTCATCCTCAACCGGGAACACAATCTCCACCCGTTTTTCCAGATTTCGCGGCATCCAGTCCGCGCTTCCCATAAACACCTCTTCATTTCCACCACTGTAGAAGTAGCAAATCCGCGCATGTTCCAGGAAATTGCCGACAATCGAGCGAACGGTAATATTCTCGCTGACACCCGGGATTCCAACCTTCAGGCAACAGATTCCCCGGATAATCAGGTCAATCTTTACTCCGGCTGCCGAAGCACTGTAAAGCGCCGCAATAATATCGCGGTCGCATAATGAGTTCATCTTCGCAATAATATGCGCTTTCTGTCCCTTCTTTGCGTGCTCCTCTTCCATCGCAATCAGATGCAGGAACCGGTCCTTCATCCAGAGCGGTGCAACAATCAGTTTGTTCCAGCGATCCGGTTCCGAATAGCCCGAAAGCATGTTAAATACTGCTGTTGCGTCCTCACCGATCTTTGCATTGCATGTCAGCAGGCCACAGTCCGTATACAGCTTTGCCGTAGAATCGTTATAGTTTCCCGTGCCAAGATGTACATATCTGCGAATGCCTGTCTCCTCGCGCCGAACCACCAGTGTGATCTTACTGTGTGTTTTCAGTCCCAGAAGACCATAAATTACATGGCATCCCGCCTTTTCCAGCATCTTCGCCCAGACAATATTGTTTTCTTCGTCAAACCGTGCCTTTAATTCCACCAGTACGGAAACCTGTTTGCCATTTTCCGCCGCCTGAGCCAGTGCTGCAATAATCGGAGAATTGCCGCTCACACGGTACAGCGTCTGTTTGATTGCCAGTACATCCGGATCCTTTGCTGCTTGTTGTACAAATTGCACGACCGGATCAAACGTCATATAAGGATGATGCAGTAAGATGTCTCCTTTTCGGATGTTTGTAAAAATGTCATCCTCATTCATCAGCGCCGGAACTGCTGCTGGAATGTATTTTGGAATTTTATACTCATCAAAGCCGTCGAGCCCATACATTTTCATTAAAAACGTCAGATCGAGCGGTCCCGGAATCCGGAACAGGTCGTCTTCATCGATGTCAAACTCTTTTTCCAGCATCTTCAGGAGCCGCTTATCCATCTTATCTTCCACTTCCAGACGGATCACTTCGCCCCACTGACGTTTTTTAAGCTGCTTCTGGATCTCTTTTAACAGGTCCGAAGCCTCATCCTCATCGATCGAAAGATCTGCATTTCGCATAACACGGTACGGATGCGCACAGACCACATCGTAGCTTAAGAACAGCTTTCCAATGTTCCGCTCGATGATCTCCTCCAGAAGAATCACATACCGCTGTCCCGTCTTTTCATCCTGCGGAAGCAGAATAAAACGCGGCAGTACCGAAGGAACCTGAACCGTCGCAAATTCCAGTTCTTTCTCTTTTTCCTTCTCCTTGCCTTTCTTCTCTTTCTTATCCTCCGCACGGCTCAGAAGCGAATCCTCTTTCTTCTGCACCAGTGCACCGATATTCAATGTTTTGTTCCGGATCAATGGGAACGGGCGGGCCGAATCCATGGCCATCGGGGTCAGAACCGGGTAAATGTTCTCCTCAAAATAGGAATCCACATACTCCGCCTGCTCCTTCGTCAGCTTCTCGTGCTCGCTGATAATCGTAAGGCCAACGTGCTCCAGAGACGGAACCGCCGAGCGATTGTACGTATTGTACTGCAGCTGCACCAGCTCGTGTGTCCGTTTGCTGATCCCGGCAAGCTGCTCCTTCGCATCCATGCCGGACAGATCCTTTTTCGTATAGTTTGCATGCACCTGGTCTTTTAGTGAAGCCACACGGACCATATAAAACTCATCCAGGTTGGAGGATGTAATGCTGATAAATTTCAGACGTTCAAACAGCGGAATACTCTTATCCCGCGCCTCGTTTAAAACACGCTCGTCGAAGCTGACCCAGCTCAACTCCCGGTTGCGGAAATATTCCGGTTTCTTATATGGTGCAATATCCATCTTTCTTCGCCTCCTTTTACATCTGCCGTTTCAGTTTGATGACCGGCTGTATGCTGAATACCTCATTGAAGAAATCTAATTTTTCCTGGCACAAACCTTGTTCAAGGGTAAAATCGCGGTTGACCGTGAGCGAAAGCTGCAGCTCGCGCTCCTTTAATGTGGCGCGGATCGCCTGAATCTTCTGCAAATGACTCCGGTCGAGCGCATTCGCCAGACGGACGATTGCGGTCAGTTCGGATACTGTCAGATACTGCTCGGCACTCAAGGACGATTCCATCACCAGCTCATCGTAGGACGGGAGCGTAACCGTGTTGTATCTTGCAATCAATGCCACCATCTCACGCTCAATGTGCGACAATCCGATGATTTCATTTGACATGATAATATTATAGGAAGAATCCGCCACATTATTGAAACTGATGTATTTTCCAACGTCATGCAGCATCACTGCCATCTGGAGAAGCAGCCGTTCGCGCTCTTTCATACCGTGCATCTTTTTCGTCGCATCAAACATGGCAAGCGCTGTCATCTCCAGGTTCTGGACATGCGGACGGTTCACTGCGTACCGTTTTCCGATATTTTTTGCCGCCATCAGAATATCATTTTCGAAATTATGACCGCCTTTCAGCAGTTTCATCTGCTCCGCATACTCGTATGCAATACCACGTGTCATATGCACGCCCGGAATCCAGATATGCTCCGCACCCATCATATCAATCAGACATTTATAAATCACAGCAGACGGATACATCAGTGAAGCGTTTTCCAGCGGAATACCAAGTTTTACGGCGAGCTCCATCGGTGACTGGCGGATAATTTTCTCATACCAGGTATTAAAGTTTTCGCGGGAAATGATTTTTGTCGTTTTTTCTTCAATGTTCTGATAAACACTGTCGGTGAAAACATCGCCGATCAGCATAATGTTTTCAATTTTGCGGTCTTTCAGATACATCTTTTTAAAGCTTGATACTTCGTTCCAGATCAGCTCCTCGACCATCTCTTCGTAATGTTCCGTCTCACTCTGAATTCCGGCAAGACGCTCGCGGATGCGAAGACTTCCCATGCGGATGTTCTGTGTTGTGACAAGTGCATCCTTGTCGAACAGGGAAATCTGAAAACTGCCACCGTCAAGATCGAGAATCGCAGTTCCCTTTTCAATGATCTTGTTAAAATTGTCCTCCATCGCCGCGAGCGCTTTATAGCTAAGAAAACGCTGCTCCGAGTTGGAGAGAACCGTGACAGAAAGACCGGTCAACTGATGAATTTTTCCAAGGACATAGAGACTGTTCGACGCCTCACTGATCGCACTGGATGCCGCTGCACGGTAATCGTCCACGCGATAGCCTTCCATAATCCGCACAAAATCTGCGAGTACACGGCACAGCTCTTCTTCCATTTCCGGGCGAATTTTTCCAAGCGTGTAAGTATCTTTTCCAAGCTCCATCCGGTGGCAGATCTTATCCACGCTTCGGATACCCTGCTTTTTGGAGATCTCGAAAATCTCCAGAATGACGTCGTAGCTGCCGATATCAATGGCAGCAAATGTGGAATACTGCATATACGCTTTTCCTCCTTCTTTTTCAAAGGATATCCCAAAAAGCCCGCTTTCAATACCAAGCGGACTCTTTGACCTTTTTCTTTTTACTGTTTTCCGAGCAGATAATCGATAAACTGCTGTGCGGTACGGCCGGAAAGACCGCCGTGGGACAGTTCCCATTTGTTCGCTTCTGCTAAAAGCTCTTCCTCACGCAGCGTCACGCCGTATCGTTCGGCCAGTGTGGAAACAATCTTCTGGAATTCTTTCTTATCCGGTGCACCAAAATAAATGCTGACGCCGAAACGGTATACCAGGGACAGCTTCTCCTGTACGGTGTCGGAAGTATGCATATCCTGTCTTGTTCCTTCTTTATCACTGTAATCCTCTTTAATCAGATGGCGACGATTGGAGGTTGCATAAATAAGAATATTGTCTGGACGTTTTTCCAGGCCTCCCTCAATGACAGCTTTCAAGTATTTGTACTCAATCTCAAACTCTTCAAAGGAAAGGTCATCCATGTAAATAATGAATTTATAATTTCTGTTTTTGATCTGTGCAATCAGCTCATTCAAATCCTGAAACTGATGCTTGTAAACCTCGATCATACGAAGTCCCTGATCGTAATATTCATTCAGGATGCCCTTGATGCTGGAGGATTTTCCGGTTCCGGCATCGCCAAAAAGCAGACAGTTGTTTGCTTTCTTGCCCTCGACAAACGCTTTCGTGTTGTCGATCAGCTTCTGCTTTGGAATTTCGTAGCCGACAAGATCAGAAAGGCGCACATCCGGAATGTTGGTAATCGGGATAATCTCAACGTTCTCTCCTGTATGCGCAATACGAAATGCCTTGTGAAGTCCCAGTTTTCCCACTCCGAAATCTTTGTAAAACTGAACCATATCAGCCATAAATTCATCTGCGGATGCAGCCTTTGCCAGACGGATGGCCAGCTCACAGATACGATCCCGGACTTCTTTGTTGAACAGTTTATTCGGACTGTCCGTGTTCTCATAGGAACTGATGACAGAGGCATCGCCGGACTCAAAAATTTCATCAAAAACACAGATATCAAAATCAAACAGTTCTTTGAAACGGACAAAGTCGTGTTTTGCCATCTGGTTGATGCTTCCCTCTACTTTTCCGACAATCTCGCACGAGGTAGAGAATGCATTTTCTTTGTTTACCAGCAGATACGTCAGATAATCATGCCAGAGATTTCCGGAGAAGCCGTAGCGGTTTGCCATCTCGACAAGGCGGTTCAGTGCCTCATAAAACTGCGGCTCATATGCGCTCATATTCTCACGGAACCGGCGGTCCTTCAGGGAAATCTGAGCATTGACCAGTTTTTTGTAGGTCTCCACCAGTATCGTCATATCGCGCAGTACCTCTCCCTCTGCAAAATCGCGGTAGAGGATACATTCTTCTATTCTAATCATCTTTTGTCTCTTCCTTCCTGTCATTTTTCATTTTATTTATGCGAAAAGGCCGCTTGGTACGGCCCTCTCTTCTGGATTAATAATTTCCGAAAATCCGGAATTTTGCGGATTCTGCCTGAAGTCCACGCAGTGCATTTTTGACCGCCGGATCACTTAAATTCCCTTCAAAATCCACGAAAAAACGGTATTCCCATTTCCGCTGCGAAATCGGCCGGGATTCGATCTTTGTCATGTTCAGATCGTTGTAAATAAAATGTGCCAATGCATTGTAAAGAGAACCGCTTTGATGCGGCAGTTCCATGCATACGCTGATTTTCTGTGCATCCTTTACAAAGCGTTTCTGACCGGAAATAATAACAAAGCGTGTCGTATTGCCCCGGGCGTCAAAAATGCCTTCTTTTAAGATCTGCAGTCCGAAGTGTTCTGCTGCATATGGGCTTCCGACGGCTGCCATCGTCAAATCACCGCTCTCAGATACTTCTTTTGCAGCGGCGGCCGTATTCAGTCGTTCCTCTGTTTTCCAGTTTTCATTGGAATCGAGAAAGCGGCGGCACTGGGCCAGTGCCTGCGGGTGGGAAATCACGGTACGGATGTCCTCAACTTTCGCACCCGGCAGTGCCATCAGCACATGCTCGACCGGCAGCTCCTGCTCGCCGACGATGTAGTGCGGGTATTCCACGAGAAGATCGTAAATGTCGGATACGATGCCTGCGGTGGAGTTCTCGATCGGAAGCACAGCGTAATCAGCCTCGCCCTTTGTGATCGCCTCCATCGCCTCTTTCCAGGTGTCTACGTGGAAACTGGTGATCGTATCATCGAAAAATTCTTTCATGGCACCGAAGCTATAGGCGCCCTCCACACCCTGGAAGACAACTCTTCTGCCGTGCGTCGGGAGGTGGTCAACCTGTGTGTAATCGGTCATCTCCTCGCCGCCGTTCTCGGTCAGCAGCTGATACTGGCGCTTCCGGCTGATCGACATGATCTGCTGGAACAGCTCCTGGATGCCTTTTGTATTGAATGCATTTGTTCCCTCGCCTGTCAGCTTTTCCAGCTTCTGGCGCTCACGTTCCGCATCAAAAACGGCTTTTCCTGTCTCTATCTTGTACTGCGCAACCTCCGCCGTCAGCGCCATCCGGTGCTGGAACAGGCGGACGATCTCGTCATCGGTGACATCGATCTCGTCGCGGATTTTTCCTAAGTCTAGCATATCTGGTCCTCCTGATACTCTGCATTTGTTGCAGATATCAATATTTTACTCCATCTCCGTTTAATTTACAAGAAAAGATCTTCCGAAATTCGGCTTTTGTACAATCTTTTTCCTTTTTGACTGCTATTTCACTTTATTTTTTCACATTTCATATTACTCTGCTTTTCGACCTTTTTCCTGCCATTTTTTATCTTGCATTTATCCTGTTTTTGTGTTAAGGTGGAACACAGAAAAAATAAGTTACTGTTCACTCAGCAGGGAAATACCTGCTGTTTCGCTGCGTAAGAAAGTGATTCAGGCGTGAGCAGCCCTCCTTTTGCGAAGCAAAACTTTAAATGAGGGCTGCGAATGTTACCGTTCGCAGGGAACCTGTGAACGGTAACAAAAATAAGGATCTTCATAGGAGGTAATATATGCGACACTTAATGAGTCCCCTTGATTTCTCGGTCGAAGAACTGGATCAGTTAATGGATCTGGCGAACGATATTGAGAAGAACCCGGAGAAATATGCACATGCCTGCGATGGTAAAAGACTTGCTACTTTATTTTATGAACCAAGCACACGCACCCGTCTCAGCTTTGAAGCTGCCATGATGAATCTTGGCGGTACTGTTCTTGGTTTTTCTTCTGCCAATTCTTCTTCCGCTTCCAAAGGTGAAAGCGTAGCCGACACCATCCGCGTGGTATCCTGCTTTGCAAATATTTGTGCCATGCGTCATCCGAAAGAAGGCGCTCCGCTCGTTGCATCGATGTACTCCCGTATTCCTGTGATTAACGCAGGTGATGGCGGACATCAGCATCCGACGCAGACTCTTACCGATCTTCTTACCATCCGTTCTTTAAAGGGTCGCCTGAACAATCTTACCATTGGTTTCTGCGGTGATCTTAAATTCGGCAGAACGGTTCATTCCCTGATTGAAGCGCTGGTTCGTTATACCGGCATTAAAATTGTATTAATCTCCCCGGAGGAGCTTCGTCTCCCGGATTACATCCGTGATGATGTGCTGCGGGCGAACAATGTTCCATTTGAGGAAGTTATTAAAATGGAAGATGTTCTCCCGAAGCTGGATGTCCTTTATATGACCCGTGTCCAGAAAGAACGTTTCTTCAACGAGGATGATTACATCCGCATGAAGGATTTCTATATTCTGGATCAGTCCAAAATGGATCTTGCTTCTCCGGAAATGCTGGTTCTGCATCCGCTGCCGCGTGTCAATGAGATCTCCGTTGACGTGGATAACGACCCGCGCGCTGCTTACTTTAAACAGGTTCAGTACGGTGTTTATGCACGTATGGCCCTGATTCTGACGCTGCTGAACATCAAAGTCGATTAAGAAAGGAGCATCTTTCGCTATGCTGAACGTAGGACGTATTGAAGAGGGCTTCGTGCTCGACCATATTAAAGCAGGAAAGGCTATGACCATTTACCATGATCTGGGACTGGACAAGCTGGACTGTACCGTAGCCATTATTAAAAATGCCAAAAGTGAAAAAATGGGAAAAAAGGACATTCTGAAAGTTGAGTGTTCGGTTGATAAGATGGATCTTGACATCTTAGGCTTTATCGATCACAATATCACTGTCAATGTCATTAAAGACGGCGAGATTACGGAGAAAAAAGAACTTCATCTGCCGAAACAGGTGGTTGATGTGATTAAATGTAAAAACCCGCGCTGTATCACCTCTATTGAGCAGGGATTAAAACATGTCTTTATCCTGGCTGACCCGGAAAAAGAGGTTTACCGTTGCAAATACTGTGATGAGAAGTATACAGGAAACAGAAATAAATAAGAGCTGTACGGCAAAGCGCCCGGAACCACGTTCGGTTTCGGGCGCTTTCTTTTATCTTTCCTATGCAGTTTTTGCTTCTTTCGAACCGAGGCACACAATCAGCCAGCCGATGAAGGCCGCAAGAGATGCGCAGATCAGCATCGCGCCAACACCGGCTGCATCGATAAGCCAGCCGCCAAACAGGGAGCTCATTACATTTCCTGCGGTGATGGTCATCGCCATATATGCCTGTCCTTTAATCGAATCCTGCGGCTCCATGATGCCGTCCACGTAATAGACGCAGGCGACGTTGATCAGCGCCCAGCCGAACATCTGGAACGGCTGAACAGCGTAGTATGTCGGAATATTAAAGGCCAGGAAGGTTCCTATGCTTTTCAGGACAAAAAACAGTCCGGAGAGACGGAACCAGAAAACACTGCTCTTCTTTTTCAGCAGATAGCCGAACAGAAACATCGTTGGCAGCTCGGAAACTGCAGAGATGGTCATCGCATTTCCCATCTCACCGCTGCCACCACCTTTTGCCATTGCAATCTGATAATTGAAGCTGTTAATCAGGCTATGTGACATAAAGATCAGAATGCAGCCAAGCAGTACTACCGCGAAGGACGGATACCGTTTCAGAAAATCGACCGGACCGGCTGCTCCTGTCTCTTCTTTTTCTGCTTCTGCTTTTTTCCTGTCCTTTTTAAACGGAAAGCGAAATACACAGATGAGGAAAAGAATGGTCAGTGCGATAGCCCAGATCGGAATCATGTCTGCTCCAAAGGATGCGGTCAGCCGGCCGAGCAGCCATGATGCAATCGCATATGCAACGGAACCCATGCCGCGCCCGATTCCGTAATCAAGTTCCTCTCCCTGGCGGATCGTCTCCATACCAAGAGAATTAACGAACGGAATCATCAGCATCAGCATCGTAATGCTTGCGCCGTACAGCAGTGTCCTTACCACCATAGAACTGCTTTCTGCCGTTGCAGCAAGGGAAATGATAAGAACAAGCTGAATCAGGTTCGCTCCAAGGAGCATTGTTCGTACGGACGGGCTTTCCGGCCGATCTGCGTAGGATGCCAGCGCAGGCTGCAGAACCGCTGACACGATACAGCCAACTGCCGTCAGAAGGCCGATTTGTGTGTTTGTGAAGCCTTTTTCAAGAAGATAGACGCTGGCATACCCCATCAGTGCCGCGTATCCCATCCAGTAGCAGCCCTGAATCGTGCCATAGCGCACGGACAGGTGTTTTTTCATGTTTTTGTCCCCCTTTTTCTACAACTTTTCCCTTATCGTAGCGTATTCTACAGAAAATGGCAACTCAAAATCAACAATAAAACTATTTAGATTTTTTTCGAAATGCTTATTGACTTTTCGCTTTCCATGTGATAAAAAGTATTTAGATGAATTTCTAATTAATTTGCATTCATACTGCCGGAAAGGAGGTTTCCATGGCATTCGCAGAAACGTTTAAAGCTCTCTCCGATCCTGTCCGGTGAAGGATTCTGGAGCTTCTGAAAAACGGAAGACTTTCTGCCGGGGAGATCGGATCGCACTTTGATATGACAGGTGCAACCATCTCCTACCATCTCGGTATTCTGAAAAAAGCAGACCTTGTGCTGGAATCCCGGGAGAAAAATTTTATTTATTATGAACTCAACACTTCCGTCCTGGAAGAAATCATGCTCTGGATTTCAGAGCTCAAAGGAGGCACTTCTGATGTGGAAAAAATATAAAACAACACTGATTCTGACAACACTCATTTCTCTTTTTCCGACGGTGATCGGACTTCTGCTCTGGAATCGCATGCCGGACACCATTGCCACCCATTTTGGCACAAACAACGTTCCCAACGGCTGGAGCAGCAAAACGATGGCAGTGATCGGTATTCCTCTGTTTCTTGCCGCTCTGCAGATTTTTACCGCTGTTCTCACTTTTTCTGATCCGAAGCGGCAGAACATCGGCCCGAAGATGATCCGTCTTGTTCTGTGGATCATACCTGTAACCTCCCTGATAATCTGCTGCTCCATCTACGCAAACGCAGTCGGCATCGCAGTTGATATCGGTTTTGTTAGCAATGGGATTGTCGGCCTTCTCTTTATTCTCATCGGCAATTACATGCCAAAATGCAAACAGAACTACACAACCGGCATCAAGGTTCCATGGACCCTTCACAGTCAGGAAAACTGGAACCGCACTCACCGCCTCGCCGGCTGGGTTTGGATCATCGGCGGCGTTGCCATGATCGTAAACAGCTTTCTGCAGCTTGAATGGATTTTATTTCTCACGATCGCAGCGCTGGTTTTGATTCCGATCGGATATTCCTTTCTCCTGTTTCAGAAAGGAATCTAAACCCGGAGGTTTTTTTACAAGAAACTTCAACGAAACTTCCTAGTCAAAGCGGATATTCGCAATCCGCTTCGCTACTTGCTTGATTCGATTAAAAAAAGCTTCTGTTCTTTCCCCTTCTCCGGGAACAGAAGCTTTTTTGTTTTTTGATTTTTGTATCTGCAAGGAAATGATTCTGGTTTTTATACTTGTTCTATCGGATGCAGATTTTTCAATGATACATCGAGGATCGGTGCAGAATGGGTCAGCGCACCGCTGGAAACATAGTCCACGCCGGCATCAAGGATCATGGCAATATTTTCTTTTGTCACATTTCCGGAGCACTCGGTTTTTGCTCTGCCGTTGATAACGGCTACCGCCTCTTTCATCTGCGCCGGAGTCATGTTGTCGAGCATGATAATATCGGCGCCTGCATCTGCTGCTTCGCGAACCATATCAATATTTTCGCACTCGACTTCAATCTTCCGCACAAACGGGGCATAATCGCGTGCCATCTCGATCGCTTTTGTGACACTGCCTGCAGCTCCAATATGGTTGTCCTTTAACAGAACGCCGTCGGACAGATTGTAGCGGTGATTCTGGCCGCCACCGATTTTGACTGCATATTTTTCAAAAATACGCATATTCGGGGTTGTTTTTCTGGTGTCGAGAAGGGTTGTTTTGGAACCTTCGAGCAGCTTCGCAACGCTTCTCGTATACGTTGCGATTCCGCTCATCCGCTGCAGATAATTGAGCGCAGTTCTTTCACCGGACAGCAGAACGCGGATATCACCGTTTACCGTTGCCAGCAGATCGCCTTTTTTGACTTCATCGCCGTCTTTCACATACGGAATCATCTCGGTTTGCTCATCGAGCAAGGTAAATACTCTTGCAAAAACTTCCATGCCGGCAATAACGCCGTCCTGTTTACAGAGCAGCTGTACCGTTCCCTGGCATGCTTTTGGCATCACGGCGTTTGTCGTTACATCCTCGCTGGAAATGTCCTCCTGCAGTGCAAGCAGCAGCAGATTATCCACATTTAGTGTTCTTGTGATTGGATTCATATTCATCTTCCTTTCTGATCGCATCCCAGATGCTCTCTTTGCAGCATTCTGCATATTCTTCCATATTCTGGTAATCTTCTTTTCTAATATCGTACCGTTTTGCGAGGAGCTTCCATTCATCTTCCTTCGGCTCCGTTGCCGTTTCTTTGCGGTCTGCATTCTCTGTAAGACCCTCTGCGGTCCATTCGGCAGCCATCTTCTTTGCTGCACGTTCCGCAAATACGAGGCTCTCCAGCAGAGAATTGCTTGCCAGACGGTTTGCGCCGTGCACGCCGTTGCAGCTCGTCTCACCTGCTGCATACAGATGATCCATCGTCGTTTCGCTATTACTGTCTACCTTGACGCCACCCATAAAGTAATGCTGTGCCGGTACAACCGGGATCGGTTCTTTTGTGATATCATATCCCTCTTCCAGACATTTCTGGTAAATATTCGGGAACCGTTCTTTTACATCAAGCGGAATCGTTTTCAGGGAAAGCCATACGTGCTTCGTGTGGTCCTTTTCCATCTGGCGGTGGATCTCACGGGATACCACGTCACGCGGCTGCAGTTCATCGGTGAAACGCTCGCCATTTTTATCGAGCAGTACAGCGCCCTCTCCGCGGACAGATTCGGAAATCAGGAAACGGCGGCCTTTCTTTTTGGAATACAGCGTTGTTGGGTGAATCTGTACGTAATTGACATTTTTCAGCGCTACGTTCCTGTGAATTGCAATTGCAAGTGCATCTCCTGTCAGATGCGGGAAGTTCGTAGAATTATCATAAATTCCGCCAATACCGCCGCATGCCCAGATCACATCCCTAGCATAAACCGGAACCAGCTTTCCTTCTTCATCCCGGATCAGAACACCCTCGCAGCCATTTTTGCCGGAAAGAATATCACACATTTCCGTGTGCGCAAGAAGCGTCACGTTCGGCAGCTTTTTTACCTGCGCGAGAAGCTTGCTCGTAATCTCCTTTCCGGTTACATCGTCGTGGAACAGGATGCGGTTGGTAGAGTGTGCGCCTTCTTTCGTATAGCAGAGTTCCCCGTTCTCATCGCGACGGAAATCCACACCCCAGGCGATGAGCTGATTGATAACATTTCGGGAAGAACGGATCATAATGTCGACGGATTCCGGCGTATTTTCGTAGTGCCCGGCATGCATCGTATCTTCATAGAACGCATCGTAATCGCTCTCGTTTTTCAGAACACAGATACCGCCCTGTGCGAGGAAGGAGTCGCTGTCCTCGGTATCTGCTTTTGTTATCATCAGAATATCGGCTTCCTGGGGCAGATGAAGTGCCGCAAAGCATCCTGCCACACCGCATCCTACAATCACTGCATCATAATACTTTTTCATTTCGTTTCCTCTTTTCCGCTTCTGCGTTCTGCTTATTTTGTTACTTTGCAAGCTCGAGCATTCTTAACAGCGGCGCATGTGCGTCTGAAATTTCCTGTTCGCTTAACAGAACTTCATTCTCCTCGTTTTCCAGTGCTTCTATTAATTTGTCCAATGTCACTTTTTTCATATTTGGGCAGATCTGCGTATTTCCCACTGCATAAAACTTCTTATCCGGGCAGCGCTTTTTCAGCTCCGCGAAAACACCAAGCTCGGTTGCAACGAGAAACTCGGTATCTTTACTTGCCTCGGCATATTTGATGATGCCTGCGGTGCTTCCGACATAATCGGCAAGTGCAACGACTTCACTTCTGCACTCCGGGTGAACGAGAAGCTTTGCCTGCGGGCGCGCTTCCTTTGCAGCCTTTGTAGCTTCCGGGCGGATGGCAGCATGTACGTGGCAGAAACCGTCATTTAAGATGATATGTTTCTCCGGCACCTGCTCAGCCACATAGGTACCAAGGTGCTCGTCGGGGATAAAGAAGATGTCGTGGTTCGGCAGTTCTTTTACAATTTTTACTGCGTTGGAGGAGGTGACACAGACGTCGGAATGACTTTTTAATTCCGCGGTGGAATTGACATAGCATACGACAGCCACATCCGGGTACTCTTGCCGGACTTCCTTGATTTTTTCAATCTCTGCCATGTGAGCCATCGGGCAGTCGGCATGCAGATCCGGGAGCAGTACTTTTTTGCCCGGGTTTAAGATTTTGGCGCTCTCACCCATGAAACGAACGCCGCAGAGAACGATGACACTGGCGTCCACTTTCGTCGCCATGTCGCTTAAGTAATACGAATCCCCGATGTAATCGGCAATTTCCTGCACCTCATCCGGCACGTAATAGTGTGCCATGATGACAGCATTTTTTTCTTTCTTTAATGCTTCCAGCTTTTCTCTTCTGGTATCCATTGGTTTTGTTTCCTTCCTATTTTTACTATAACGATTCAGAACCCTGAATAGTGATATTTTTTTAACACTTTAGCGCTTAGTATACCACAACTTTTGTCATGTGACAAGACAGTTGTAATATCCATTGTCCATTTTTTTCCTGCCTTTTCCCTTCCCCGTGCTCTATAATAGAAAGTACTTGTCTAAGACATGAAAATCTGTGACGCAGTAATTCACGTTCTGCTGCGCTGAATTTTTGCATTATTTTCCGAGATTGCTATAAAAACACCCGTAAATTTGACGGTTGAATAATTATCTACAAAAAAACGGCCACAATACCCATATTTACTGGGTTTGTAACCGTTTTATCACCATACAGCTGTCAAAGACGGGATTCTATCATTTCACCTCTGGTATCTCACTATTTACCATTTCTTCCGCCGTATCTTCTTCTATTTCTGTCTTTGTCACCTGTTTGATATGCTTTTTTTTCAGATGCAGATATACGAATTCCCGAAAAATAGTATAGAACACGGAAAGCAACGGAATGAAAACAAGCATACCTACAATTCCCATAAGGTTTCCGCCGATCGTAACTGCTGCAAGAACCCAAATCGATGGAAGCCCTACAGACTCACCCACAACATGAGGATAGATCAGATTTCCCTCTATCTGCTGCAGCACCAGAAATACTATAATAAATAAAATTGCCTGTTTCGGATTTACCATAAAGATCAAAAAGCTTCCCACCGCACACCCGATGAAGGCCCCGAAAATCGGAATCAATGCGGTAAACGCAATCAAAACTCCGATCAAAAGTGCATATGGCATCCTCAAAATACTCAGTATCACAACAAACATACAGCCGAGGATCACAGCTTCCAGACACTGGCCTGCAAGAAAATTTGCAAATGTCCGATAAGTCAGAGAACAGACTTTAAGAAAAGCATCTGCCTTTTTCTTTGGGAGAAAAGCAAAAAATACTTTTCGGATCTGCACATGCAGCTTCTCCTTCTGAAAAAGGACATAGCAGGCAAATGAAAAAGCAATAAAAAAGGTTGCCAATCCACTGACTATGGAACCCACTGCTGACATTGTGGTATTCATCATATTTCCTGCACCGTTTCCAAGAAGGCTTATCCCCCACTTGATCGCCTGATCCGGATTAAACTGTACCTGATCTACAAGCTTCATGATTTCCTGGTTATTATGGGAAAACTCCCGGATCCAGCTTTGCATCTGCGGAATAAAGTCAGTGATACTCATCATCAGGGTTCCCATTGTCCGCGTAAGCTGCGGAATCACACCAAACATCACCAGTACAATCACGCCAACCGCAAATACGATCGTGAGGAACAGGCTTATTGGTCTTGCCAGTTTTTCGACTATCTTATTTTCTTTTTTTGCCCTTCCAAAAATTTTCTTTTCCAAAAAGCTCATTGGCACGTTGGTCACAAATGCGATCGCTCCGCCAAGTACAAATGGAAATACGATCCCCCATATTGCTTTCAACACATCGAGTACCACATTAAACTTCCACAGTGCGACCACAAGAAATGCTGTAAACACAATAAGTTCCCGGATTTTTTTTACAGATTTTTTACTTATATCCACTATCATTCTCCTCTTTTTCTTAATTTCATGCGTATCCATTTAAGCAACTGAATAATCGGAAGACTTGCAAACGCAAATTTTCAAACTTAAATTACTCCCCTTTATTAGACCTAATCGTATAACAGAATCGGTACCTCTGTCAAGATTTTTGAAATTATATTTAAAGTGTAAAAAGATATAGTCGCCATTTTCTTTCTTGCCTTTTCCCTTCCCTATGGTCTATAATAGAAAGTACTTGTCTAAGATACGAAATTGCTGATAAAGGAGCATTCTATATGAACAAAAAGGAAATTGCCGAAATTAAAAAACTGTTTACCCCATCCCACTGTGCGATCACGCGAATCTGCGGATGCTATGTGGATGCGGAAAAGAATATTAAGACAAAATTAAAAGAAGCGTTTCTCTCTCTCGAAGAGGAAGAAATGTTTAAGTATTTTAAGATTTTTAAAAGCACCCTCTCCGGTACCATCGGAAAGAATCTGCTGAATATGGAGTTCCCGCTCTCCCAGGAAAGTGAGGGCGGCACACAGGAGTTTCTCTTAAAACTCCGCAACAGTGAGCTGAAGGACGAAGCGCTGATTGATGAATTTTATGAAAAGGTGATGGCGGATTATCTCTATCCGGAAAACTACTATATTATTCTGATCCATGGTGCCTACGATGTACCGGGACGCGCTTCTGATAATCTGGATATGGACGATGCTTCCGATTACGTCTATGAATTTATCCTCTGCAGCATCTGCCCGGTAAAACTCGACAAACCGGGTCTCTGCTACAATGTGTCCCACAATACGATTGAAAACCGCGTGCAGGACTGGGTGGTCGGCGCACCGGAAAACGGTTTTCTCTTCCCGGCCTTCACAGACCGCAACACGGATATCCACAATCTGCTGTATTTCACGAAAAACGCAGAGATGGATCAGCCGGACTTTCTCGACCACTTCCTGGGCTGTCAGGCGCCACTCTCCGCGAAATCTCAGAAAGAAACGTTTCAGTCTATTATAGAAGAAACTCTCGATTCCGCCTGTGATTTTTCTACTGTTATGACCATTCAGGAGAACTTAAATACCATGATTGAAGAGCGGAAAGACGATCCGGAACCGGTGGTGCTCGATAAACACGAGGTAAAACGTCTGCTCGCCAGCAGCGGCGTACCGAATGAACAGCTTGACGAGTTCGACGAGAAGTACGAATCCATTGCGGATGAGAAAGCAAGCTTCGTTGCCTCGAACGTGGCCAGTACACGGAACTACGAGATCCGCACCCCGGATGTTATCATCAAAGTCAGCCCGGAAAAGGCCCAGCTCATCGAAACCCGTACGATCGACGGAACACCGTATATTCTGATCGAGGCAGCCGATGAAGTGGAAATCAACGGAATTCTTTTAAAACCGTCACGGCCATCCGATGCGGATGATACCGAATTTTAACAGCCAAATGACAGCGAGTCTTTCTCATTGTCCGAAAAAAAAGCGGCAGTCCCAGACAAAAGGGCTGCCGCTTTTTCTTCCTTTTATTTATGCTTAGCAGAGTGCTTTTCCAAGTGCAATGCATGCTGCCTCAGCTTCATCATCTGGCGCGTCTGCGCAGATCACGCTGTCGCATACCAGCTCGGCGCCATCATTTTTGCAGCTTTCTTCCCAGGTGCGCATCCACTCGCCGTCTCCCCATCCATAGGAACCGAACAGAGCGATTTTCTTTCCGGAGAGTTTGGATTCACATGCGGAGAACATTGGCTCGAACTCGGTATCTTCCAGCTCTTCTGCCCCCATAGCCGGGCATCCGAAAGCGATTGCATCGTATGCATCTACATCATCCGCAGAGAAATCTGCGCAAGTCAGAACAGAAACTTCTGCGCCTGCCTCTTTTGCTCCCTCTGCTACTTTCTGTGCCATCATTTCTGTGTTGCCGGTTCCACTCCAATAAACTACTGCTACTTTGCTCATGTTTCAAATCCTTCTTTCTTTATTTTCTGATTCCGGGGGATTTTTCTTTCCCCGATCCTACTGCCCTTTTTATGGTATGCAGGATTTTATGTTAAACAGCTACGGTGAGCTGTAAAACGCTTCTTCCCTGCTTCCAGAGACGCAGATACACGTTTCTGCATTTCTGATAGCGCTGAAATGTTTTCTGTGTTTCGCACTCATTGCAATAGACCTTCCAGCATCCCTTGCATTTATAATTGTGGCCTTTGTTCTCAATAAAACCGATCACATCACCGAGCGGATAGTTGAGAAACACACCGATCTCATGCGGAAATCCTTCTTTACACTCTGCTACCCGGGTTTTCAGGCGATTCAGTGCATAGGCAATGTCTGTATTTTCATATCCATAGGATTTCAAAAACGCTGCATTCTCCGGATTTTCCAGCTCTTTCTGGAGAAGCCCTTCACGGTACACATAGACCAGTGCTCTCGTCTCATGCTCCCGCAATACAAAGATGTGAATTCCTTTTGGTTCCAGACAGGCACTCCAGTATGAAATCTGATCTTCCAGTTCTTCTTTGGATGAAAATGTCATATTACATAAATTTGCGGCTTTGATGGAAGCCAGCGTTGCCGAACAGTGTTCGATCAGAAATCTCTCAATCATGCCTTTTACGTCTCCTTCTTACATTGCTGCTGCGCAGTGCTCATCTAATACCGAGCGAAGTGCGGTGGCACTGCTGGTATGGATTCTTGCGATCGGAATATTGTTTTTCTTTGCTTCCTGGGAAGCAGTGATGACCATTTTGTGGGATACGGTGTTGGTAAAGAGAATCATCAGATCCGGATTCCCAATTTTTTTCTTAACGGAGCCATGCTCTTTCGGGAACACCTTTGCTTTACATCCATAGTCTTTACAGATATCTGTATATTGACACACCATTCTTTCATTTCCACCGATAATTACGACACTCATCTTCTCTACCTGCCTTTCTGTTGTTATCTTATGCTACTTGAAATTAGTTTATTCTAACTCCTGTGTTTTAAGAAAGAATCCCTCTACCGGGATCCCGTATGATTTTTGGTTTTATCCGTTGTACTTTAGTTAGCTATATCTAACTGTTGGGTATATCATACCGTTTTTGTCGGATTTTGTCAAGGATATCCTGCAAATTTTTCCGGCTTTTCTTGAGAAAATTGTATCATTTTCTTTTTCACATCACGCTGGTGAAAGAATATTCGCAATGGAAGCAGAGACTTTCCCTGCTTTTGTTAAAAAGCCGCTGGAATCTTAAGAAGAAGACTCCAGCGGCTTTCCCGTTGCTATTCTGTTCTGTTTTTTATACCGGCTCGTCCAGCAGGTTACCCATACTCTTTAAGCCAATGTAAAGAGTAGATGTATTGTGAAGCAGTGCGGAAGTGGTTGGCTGTAAAATGCCGCCCACGCCGAGCAGAATCAGTCCGGCATTGAACGTAACGATAAAGCGGTAATTCTTATGAATCCGTTTCATCAGACGGTTGCTCAGCATACGAAGCACCAGAATTTCTGCCAGATCGTCTGCGGCAACGGTGATATCCGCGATCTCACGCGCAATCTCTGCGCCCTCGCTGATGGCGATTCCAACGTCTGCGGCAGAAAGTGCCGGTGAATCGTTAATACCGTCACCGATCATAATGACTTTACGTCCCTCTGCTTTTTCTTTCTCCACAAAGTTTGCCTTATCCTCCGGCAGTACCTCAGCATAGTACTCGTCCACGCCGACCTTCTTCGCGATCGCTTTTGCCGTGCGCTCGCTGTCTCCGGTCATCATGACGATTTTTTTCAGACCTGCTTTTTTCAGCTGACGGATAATTTCGGCCGCCTCCGGACGAAGCGGATCCTCAATGCAGATAACTGCTGCAAGTACACCTTCTAAGGCAAGATAGAGATGAGAATACTCCTCCGGCAGATGACGGAACTTCTCTTCCATTCCTTCCGGAATGATACTGTTCTCATCCTCAAATACGAAGTGATAACTTCCAATAATCGCTTTTTTGCCATTGATCGTTGTAGAAATACCGTGTGCAACGATATATTCTACTTTGGAGTGCATCTCCTCGTGATCCAGATGTTTCTCTTTTGCCGCGTCTACTACGGCTTTTGCCATGGAATGCGGAAAATGCTCTTCCAGGCAGGCTGCGATGCGCAGAAGCTCATCCGTGCTCTTTGTTTCGCTGAAGGATACCACCTCTGCTACGGTCGGCTGCGCTTTTGTCAGTGTTCCGGTCTTATCGAAAACGATCGTATCCGCTTCCGCCACAGCCTCCAGGAATTTACCGCCCTTTACGGTGATCTTGTGCTGGTTTGCCTCGCGGATTGCAGAGAGAACGGAAATCGGCATGGCAAGTTTTAACGCACAGGAGAAGTCTACCATCAGAATAGAGAGTGCTTTCGTTGCATTTCTGGTCAGAAGATACGTCAACGCCGTTCCACCAAGGGAATACGGTACAAGACGGTCTGCCAGATGCTCTGCCTTGCTCTCCAGTCCGGATTTCAGTTTCTCGGACTCTTCGATCATCGCGGTAATCTTCTCGTAACGGCTGGATCCGCCGGTCTGCTTCACAAGAATGGTAAGCTCGCCCTCCTCAAGAACCGTTCCCGCATAGACAACGGAACCTAAGGTACGGCGTACCGGAACAGATTCTCCGGTCAGAGAAGCCTGGTTTACCATACCCTCGCCGTTGGATACCTCGCCGTCGAATGGAATCAGATTTCCCATATGTACGACAATCTCGTCGCCCGCAACAATTTTTTCAGACGGAACGAGAATTTCCTGGCCGTCTTTTTTCAGCCATACCTTTCCGACGTTCAGCGACATGCTGCGTGCCAGATCTCCGACGGATTTTTTATGCGTCCATTCCTCAAGCAGCTCTCCTACGCCGAGCAGGAACATGACAGAGCCTGCGGTTCCATAGTCGCCGCGGAGCATCGAAACACCGATTGCGGTTGCATCAAGAACCGGAACTTCGATCTTTCCCTGTGCCAGTGTCTGGATTCCTTTCCAGATATATTTTACGGAAACAACCGTAGTATAGATGGCACGGATCGGTGCCGGAAGAAGCCATTTTCTTCCAAAGTGGTAAATCACTTTGCTGATCAGCTTTTCCTGATATTCGTTGTTTAACGCTCTGCCGGAGCTCTCAAGCAGTCCGGTCGGCAGCTCTACTTCCTCGTAGTGGAAGAGCTGTATCATCCGAATCACAGCGGCTCGTTCTCCCTCGTAACAGATCACGGCATCGCCGGTTCTGTCATATACCTTCGCGAAAGATACCTGGTTCTGATTCTGCAGATAGTACAGCAGTGTCTCTGCCTGTACGGAGGACATGCGCTTCTGTGCCAGATGGATTCGGATTCTGCCTCTGCTTTCGTGTTTAATATAAAATTTCAAATCTTATGCCTCCTAGAAAAACACCTGCAGAGAATTCTGCAGGCGTTTTGTTTTTTCCGTATGAATACGACGTAAATCAGATGTTGCTGTGTACAGCTTATGCCTCAACCGTATCCTCTGCTTCTGCTTCAACAGCTTCCTCTGCTGTCTCTTCAGCTACATCCTCTACTGCCTCTTCTGCTGCTTCACGCTCTTCGTTGATCTGTTTTGCGTCAGCATAGATGTCCTCCGCATTCTCCTGGATGGTCGTTACCGTATCCATAACAACTTTCTTTGCACGAAGAACAGCTGCGGTGCAGTTGGTGTAAAGTTTTTTCGCATCCTTGCTGGACAGTGCTTTGATACCTGCTGTTCCGAATAATACTCCTGCTGCGAAAAGTCCTGGATGTTTTAAATCTTTGATTGTCATATTACATGTCCTCCTGTTATTAAAATAAATTTTTCCTGAATTTTACATTTTCCCCCGCTGTGGTTCACAGTATAGCACTCACCTGCTCGGTTAGACAATACGTACAGTTCTTTTTGATAATTATTTTCATTAAAACAGGGAAAACGGAAGGAATTTTCACCCGTTTTCCCCGTTTTTCAGCCTTCCACCGCTGAAACAATCACATTTTCAATATCCTGATTCTGAATATAGCCCTTTGCCTTCAGTCCGGATTTCATCACGTCCATCCACATCTCTCCGCTTAAGCGGCAGATGGTATGATCGCTCAGTTCTACGGTACAGCCCTGATCTTTGAAGCATTCTTCTCCACAGGCAATCTTGTAAAAATTTTTGCGGCTGATTGCACCGATGCTCTCCAGTGTATTCACCATGCGATACACCGTAGCAGGCCCGATGCTGCTGTCTTTCTGCAGAGCTTTATAGTAAATTTCTTTACAGCAGGAGCACTCCTCTTCCAGGATAATATCGAGCAGAATCCGTCTCTGTCTGGTTATTCTGCATCCCTGTTCCCGGAGCTTCTGAATAATCAGTTCTCGCTTCATCTGTGTTCTGTGATAATTTCTGGCTTCATGCTTTGTCTGTTCCTGCGGCATACGTTCTACCTCCTGATGATGATTCCTGTCCTGTCAGTCGCAATGTCCCTTGCACTGCCCGCAGTTACCACCACAGCTTCCTTTGCCGCTTTTTTTATCTTTAATCATACTGCGTACTGCAAGTCCTACCAGACCAACAACGACTACAAGTGTGATAAAAGTTCCCATAGAAACAACTCCTTTCTTTTCAAAAGAGTCCGCATCCTGCAGCGGATGCCGGATACGGACTCTTCATCAGATACATGTTCTCTATCTGTCACAGCAATTATTTGCTGAACATTTTGTTGGTGGAAACGCTCAGAGTTGCGCTTTCTTTGTAAGGTCTTACCAGCAGATATACAAATCCGATGATGAGCAGAACAGCAACTACCGTTCCGATTCCAAAACCGCCGCCGATGAACAGGTTACCGATCTGATAGATGCACAGGGATACAACATAGGCAAGCAGTGTCTGATATCCGATTGCAGTAAAAAACCATTTGGTATTGTTCATCTCACGTTTGATTGCACCCATTGCTGCGAAGCACGGTGCGCACAGAAGGTTGAATACCAGGAAGGAATAAGCTGCTACCGTAGATAAGCTTCCTGCGAGCTGTCCCCAGATCTCGGCACCGTCTTCTGCAACTTCACCAAAGCCGAACAGGATACCAAAGGTACCAACAACGTTCTCTTTTGCGATCAGTCCGGAAACAGCTGCAACAGCCATCTTCCAGTCGCCCCATCCAAGAGGTGCAAACAGAGGAGCGATCACGCTTCCGATGGAAGCCAGGATACTGTCATTTAACTGCTCAGCTTCCAGCATTCCGAAGGATCCGTCAACCCATCCGAAGTTCATCAGGAACCACAGAACGATGGTAGACATCAGGATGATCGTACCGGCTTTTTTGATGAAAGACCAGCCACGCTCCCACATGCTGCGAAGAACGTTGCTTACCGTCGGCCAGTGGTAAGCCGGAAGCTCCATAACAAACGGAGCCGGATCGCCCGCGAACATTTTCGTCTTTTTGAGCATGATACCGGAAATGACCACGTTGACGTTGAACAGCGTCCGCAGCGCACCCGCCAGCATACCCAGCAGCGCGCCCGCCAGCATACCCAGCAGGATGCAGACATACCACGGCATATTCCACGCCAGCGCGGCATACAGCGCGGCGCAGGCGCCGGCGCAGTACTGACCCGCCGCGCCGATATTGAACATACCCACCTTGTAGGCAAACAGAACGGACAGGGCGCACAGCAGCAGCGGCGCCGTGCGCACCAGCGCCTGGCCGAAATACTTGAGCTTCAGCGCACCGGGAAAGCGCAGGAAGCTCTTCATCACCGCGACGATCGCTTCAAACGCGCCGCTGGGTTCGATGATCAGCAGCACCACATTCAGAATCATGGTAATCGCCGACAGCTGCAGCGGCACAAAGTTGGAAAGCACGATTCCAAGACCGGAAATACTGCTGACTGATGTATGGCTTGGTACCAGGAAAAAATATACCGCCGCTGCGATGATCGCCACTGCCACGGTCAGGATCACCGTTTCTTTGATGATATCTATATAATTCAGTTTCTTTTTCATGGCATCAGATACTCTTCCCACTCTTTTTCTTTGGCACCGACCAGAATTTTATCCTCTGCTACAAGAATCGGACGTTTCACAAGCATTCCGTCTGTTGCAAGAAGTGCAAGCTGTTCCTCTTCGCTCATCTCCGGAAGTTTATCTTTCAGTTTCATCTCTTTATAAATATTTCCGCTGGTATTAAAAAAACGCTTCAGCGGAAGGCCGCTTTTTTCCCACCAGGTTTTCAGTTCCTCCGCTGTTGGATTGTCCGTTTTAATATCACGCAGCGTATATTCTGCGCCACTCTCGTCCAGCCATTTCTGAGCTTTTTTGCAGGTACTGCATTTTGGATAGCATACAAATAACATGTTGTGTCCCCCTGTTCTTCGGCAGTAAATATGGAAATCACTACTGTCTGTTTTTTACTTACAGCATGGAATATGGAATTTTTATGGAACTTTTTCCCAGTGCTGTCTGAGGTATATTTTAACATAGATGTTGATGTTTTTCTATCCTGTTATTCCGCCCAGATCAGCTTCGATTCCTGCTTCATCTCATCCACAATTTTCTCCGCTGCATCCAGATCCCCTTTTGCTTCCAGCTCCGTTAATTCCAGGCTCTTCTTTTGGGCTTCCTCGCTCATATAATAAACTTCTTTTACCGTCTCCGGGGTGCTGTCATCCTCCGGTGATAGCTCCTCTGTCTTTTTGGAAAAATCCTGAAGCAGCATATCATTACCTTTCAGTTCCAGAGTTCCTGCATAGGGTGCGTCAATGGCGTAGACAAACTCTGTTTTTCCATCTTCTGTGTATTGTACTTTCATTCGGTTGATGAGATTATTGGAAGAATACAGGCAGTTGTCTTTTACGTACATTCCGCTGTCTTCCAGAGTCATGTATTTTTCATTGAAATACCAGTGGTTATAACCTGCTGCCGCAACGATGAGTGTCAGGATAACTGCCACGGTTGCTGTCAGAACTCTGCGTACTATCAGCTTTTTCCGGATTTTTTTCAGTGTGGCTGCAGATGATCTCATTTGGTTCTGCTCTTTTCCCTGCTCCTCTTTCATGATCTCCAACATTTTTCTGCATTCCTGACAGGTACCCATATGTTCTTCCACCAGCGCCTTGCTGTCTTCGCTTAAGATCCCATCTATATAAGACGGCATCAGATCCTGTATTACATCACATGTGATCTTCATGTTCCAGCTCCTCTCTGATCTTTACTCTTGCACGATAATAAGTCACCCGCGCCCAGTTTTCACTTTTTCCAAAAAGCATTCCAATCTCACGGAAGTTCAGCTCTCCGAATGTCCGCAGGGAAAAAACTTCTTTATACGGTTCCGAAAGTCCATGCAGAACCTTATGGATCTCCATAGCCTGACTCCGCTGTGCCAGCTTTTCCTCAAAAATTTCTCCGCCATGGCTTTCTGCTGTTTCCGGCTGCTCCTCTCCGGAAAGCTGCTTCTTCTGTTTTTTCAGATGATCGTACAACGTATTCTTTGCGATCTGGCAAAGCCACACCCGCACATCACAGTCACCACGGAACTGATCTGCTTTTTTCAGCGCTTTAAAAAACGTCTCCTGGGTCACTTCCTCTGCCAGCGATCCATCACGTGAGACAGAACGGATATACCGATATACAATGTCAAAATATGTCCGGTAAAGTTCCTCAATATTCATCGGTTCTTTCTTTTCCTCCCTTCTCACTTATAAGACGCACTGATCTCAAAAACGTTACAGAAAATCTTTCAAAATTTCGTCCGATATTTTTATTCCGGCGTTTCTTTTAGCACAAACGAAATGCCCGGTATAAAAATACCGGGCACAGCATTATCAGAATTTTCTTCTGACCTCTTCTTACACTCTGCTGCATACCTTCACATCGTTCCATGCTTTTCATAATATTTCTTTTTTTCCGCATACATAAGATCATCCGCTCTTCTCAGCATTGTCTCAAGCTCCGAAGAGCTTTCCTCCCAGACAACGCCAACAGAAACACTGATCCTTTTGGCAGCAATGCTGTCACAGATATCCCGGACCTTACTCCGGAAAACCTTCTCATCCATGTCAAAACAGATGAGTACAAATTCATCGCCACCTACCCGGTAAGCATTTTCCGGCAGAATCGCAAGCATGGAACGCGCTGTATTTATGATCAGCCTGTCTCCGGCCTCATGTCCGTAAAGATCATTCACCCGTTTCAGACCATTGATATCAATATATGCTACTCCTGTTTTTATCACTGTTTTCGCCTGCATGCCTTCCAGAACCTGAATATACCTGTTCCTGTTATACAAGGTCGTCAGCATATCACGATAACTCATGTACTGCAGACGCGCCTTACGCTCCTTGGCTTTCAGACTGTCCGTTAAAAAGTACTGTATGGATGACAGCAGCGTATGATCCTCATAATGCAGTCTCGGATTATCTACCCCGAGAAATCCTATGATCTTTCCGTCACTGTTTAAAGGAACGGCCAGCAGCCTAGTAATATCCTGCATCTTCAGAGTCTCATAATACGGCTGCCCCTGCTCCTCCTCAATATCCGGAATATAATACAGGCCATTTTTCCGAAAGCTGATCACCAGCATTTCCATGGGAACCTCCTGAAGATTATCCTTCTCAGCAGTCACTCCGTTCATGGCATACTCATAGGTATTTGTACAGACATTCCTCTTTTCATCGATCTGAACAATATAACTGCGATCTCCGTCAAAATACCCGCTGATAATACGCAGCAGATTGGAGATCGCCGCATCTTCATCTTCTCCTGATATCAGCTCCGCAATACATTTATTCAGTATCGTTGCGATCTCAAGTCTTTCCTTTATCTTGCCCTCTCTGCTTATCAGCTGATACATTTCCTGATTCAGCTCCGTCATCGTCACGATAAACATAATGATCATGGAAATACCAACAGAAAACTCAATCAGCGACATTCCATACCAGAATGCCTGCACAGCTGCCGCCACTGCCAGAAGTACAATGCATGACAGCATAGAGAACAGGAGCTTCCGGCTGACTTTCTTTCTGTATTGGAGCAGAAGCATAAGATCAATTAACATACCTGCTGCCGGAAGAAGGATTGACATAATATATAACGGTGCCCGATGGTAATAATTATCCACATCTATGTAATAATACCAGTGAGTAAACTGTGAGAGCACCACAAAAGCAGCCTCCACGGCAGCAATAACATATCCGGCTTTTACTCTTTTTAATGTTCTCCGCTCTTTTTTCGAAAACAGATAAACACACACATAAATATGAAAACACACCAGGACTACGTCACTTAAAAGAAATACGAGAAAACTCGAAATACGGACCATCACACTGCCCGGAACTCCGGGATACCCGCTGAAAATATGCCCCAGGGCATCCATCAGCAATAACAGGGAAGCAAAACTCTCCATCAGGACAAGATACCGCCGCTTTTCCCTGTTATAATTACTGCTCAGAAATATACATAATGCTGCTATGGCGCAAAATGCACATCCCCATATAAGTATTGCCACCTGCAGTACTTTTTCATCCGGCATAAAAAACACTCCTCACATTCGTCACTTACAATAAGTATTACACTTTACCGTGTAAAAGTCAACCTTCCAAAAAAATCCCGGAGTACATTGTCATACTCCAGGATTTTGTCGTCAACCGGATAAAAGCAACCGCATTCGCTACATAATTCTACACCAGATAACTGCTTCGCAGTTGATTCAGTTAAAGCTCTTCCCCGCAGGATTCAATCACTTTTTTGTACCAGTAAAAAGAATCTTTGCGGATTCTGGAAAAGTCTCCGGTCCCGTCATCATTTTTATTTACATAGATAAGACCATAACGCTTCTTGAATTCTCCGGTGGAGGCACTGACAAGATCTGTACAGCCCCAGCAGGTGTAGCCGATCAGATCTACTCCGTCATGGATTGCTTCCTTCATCTGCTCTATATGGCGGCGCATATATTCAATACGGTAATCATCGTGAATCTTTCCATCCTCTGTCAGCTGATCCACCGCCCCAAGACCATTTTCCACGATCATGATCGGAATCTGATAGCGGTCATAGATCTGGTTCAGAACATAGCGAAGACCAGTTGCATCGATCTGCCAGCCCCAGTCGGAAGCTTTCAGATATGGATTTTTCAGATTGTCACTTCCATTTCCGGCCGTTTTCTCTCCGTCCTTTGTCACGCTGACACAGCTACTGGAATAATAGCTGATGGTGAAAAAGTCCACCGTACCCTTCTTGAGGATCTCTTTATCCTCCTGAAGAACCTCCAGCTGGATTCCATGCTCCTCAAAGTATCTCGCTGCAAATCCCGGATAATATCCTCTTACATGAACATCACCGGCAATGGAATTGTGGATCTGCCCAAACTGCTGTGCATATAAGATATCATCCGGATGGCAGGTATATGGATAACCATTGTGATAAGCAAGCATACAGCCAAGCATAAACTCCGGATCGATCTCATGAGCCATGGAAACTGCAAGTGCACTTGCTACCAGCTGGTGATGCATTGCCTGATAACGGCTCTGCTCACATACATCCTTCGGGTCCAGCATTCCTGCACAGAATACCGCACCAAAGTCCTGCGTCAGCATATTGATCTCATTAAAAGTCAGCCAATATTTTACCTTACCTTTATATCTCTCAAATAAAACCTTTGCAAATCGAAGATAGAAATCGATCATCTTACGGTTTTTCCATCCGCCATACTCCAGAGAAAGATGAAGGGGATTCTCATAATGAGAGATCGTTATCAGCGGCTCAATGTTATATTTTCTCAGTTCGTCGATCACATTGTCGTAGAACTTAAGGCCTTCCTCATTTGGAGTTTCCTCATCCCCATTTGGGAACACTCTGGACCAAGAAATAGAAAAACGATATACCTTAAATCCCATCTCTGCAAAAAGAGCAATATCCTCTTTCCAGTGATGATAAAAATCAGTCGCCTGGTGATTGGGATAAAATTCTTCCGGTAACGGTGCCGGCGGTGTAAGACGACGTTCCTTATCCACACTTCCTCCTGTCAGGACATCTGCAATGGACGGGCCTCTGCCATCCTCATCCCAACCGCCTTCATACTGGTTTGCAGCAGTTGCTCCGCCCCAGAGAAAGTTTTCCGGCATACGGTTATAATTTTTCATTTTTTAATTTTCTCCTTTTTACAAACATCAGGCGGATCTGTTATCTCCGCCTGATGTTTCGTTGTTATTCTTATACAATAGTCAGAAATTTATCTCCTGCATTTACAGCTGCATCTTCTTTTTCCATGCATACTGCTTTGATATAATCAGAAATATTGGTCACAACAACCGGTGTGATCAGATCATATCCTTCTTTCTTAATGGCATCCATATCGAATTCCACAAGAAGCTTTCCTTTTTTTACCTTATCTCCATCAGAAACATGGGATTTAAAATATTTACCATTTAAATTTACAGTATCAAGTCCGATGTGGATCAGAATTTCTACTCCACTTTCTGTCACAAACATGATTCCATGTTTGCTCTCCATGATATTTGCCACCGTACCATCTGCCGGTGCATAAACCTTTCCTTCTGATGGAACGATCGCTGCTCCGTCACCTAAAACCTTATCAGCAAAAGTTTTATCCGGAACATCGGAAAGTGCTTTTACAGTTCCTGCTACCGGTGCACAAAGCTCGATCTTCTCTACAAGCGGAGCGTTCTGCTGTGCCGGCTGTTTTTCTGTATCTGTGTTCTGTACTTCATCCTCTGTCTCAGCCTTTACATCCTCAAATCCGAAGATAAGCGTAAGAACAAAAGCAGCTACAAAAGATACCACGATCATAATGATTCCATAAATCAGATTGCTTAATCCCTTCTCGCCGATAAACGCCGGGATCGCCATGATACAATTCTGTGCAATGTAAAGAGAAACCTGAAGAAGTCCTCCTACGATACCACCGATTCCGGCTGCGATGGAAGCTGCTACAACCGGTCTTTTCAGTTTCAGTGTAACACCATACAGAGCAGGCTCTGTGATACCCATAAGAGCGGAAACACCGGCTGCACTTGCCAGCTGTTTCATGTTGCTGTCCTTGGATCTTACAGCTACTGCAAGAGAAGCTCCGGACTGTGCAAGGTTAGAGCATACCTGAGATACAAAGATCAGTGTATCGGTACCACCGGTTGCAATGGCATTCAGTCCGATTGGTGTCAGCGCATGGTGCATACCGGTCATAACGATGAACGGGAAGGTTGCTGCAAGGATACCTACAATAATGAAACCAAGTTTTACGGACAGGAAGTTGATGGCTACCGCAAGTCCGTTACCAATAATTGTTCCGATCGGTCCAACTACGATCAGGGCGATCGGTGCACTGATCAGAATTACCAGTGTCGGGTTCAGGATCAGTTTTACCATTTTCGGTGTGATCTTATCAACCAGAATCTCAATATAATGTGTGATCCATACCATCAGGATAACCGGAATAACGGAATAAGAATAAGTTGCTTTTGTGATCGGCAGACCAAACAGTGTGATGGCCGCATCACCAGCTACCATAGTTACAAAGGTAGGGCTTAAGTAAACACCGGCAATAAACAGCGCCAGTGACTGGTTCACGCGGAAAACCTTGGCAGCATTTGCTGCGATCAGGAACGGCATGAAGTAGAAAGTAACATCTCCGATAAAACTGATCACCTGGTAGGTACTGCTTGTTTCTGATACCAGATGAAAAGTTGTCAGCAGGGTAAGTACAACTTTGATCATACCGGCTGCAGTCAGGGCAGGGATCATCGGGGTCATACATCCGGTGATGGCATCGATAACTTTTGAAACAACACTCTTTGAGCTGTCAGAGTTCGCTGCCGGTGCATCATCGGTAGGAACGCCTTTGTCTTCCAATGCCTTGTAAACAGCGTTTACTTCGTTTCCTGCGATAACCTGGAACTGATCTTCATGCCAGTTAACGCCGGAGATCTCAGAAAGCTTTAAGATCTCTTTCTCGTTGATCTTCGATCTGTCTTTCACATAGAAACGAAGCCTTGTCATGCAGTGGAACAGACGGGTGATATTATCTTTTCCGCCCAGCGCTGCAATCAGTGTGTCTGCAGTTTTTGCATAGTCCTTTTTCATTTGGGGACCTCCTTTAATAATAAATATTGAAATTTATATTAAAGGTCTTGCCTGAAAAGATACGCACATGGCACGTATTTCAGTAACAATCCATTAACACCTAATTTATAAAACAATCTCTTTTCACAGATTTTTCAGACGTTTATGGTCTTCTGTGATCTTCTGGATATGAATCGTCAGATACAGCATTTCATCCTCAGTCATAGCGTATTTATATTCCTCTTCCATCATAAGATAGATCATTTTTACACAGCCGTAAGCTTCTCTGTACTGCTCCTTGATGATCTTGAAAAGCTCCTGATTCTCATCATAGTGAAGCTCTTTATGAAGGAATCTCTGGGCAAAATATTTCAGATGCGTGAGAAACCGCTGATAATACAGATTATCCTCCTGAAATTCCATATTGTCATAATACTTCTCCACGATGTCCAGGATCTGATGTACGATAATGGAAATCTGATAGCTGTCCGTCTTGCCGCCATCTTCCGCATTCACAAAATGCAATGCAAAAAATCCTGCTTCATCTGCAGAAAGATCTACCTCGAACATCTCATTTACCTTTTTCAGTAATTCCAAGCCGATCTCATATTCCTTATGATAAAGCTGCTTGATATCCAGAAGCAGCATATTCTGAAGGCGGATCCCATTTTCAAGTCTGGAGATCGCACCCATGATATGGTCGCTAAGGGAAAAATAAATACTGTCATTTAATTTCATCCCCTCTTTTTCCTTCACTTCATTTACAAAAGCTCCCACAAAGTCCAGATATTTTTCCGGAATAGCAGTCAGATAACCCTGTATCTCCTTGCTGATCTGGGCATTTTCCGCAGTAAAGATCTTCTCGATCCTGGACTCCTCCACTTGCTGTCCTTTCTTTTTCTGAAAGGCAATTCCGCAGCCCTTTACAATAACTTCATGTCCCTGTCCATCCCTGGACAGTATCAGATTATTATTCAAAATCTTATGGATAACCATAGTCCTGTTCCCCCGCTGCCAAACAAATAAAAAAAGACCATTACAGTATATAGAAAACCTATTCCTATACTACTATAAGGTCTTGCCTGACGATAAATAAATATTTCAGTAACAATCCTTCTGATTCGTAACTATTTAATAACTGTACGTAATAGTATCAGAAAAAATATATGTTGTCTATCTGGAATATTTAATAAAATATTTATAATATTTTTGTGAACTTTGACAAAATCCCCTGATGATCCTGCCATACGGATCAACGGGGGATTTTCTGTTCAGCTTTTTATTCTTCAGATCTCTTTTCCCTTTGTCGCAACGGCATGTACAACAAACGGTACAAACAATGTAATAAACGCCGCATATCCAAGGTATGCATATCCCTTCTTAACAACTGTCATCAGACCGAACTGTGCGATGGCAAATGCCAGGAATGTAAAGATCGCTGTAAAAACTGCATTTCTTCCAAGATGTCCCTGCGCTTTTTTCGACGGGCTGTCCATACGGCGCTCCACTGCATTTACGCAGCGGGTCACAATACCGGAGATCATATTTACTGCTGTGGAAATAGCTCCAAGGATGATCAGCAGAGAAATGATCGGTGTCAGGATACCGGCGCCTACACCGTTCTGGACAAGTACCAGCATCGGTACCGATGCAGATGCCAGCTGGAAGAAGAAATAAAGGACTGCTGAATAGAGGGCCGGTCCAAAGGCTCCGCTCTCGGAGGAAAGTACAGTCATTTCTCCGGAGGACATAGTATGGATGGAAGCTGTGATATCTCCCCACTGTGCAATGATATTCGGAACAAGTACCAGTACAAGACCGATGATGATCAGCACACTTAATGTAGAAGCACATTTTCTTACAACATTGGTTCCGAAAAGTGCGATCACAAAGATAAATGCTGCAATGATCAGTGTACAGAGCCAGTATGGGATCCCGAACAGTGTCTGCAGTGTGGAACCGCCGGTTGCAAATGCTGCAGCGGATGCGGTACCGATCATGATCAGGTAACAGATCTCATAGAGATTGGACATAACCGGTTTTGTTTTTCCGTAAAGACTGTCGGAAAAGCTTCTGTAATCGTAGGTTTTGTGTTTGTATGCGTAGCGCATTCCATACCAGAAAAACAGTGCATACAATCCCTGTGTCACTGCCGGCAGGATCAGACACCAGATACCGTAGTTGATAAAGTACTGATAGATCTGCGCTCCTGATGCGAATCCGCCTCCGAACTGTGTGGTAAATGCGACGAACGCAAGTCCCATAGCCAGAGGCATTTTACTTTGTAATGATTTATTCTGACTCATCTCTCTTTCCCCCATTTTTTATTTATTATATTCGATGACTTTTCCCGGATTCAGGATCAGTTTATCATCGAAAGCCTGCTTGATGGCTTTATAAAGAGCGATCATTCTCGGTCCCGCAAATTCTTCCAGGAATTCCAGACGTCCGTTTCCGATGCCATGCTCACCGGAAAGCTGTCCGCCCAGTTCCTTGGACAGTGCATAAAGCTCTACCAGACTTGCGTGAGTGGCTTCCTTCCACTCCTGGTCACTCATTTCCGGTCCACGGAGCATCTCTGTATGGATATTTCCGTCTCCGCAATGTCCGCAGGGCTCTACACGGATGCCATGTGCACTTGCGATCTTTTTGGCTGCTTTTACATACTCTGCGATCCTTGCACGCGGAACAACTACGTCACACTCCTCCTGTGCGATAGAATCTGCTTTCATTCCTTCCAGGATCCCGCCCCGGACACTCCATACGGCTCCGGCACGCTCCGGCGTGCCTGCGATACAGCAGTCCAGGGCTCCGTTTGCCAGGGCTGCTTCCGCTGCTGCCTCTACTGCGCTGTCAAGTTCCTGCTTACTGGAAGCATCATACATAACGATCAGCACTGCTTCTCCCTGTTTTACTGGGAACATTTTGTTCAGATTACGTTCTACGATATCGATCAGTTCTCTTTCCAGAAACTCGATGGCTGTTGGCACAAACGGCAGCTCCAGAACCTTCGGGACCATGTCTGCACATTCCTCAAGACTCCTGAACGGCATTACAAGAGTACAGGTGCAGGTCGGTGCGGGAAGAAGCTTCAGCGTTACCTGAGTCAGGATACATAAGGTTCCCTCTGAGCCGATCACCAGATCTTTTACATCATATCCCGTTGTGTTCTTCACAACGTTGGATGAAAAATTCATGATGGAACCATCCGGCATAACTGCCTCGATACAGCGGACGAAATCCCTGGTCAGTCCATATCGTACCGCTTTCATGCCACCGGCATTTGTGATAACATTGCCGCCGATGGAAGCTGTTTTTTCGCCCGGATCCGGCGGATAAAAAAGTCCTCCTGCTGCAGCGGCTGCCTGGATATCGATGAGAAGTGCTCCCGGCTCCGCTGTGATGGTCTGGTTCTTTCTGTCGATCGGAAAGATCTTGTTCATGCGCATCACAGAAAGCATAATTCCACCATATTTACAGGTTGCTCCGCCTGCAAGTCCGGTTCCTGCGCCACGGCATACCACCGGGATATTTTCTTTATATGCGTAAGCCATGATGGCTGAGATCTCTTCTTTATTTAAAACCTCCACATAAAGCTCCGGAGGAAAAACTCCGTACTCCGGCATCTCATCACGATAATATTCTTTTGCGATCTCATCGCCGACCCATACACGATCTGAAGCAGTCACAGAACGGATGTAGTCAAAATCTTCTGAAGTCATTTTTTTATAGGGATATGCCATGACTTAATCCTCCTTCCGATTCTTTATCAGCTCTGTCAGCTCCGGTACAACCTGATACAGATCATCCACGATGCAGTAATCTGCAACATTAAAGATCTGTGCCTCCGAATCATTGTTGATCGCTACGATACAGTCAGATCCTGTCATGCAGGAGGTAAACTGGATAGCACCGGATACGCCGCAAGTGATGATCAGCTTCGGACGGACAGTTCTTCCGGAAAGTCCGATCTGATGTGCAACATCTCCGAATCCGTTTTCTACCATAGGGCGGGTGAAGGCAAGCTGTCCGCCAAGGGCATCTGCCAGTTCCCGGCACATTTCCACATCCTTTTCATTCCGGACACCACGGCCTGCTACTACCAGAACATCCTCTTCCTCAAGGCTCTTTACCTTATCAATGACCCTGGATGACAGAATCTTGATCCTGGAATCTGCCATTTTTTCATTTACCGGACATACGACCACCTGACCATGCGGGTTTTTTATTTTTTCTGCCTTGTCCATAACCTTATAACGGACCGTGGCAAACTGTGGCCGTGATTTGGTGATGCCGATCTGAGCCATGATATTTCCGCCGAAAGCCGGTCTGATCTGGATCATATCGGTGTTGGAACGGATATCCAGAGTTGTGCAGTCTGCAGTCAGTCCCGTATGGAATCTGGTGGAAAGCCTCGGTGCAAGGGAACGCCCCAGCGCAGTAGCTCCGATCAGCACAGAGCTTGGTTTGTTTGCTGCGATACAGTCTGCAACTGCGTCTGTATAACAGTCTGCGCGGAAGCCTTCGAAGCCTTCATGCTCATATACGTACACATTGTCTACGCCATACGGCAGAAGCTTTTCCGCATTTTCCTTTGTTCCTTTTCCTCCGACGATCACACAGTTAACCTGATAACCGACTTTGACAGCCATCTTTCTCGCTTCTCCGATCAGCTCAAAGGTAACCGGATGAATCTCTCCTCTCTCCTGCTCCACATAGATAAGAAAGTTTTTCCATTTATCCTTGTCAAAGGATTTCGCCTTCTGCTCAAACCGGATAGCTTTCTCCGGGCAGTTACGAACACAAAGCCCACACATACGACAGGCATCGCCTACAACAATTCCATTTCCCTCTATGGTGAGGGCCCCAAAAGGACATTTCTCCACGCATACTCCGCAGAGTACGCATTTGTTTATATCAAATTTTAAAAATTCCATGTTCCGCTTCCCCCTATATGATCTTCTTTCCGGTCAGGAGAGCAACAAGCTTGTCTGCCTTTTCCTTTGCAGTTCCTTCCAGATAAACCTGTTTTTCACTTTCCTCCGGCGCAAACATTTTTTCCACAGAGGTGGGGGAACCGATCAGTCCGTAACGGCTCAGATCCTGATCCGGCATATCTTCAAAGCTTAAGATCCGTACCGGACGGTCTGCAGTTGCCTTCTTTAACAAATAGGATGGCAGACGTGGCACGCAGGTATCCTTATCAATAGTCAGCAGACATGGATACGGAATCTCGGAAACCTGAGAAACACTGACAAGATCCTGACGGACCTGAATGCTTTTTTCATTAACGTCCATGATCTCAGCTACCCATGCAGCATGTGGGATGGTCAGATGCTCTGCAATGGCCGGACCAACCTGGGCTGTGTCACCATCTGTGGTCTGTCTTCCGCAGATGATCAGATCTGCACCGCCGATCACCTGGATTCCCTGTGCTAACGCATAAGAGGTTGCCAGAACATCCGCTCCCGCAAATTTTCGGTCTGAAAGAATCACGCCCTCATCAGCACCCATGGTATAAGCATCCCGGATCATCTCTTCCGCCTGAGGCGGTCCCATAGTAAGAACGGTTACAGTTCCGCCTGTTTTTTCCCGGATCGCAAGGGCTGTTTCCAATGCAAACAGATCATATGGATTAGTCCTTGTCTCACCGGACATTCGTTTCATGGCACCGGTTTCCGGATCGATATCAACCTTGGAAGTTGCCGGTACCTGCTTCATACATACAACGATCTTCATTTTCTATCTTCTTTCCTGTATTTTCACTTTTATTTTTTGCTTTAAAACGTTAAACAGCTGTATAAGTATAGCATTAACGTGGTATAAAGTCGAGAGGGTTTTGGTAAATTCTGCACAAAAAAGCATTGAAAAAACTTTTAAGCATGCTATAATTACTCTCCGTTATCAAATAAAGCAGACATATGAATCTTTACAATATCACATCGATCAAGGAGCATATATGTAATGGAAGACATCCGTGCAATCTACAGAATTTTCAACAATCTAAAATATGAAATGGAAAATAATGGATGGGTCTATCAGTGGCATTTAGGCGATGAACCTATAAAAGTAACTCATAAATTTAACCCTCCTGTAACACCTGAAGAATTTCAGCTGTTTGAAAAATATTTTCCCAATATGAAACTTCCTGCCTCATACAAAGCTTTTTTATCCTGCTCAAATGGCATGGAACTTTTTTGCGGAGAGGAAGGCAGTTCTTTAGTCAGCTGTACCATTTATTCTTTAAAAAGAGCGCTCAAAGAAAAGGAATCTTGGAATAGTACGCCTATTTTATCTGATCCGGAGTTTACATATCATCTTCCTGTTCTTTGCTTACAGGACATCGTCGATATAACCATGGATCTTCAGGCTGTATCAGAAGGCAGAGACGATTACCTATGCTATCCAGCTCCAGATACTGATCGTTTTAATATCCCTTTTAATGAATGGCTGGAAAGATATATCGTATGCCAGGGGCATGAATTCTGGTATTTCTTGAATCCATAAAACAGAAATTTTATGAATATTTTTCGTAAAAATACCCCGGAAACCTTACGGTTCCGGGGTATCTTACGTTTGGACACAATGTACCTTGCGGTACTCAATATATATTAGTCAGTGATTACTCGATGATTGTAGCAACACGTCCTGATCCTACAGTACGTCCACCTTCACGGATAGCGAAAGTAAGACCCTGGCTCATAGCGATTGGGTGGATCAGTTCGATTGTCATTTCGATGTTATCTCCAGGCATGCACATTTCTGTTCCTTCTGGAAGGTTGCAAACACCTGTTACGTCTGTTGTTCTGAAGTAGAACTGTGGACGATAGTTGTTGAAGAATGGAGTATGACGTCCACCTTCATCTTTTGTCAGAACGTAAACCTGAGCTGTGAATTTTGTATGGCATGTAAGTGTTCCTGGTTTAGCAAGAACCTGTCCACGCTCGATTTCGTTTCTCTGAACACCACGAAGAAGTGCACCGATGTTATCACCAGCCTGAGCTTCATCAAGAAGTTTACGGAACATCTCGATACCAGTTACAACTACTTTACGTGTTTCTTCTTTGATACCAACGATTTCAACTTCGTCAGATACATGAAGTACACCAGCCTCTACTCTACCAGTAGCAACTGTACCACGACCTGTGATAGAGAATACATCCTCTACAGGCATTACGAATGGTTTATCTGTGTCACGCTGTGGGTCCGGAATGTACTCATCAACAGCATCCATAAGCTCCATGATCTTGTCTCCCCATGGGCCAGCCGGATCCTCAAGAGCTTTAAGAGCAGAACCCTGGATAACCGGAATGTCATCTCCTGGGAAGTCATACTCGGAAAGAAGTTCACGAATCTCCATCTCAACCAGTTCAAGAAGTTCTTCCGCGCGCTTTTTCTTCTGCGCCTCGCTCTTTCCATCTTTCATAAAAAGCATCGGTGTCATGACATTTTCCCACGCCGTCAGATACGGAAGCAGGTTTCGTGCATTGTTCTGCCACACAAAACCGACGGTGCTTCGCTTGTACTCAACCAACTCCTCTTCGCTCATCTGGAACAGATTTTTTCCATCTACATAAAGTTTTCCGGCTGATGGGCGGTCAAGCCCGCCGATCATATTGAGAAATGTGGATTTACCACTTCCGCTGTTCCCGATGATTGCCATCAATTCTCCGCGTTTTACGGTCAGATCCAAGCCCTGAAGTGCCAGCACTTCGATGTCTTTTGTTTTGTAAATTTTTACCAACCCATCGCATTCGATCATAACATCATCCGGAATGTCCACCGGTTCCTCTGCTGTCCCTCCACCGGCAGTCTGACGGTTGATGTGACGAAATTCATTGATTTTTTCCACTACGGTATCCCATTTTTTATTTTTCATCGACAATCTCACCATCCTCCAAATGATATATGCAGTCTGCAATATCTAACAATCCCATGTCATGTGTAGTCATGACGATAGTCACTTCTTCTTTTTCAATCAGTTCCTTAAATATCTTCATCACCTGAAGTCCTGTCGCCGTATCCAGTTCGGCCGTCGGCTCGTCGGCAAAGATGATTTTCGGTTTATGCGCGATCGCTCTCGCGATCGCCACACGCTGCTGCTCTCCTCCGGAAAGTTCCTGCGGCATATGATGCATACGCTGGCCAAGTCCCACGAGCCGGAGGCATTCCTCCGCTCTCGCCCGCTTATTTCCCTGATATTTTGCCAGACGTAGCAGAAATTCCACATTTTCATACGCCGTCATCATCGGGATCAAAGCCACTGACTGAAATACAAATCCCACATTATTTTTGCGGAATTCCTCTCGTTCGTGGTCGTTCATCTGTTCCAGCGCTGCCCCCTCAAATACGACGGTTCCTTCTTTCGGATAATCCAACGCACTCAAAATATTCATCAACGTCGTTTTACCGGATCCGGAACGTCCGCGGAGCATCGTAAGTTTTCCCTTTGGAATCTGGATATTGATATCATGCAGTGCAACAAACTCGCGGCCGGAGCCAATTGGAAATGCCTGCTTGATTCCCTGTGTCGTCAATATATTTTCCATCGCTGTCCTCCCTTAATCTTCGCCAAGTTTCAATGCCTGTGAAATGTTGATCTTCGAGATCAGTTTTCCAAGCACAACCATGCAAACCACAATAACAATACCGATGATACTGAACAGACGTACCATATCAAGCGTCTCATTGACCACTTCAAGCGGAA
>OGPL01000516.1_pt1 | contig 40354 bp, 55 predicted proteins | sample 1552901 | NCBI WGS metagenome assembly OGPL01 (sample SAMEA2580244, study PRJEB22360) | human gut metagenome | biome: human gut; feature: human-associated habitat; material: faeces | place: Denmark | collected 2008/2010 | reverse complement strand
CCTGATAAAATAACTTTCAAAATCCTCTTTCAAGCTTTCTATCGAGCGTATTCCCACGCCGTTCTCCGCCAGAATTCTGCCGTACTCCAAAATTTCGTCCTGACCGCCCTCCGCGAAAATCACGTCGTTCTGCACACGCAGCACTTTGTAGCCAGCCCGTCCGATAGCCTCAACCGCCTTGACGGTGTCGGCAAGACTGTTGGCTACCGTTATCCGCACGCAGCTTGACACCGAGGCGGCAAGCTGCTCTGCCGTCACAACGCTCACCAGCCTGCCCTGTTCAAGTATGCCGAAGGTTTTTGCAAGCTTTTCCAGCTCGCCGAGATAGTGGGAAGACACTACAATAGTGGTTCCCTTTTCCGCGTTGATTTTTTTAAGCAGCTCTCTGATTTCATTGATGCCTATGGGGTCCAGCCCGTTGACAGGCTCGTCGAGCATAAGTATTTCCGGCTCGTTGAGCAACGCCAGCGCAAGCGCCAGACGCTGCTTCATGCCGAGCGAAAAATTTTTCACCTTTCTGTCCCGCGCGTGTTCAAGCCCCGCCGTCGCAAGAATATCTCTTATGCGGGATTTGTCCGCGTTGACGAGCAGAGCGCGCGCTTCCATGTTTTGCTGCGCCGTAAGACCGTCGTAAAGTCCGGGGGCTTCCACTATGCAGCCCATTTTTCTGCGCTCTTTTTCGTTTTCCTCGTAGGTTGTCGCGCCGTTTACGGACACGTAACCGTTGTCTGCCAAAGCAAGCCCCGCCACAATACGCATAAGCGTCGTCTTGCCCGCGCCGTTTCGCCCCACAAGTCCGAAAATATCTCCCTTGCGGATATTTAGGCAAACGTTGTTGAGTGCGCAGAAACCGCGTCCGTAAATCTTTGTCAGACTCTGCGTTTGTATGGCATATTGCTCCATTTTACCCCCTTGCGGAAATCGGGTTTCCTTTGATTTCGATTATTTTATTTATTTTACACCAAAACCCGCGCTCAGTCAACCGTTGGCAAAGACGCTTGCAATAATATTGTAAAATACGCAGCACACGGGCTTTCCGCTGTTGACAACCGCTCGGCAATATGCTAAACTTCAATTAAACAACAAAAAGGAGGTGAAAGACGTGAAAATAGCTCTCATTGCACACGACAAAAAGAAAGACGACATAATCAAGCTTGCAATCAAGTACAAGGACGTTTTAAAAGAACACAAGCTGTTTGCGACGGGCACGACAGGCTCTTTGATTATGGCGGAAACGGGACTTGACATCATCCGTATGAAAAGCGGTCCCTTGGGCGGCGACCAACAAATCGGCTCCATGATTGCGGACGGAGAACTCGACTTGGTGATTTTTCTGCGCGACCCGCTGACAAGCCAGCCGCACGAGCCGGACGTATCCGCTCTCATGCGTCTTTGCGACGTGAGAAACATCCCGCTTGCGACAAACAAAACGAGTGCGGCGATTATGTTAAAGGCGCTGTCCGACGGCGATATAGCCGAAGCGGAAAAGGACAATTAAAAAACACAGCTCCGAAAAAGAACTGTGTTTTTATTTTTGCCTTTTTTCCGTCGGACGGTACGCGCCCTTCATTCGACGACGCATCTGTAATCCACCCTAAGCACACCCTCTATGTCCGCCTTTTTTACTTCCAGCAAATTGACTCTCGGACAAAAATCCACTATTCCACCGTCGCTCCAATATACTTCCTTATAGTTTAGTACAAGCGCGTCGTCCTCCACAGCCACGCTTTGGACTAAATTACAAGCATTGGCTACGCCGACATAATAGCCGATGACCACCAAAGATTTTTTATCGAAAAAATTATAACCGCATCGACGCATGGTTTCTTTTAAATTTTCCATGCGCTCGTCCTCGTATTCGCCGGCAAGATTCATATCCCACCTTAAACAAAAGTCAACGTACTCCTCCACCGAAGAAATCAACTGCTCTCCGACAAAATGGTCTTTTCCCGGCTCGCCGCTATGCCCAATCCAAACGTCAAGAAAGACCAACTCATCAAAATAAAATTCGTCGTAACTGCGGCAGGCGCACAGCGTCGCGAGGCACAGGACGAGGGAAACGGCTGTCGCAATCAGTTTTTTGAACATAGCGAATCCTCCTTCATACAAAACCGTTGTTAAAAAACCTCTTGAAGATTATTATCAGTCGAGTGCAAAGCGTAAAATGTCAAGCGAAGTTTATGCAGTCATTATAATATATTGTAGTTTGCCTGTCAAGCATTGATACTTTCGAGCAATTCATCCACTGTTTTTTCCAGCATGGCGGCGTCGCCGTCGTTGACGATGGTCTTCGTGTCCCTATGCGGTTTGCCCTTTAAAGCGCTCTGCCTTTCAATGATGCTCCTTATCTGCTCCTCGCTTCTGCCGTCGCGTGTCATCGCCCGTTTGACGCGCGTTTCCTCGCTTGCCGTCACCACCCACACGCCGTCGAAAAGCCCGTGCCTGTCGGGAGTAAGCAGCTGAATTTCCACAAAAACCGCGCCGTCGCTCCGCGCTATTTCCTCTTCGAGCAGAGCGAAAATTTTTTTGTGAAAAATCCGATTGAGCGTTTCCGTCTTTTTTTTGTCGGAAAACACCTCCCGCGCGAGAGCGCGCCTGTCGAGACTGTTGTCCGCTACAAATCGTTTTCCGAAAACGCGTTTGATTTCTTCAAGCGTCTCCGACTGCTCGGCTACGCGGCGGCTCAACGCGTCGCAGTCCACCACCCGAAAGCCCTTTTTCTCCAACAATCGGCATACGGTGCTTTTGCCGCTGCCTATGCCGCCCGTCACCGCAATTACTTTTCTTTTCACGTCACTTTGCCTCGAAAAGATTTTTTCCGAAAGATACGTTTACGTCAAGTCTGACCTCGGAGACGTAAACGGCTTCCATTTCCTTTTTGAGCAGCGCCGCCACCTCGTCGACCTCGTCGGCCGCCGCGTCTACGATAAGCTCGTCGTGTATCTGCATGATGAGCTTGCTTTTGTAGCCCCCCGAAACAAGAAGATTGTTTACCCTTATCATGGCAAGCTTGATTATGTCCGCCGCGCTGCCCTGCAAGGGCATATTCATCGCCGCTCTTTCGCCGAAGCTGCGCAGCTGAAAATTTGAGGAGTTTATTTCGGGAATCTGTCTGCGCCGTCCCGTAATGGTAGTCACATAACCCGTCTTTCGCGCCTGCTCGACGTTGCCGTTAAGATAATTTTTTATCGTCGGGTAACGCTCGTAGTAGGTTTTTATATATTCGCGCGCCTTTGCTACGCTCACGCCTATGCTTTCCGACAGTCCGAAATCGCTCATGCCGTAAATTATGCCGAAATTGACCACCTTTGCGTTGCGGCGCATATTGGCGGTGACAAGCTCCTTGGGGATACCGAAAATTTCCGCCGCGACTATCGCATGGATATCCTCTCCTCTGTTGAAAGCGTCGATAAGCGAAGCGTCGCGGGAGAAATCGGCAAGCAGCCGCAATTCGATTTGGGAATAGTCCGCGCTGATAAGCACGTCTTGCTGCGGGACGAACATACGTCTTATTTCCTTGCCCGCTTCGTCGCGCACGGGGATATTCTGCAAATTCGGCTCGCTCGACGACAGTCTGCCCGTGGAGGTCAAGGTCTGATTGTATTTGGTGTGTATAACCCCGTCTCTGACGTAAGGACGAATTCCCTCTATATAAGTGCTGTTCAGCTTGGTTACCTGACGGTACTTCAAAACAAGCGGCACGAGCGGATGCAAATTCATCAGCTTGTTCAAAACCTCCGTATCCGTGGAAAAGCCCTTTTTGGTCTTTTTGTAGGTGGGAAGCCCCAGCTTTTCAAACAGAATACGGCTAAGCTGCATGGAGCTTGAAATATTGAATCTCTCCCCCGCCAGCGAATAAATTTCCTCCGAAACGCTTTCTATTTCGGCGGTGTACTCTGCGCCCAGCCTGTTCAAAACCTCCGTGTCCGCCGCAACGCCCGTCTTTTCCATTTCAAACAGCACCTCGGCAAGCGGCATCTCTATTTCATGATAAAGCCTGACTACCCCCGCCTCCTCCATCTGAGCGGCGAGAATTTCTTTGAGCTGCCTCAACCCGCAGGCGTGCGGCGCGACCTCGTATCTTTCAACAAGAGCCTTCAGCTCCTTAAACGCCCGATACTCCACAAGATACTGCATTATGCTTATGTCCCATTTGACGTTTGACAAGGTTATACCGAATTCGTCCAGAGCATGCTTCATGCTTTTGGAGTCGTAAACGATTTTGCCGCCTTCCCCTCCGAACAGCGGTTTAAGCGCCTCCAACGCTTCGGGATAGCGTATTCCGTCGAGAAAGTTGTGCGTGATGGGGATTTCATATTCCTTTCCGTCCTCGAAGCTGACGTAAATGTTTTCGTCTATAAGTACCGCTACTTCATCGCAGCTCCTTCGGGCAAGCCGTCTCAACTCCTCCGTATCGGTGATTTTTATTACCTCCGTTTCAAGCTTTTTCTCCCGAACGTCCCCGACAACGGGGAGCCGTTTAAGCAGACTCCTGAATTCCAGCCACTCGAAGGTTTTTTTCACCTCCGCTCCGTATACCTTGGGACGCTCGCACTCCTCAAACCGACAGGGTATATCGGCGTCCGTCCTTATCGTGGCAAGCTCGCGCGACATGTAGGCGGATTGCTTTCCTTCAACAAGCTTTGTTCTCAACGCTCCCTTTATTTCGTCGATATGCGCGTAAATGTTATCAACCGTGCCGTATTCCAAAAGCAACGACACTGCTCCCTTTTCTCCTATTCCTTTCACGCCGGGGATGTTGTCCGAGGCGTCGCCGCGCAGCGCCTTGTACTCCACAACCTGCTCCGCTTTGAGTCCGTAGTTTTCAAGCAGCAGCGCGGGAGTCACCGCCTCCGTCTCGCTGACGCCGCGCTTTGTGAGCAGGACGGTCGTCTTTTCGTCCACAAGCTGAAACATATCCTTGTCGCCTGTGATAATAAGCGTCGGCACGCCGAATCTTTTTGTAAGCGTGCCGATAATGTCGTCCGCCTCGACTCCCGCGCTGTCTACGGTTTTTATCTTCATGTCGGCAAGAAGCTCCTGCAAGACGGGCATCTGTCTTGCCATATCGTCGGGCATAGGACGTCTCGTCGCTTTGTATCCCTGATAAATATCCTTGCGGAAGTTGTGCCCGCGCTTGTCAAACGCCACCGCGATATGGGTGGGGTTTAGCTCGGTCATGGCTTTGACGAGAATATTCATAAACCCGTACACGGCGTTTATATTTTTGCCGCCCTTGTCGTTCAAAACGGGCAGTGCGTAATAAGCCCTGTTGAAAATGCTGTTTCCGTCCAGCAACATCAGTTTGTCCATGCTTCCATTATAACCCAATTGACGCAAATAAACAATCTTTTGAAACACATACCCTGCCGCACCGCCCCGCTCGGACGTTCAAATTGCCGCACGGCGCAAAAAAAAGACGGAACAGAGTCCCGCCTTTCGGTAAATTATTCGTTCAAAAGCCCAGCACACCCGTACTCAGAACAACAATATAGCCGATATAGAGCGCAAGCAAGGTAATCCCCTGCCAGCGCGCGAATTTCCCCGTTATCATTGACGGCACGACGGAAATGAGCACGAATCCCAGACACACGGGCATATCGAGAAACACCGTCTGCGCGTTTATGTCAAGCCCGCTTCTGCCGCTGATAAACGAACAGACGGGCAGAATAAGCGTCAGGTCTATTATGTTTGCGCCAATAATGTTGCCTACCGACAACGACGCCTGCTTTTTTGCAATCGCCGTGATTGTCGTCACCAGTTCGGGCAGCGACGTGCCGATTGCAACCATAGTGACCGCGATTATGCTTTCGGGCACGTTCATGCGCACGGCAAGCTCGCTGCCGTAGGTTACAAGCAGCTGCGCGCCGGCGACTATGAAAGCCGTGCCGAACAGGAATTTGAGAATATTTATCGTTATCGTGCGCTTGTCGCGCTTGACGCCCGCCGCGTCTCCGCCCGCAGAGGACGCTTCGCATCCGTCGGCGCCCACCTTTGTTTCGGCAAACACGTTTTGAGCGTCCGCAGAAAGCTCTGCCGCGCCCTCCGATGTCGGCAAAGGCTTCAATTCGTGCTTTTTGGCGCTGCGGAGATTTTCAAAAATAAACAGTCCGAAAATAAGCAGGACTATTATTCCTTCCCAAAAATTAAGGTTGCCTCCCAGCGAAAAAATCCATAGCAGGGTTATACTCGCAACAAGCAATATTCCCTTGCCGAGCAGATCCCTGCGTTTCATCACCGAAGGCAGGCAAACCATTGATATGCCCATAATAAGCCCGATGTTTGCGACAACCGAGCCGACGGAGTTGCCTACCGCTATGTCAAGATTTCCCTCCGCCGTGGCTATAATGGAAACAAGAAGCTCGGGCAAGGTCGTGGCTACGCTTACCACCGTCGCGCCTATGACGAATTTCGGCACGCCCGAAACCTCCGCTATCCACGTAGCCGCGTCGACAAAAAAATCGCCGCCCTTGATAATCAGAGCAAGACCCAATAAAAACAGAATTATTACCCACCAAATACTCATACCGATTCACCGCCGAGCTAAAATATTTTATGTTATGCGCGGAAGAGAATATTCTAACCCCACAAAAAAACTCAAGCGCAAAACGCGCCTGAGTCTCATCATTTAAGGCAAGCCAGACCATTAGGCCGATGTGTTGACTTGTCGCGGACGTCAAAGCCCGCCAACTACTCCCTCACGAACGAAACGCATTATACGACAACCGCTAAGCATTGTCAAGATTTTACGCCGCAAAACTTTTTTTACGCCAAAATTTTTTCGCGCTCGTCAAAATCCGCATAAAACCGCCGAGAAAAATTTAAACGTCTATTTCATCGACTCCGTCCTCTATATATACGTCCGTTTCCTTTTCCACGTCAACGTCCGCGATGGTTTTGGCTGGCAGCTTGAAATAAGTCCCTTCGCTTCTCGCAAGCAAAGTTTTTCCGTCGAAAAGCTCCGCCACGCCGACATAGCCTCGTGACGTGTTTTTAGTCACGCGCCCAACCGCTTTGAGCTGCTTTCCGTAGGGCGTGGGCTTGAAAAACCTGACGTTTAACGAACCGGTGACCGCCCACGCCTCCGGCTCCAACGTCCACAGCGCGCGCCCCGCCACCTCGTCAAGCATGGCTGAAATTATGCCTCCGTGCACTCTGCCGGGATAACTTTGGTGCAGCTCGTCAAACGTCACGTAGCTGACCACCGACTTGTCCTCCATTTCGTAAAAGGGCGCTTTCACTCCGCGCTCGTTTTCCATGCCGCAGATAAAGCATTTTCTCGTGTTGAATTGTTTTTTTGTGACCTTCATTTTGCTCGTGCTTCTCCTTGATTCTTGAAATAAATCGGGATAAAAACTTAAAAACCGCCCGAAGGCGGTTTTTAAGTGTAATACATAGACATTGGAAAATTAAGGAGGGGGATTTGCTCCGGCAAACAATGAAAAAAACCGGAAAAAAAACCAATGTCTGTGCGGGCTGTTGTAAAGGAAAGAAGTCTTAAAACTTGCATTCCTGTGATGATAAGATACCACATCTGTTTTCCCTTGTCAAACGATTTTATGTCGATTTTTATATTTTTGTAAAAATTACACCGACTTTTTTCGTCGTAATTTGTCGAGCCGCCTTTGCCCGCAATGCATTTGCCTGTCAACCGCTTGAAATTTCGTTCGGTATTTTTTTAAAACCGAGACGACGCGCGTCCGACTTGCAGCCCCCGCCGCGCGCAAACCGCGCCTTGAAAAAACAACAGCCGCTTCAAATCGCGCCGCCTCAAAACGGCTTCAATGCTTTGCAAAACTTTTTCGGAAAAATGCACGCAATCGTTTGTCTTTTTTTTCTCCGTTTGCTATAATATCAAAGCTCGGGGATGTGGCTCAGCTGGTAGAGCGATGCGTTCGCAACGCATAGGCCGTGGGTTCGAGTCCCATCATCTCCACCAAAAAATGAGGTAAAATCAGTGATTTTATCTCTTTTTTTATCGTTTTTTGCCCTATTTTCTAAAATTTAGGGTCAATATTTAAGATGTACCCTAAATGTACCCTAAATTTTTAAAACTTTCAAAAATCTGTTTCTGAACAAAAAATTAAAACAAAGCCGCCCGATTTTAAGTCGGGCGGTTCTGCTGTGCATATATTTGTAATTTCAAGCAGCCTTTTCCTTTTCCAAAAATTTTTGGATGAAATCAAGGCGTCTTTTCATTTTGTCCTGCAACGTGTATTTTACGAAATTCGCACCGTCTGTCATTCCGGTAAACGCGCTTGAGGCAATTCTAAATAGTTTGGCAAGCGTGCTTACTATAACACCTAACCCAATCACTTGATTAGTGAAAAACAGTGTGCTGAACGCAAAGGACATGGCTACAATCATTGTTAATTTTTGTATAACCATCTTGCTGATTGCCTTGCCCTCATTTCCGTACAAATCGTCATCGTCATTTGAATTAAGGTCTACGCCGCTGAATATCGTGCTTGTTTTTATCGGAACATATCTTATCCAGCGGCTGCCCACCTTTATATGTTTACCAGCGACTTTAAAACAATGTATATCACGGTCCGCCGTTTCAAGTTTTTCTGCCCAATACTTTTTTTTGTTAATCCGGGCAAACATCATACGTCTTTGAAGATAAGCAGTGTATGCAGATAACTTCTTCTCGTCGTTCCGCTGTTTTACATAATCCTCAAATTTCGTCATGAGGTCGTGCGAAACAAGCCCCTCATGTGCTCCCTTTATTTTTGCCTGAACCTCTTTAACATCCTGATTAGCGTTAATCTCCCTTTCACGCGAATACGCTCTTGCGGATAAGGCTACAAATATGACGGATAAAACGGTAAGCCCCAATTCCACCCAATAAGACGTATCTTTAAAAACACTTGGGTCAAACCCTGCGTGCACATAATCCATCAATACCTCTGAGGCGGTAATGAATATTAAAAGGCATATCAGGAAGAATTGTTTTAAATTAAATTTAGATTTATCAATATTCATCTATGCCACCTTACCGTTTTGCAAAAACCTCGCGTGAGTATAGCACATTGAATACAATGCCTATACAGAAGCTGATACTAATCCATCCTAACGTTGCCGACAGCTTTACTAATTGAGCCTCGAGCGCGTTAAACGCAGTCAAAGCGGCTATTAGGAATAATAGCGGCATAATGCTGTTCAGTACCGCCTCTATAGTCCGTATATTCTTTATTTCACGCTCTAAAGCTTTCAGCTCGGTCTTGTCCTGTTTTGTCTTTAAATCTGCAAGCATTATATTGCACTGCGATTTCATGTCTGACAGCTTTCTGTCGACAAACAGCTTTTTAATAACCCAAAAAAGGAAAAGCAAAAGCAAAATTCCGGTTATTCCTATCTTAAATCCGACAGCAGCCTTTGTGTCCCCTATGTTGCTATATTGAATAATGACGAGGATGATAGGAATCACAGCCGAAAACAACGCGTGTAAAATAAAAAAGATTAATCTCTTTTTTGTTACTTTCATTTAAGCCCTCCGAAATTCACTGAGGCTTGCGCCGGAGCAGCTTCTTCCTCGACAGCTAACGGCTGCAATACTACCGTCATTACCTCGTCAGGCTCTTGCGGCTTGTATTCTCCTTCTAAGCCTTTTATCGCGTCCGCCAGCTCGGCTACTTCCTCTTTTGTCAAAGCCTTTAGTTTCGCTATTCCCTTGCCCATAGGCACAAGTAAGCTTTTTAATGAATTAGTAATTTTTTCTATCTTCTCCATACGTGCGTCTAATTCTTTTGTAAGCTTCTTCAATGACTTTTCCGTGACGGCAGTGACGTCAATATTAAGCGTTTTTCCGGCAAGCTTTTCCGAGACCTTTTGGCTCAGATTGTCCACGTTAAAAGTGGCGTCCAGCATTTTATTGTTTTTGTTTACCAATTTGCCGATTATAGCCCGTACAATCGTGTAGATTATAAGCCCCGCGCCACTGGCACCGCCGAGAGCTGCGACATATGGCGATATCAATTCCCAAACATAATCCATTTTTCATCTCCTTAAACAAGTGTAGGGTCGTAGTTCTTTTCAATCGCGGTTATTCTTTCAGAAAGGTTGTTGATAACTCCGATTGCTTTGTTGTATGCGTTTATTAACCGCTCGTTTTCTTTTTTTAATTCAGTCATTTGCGCATTTTGTGCAGACTTGTGTTTGTCAAAATCGCCCAGCACACGGTTAAATTCTAACCACAAATCTTTTTCCGTCTTCTCTCTTTTGCTCTTGTCGGTCATTACGAGAGTTTGAGTTTCGGTAAATACTATATTCGCTTGGGCAATCTGCTTTTCTATTTCGGCAATTCTTTCAAATGCGCTTTTGTCGGTCATGCCGCCCGATACCTGCCACTGGTTTTGTCTTAAATGAAAATAGGCGGTCACTTTCAGCGGCTCGCACACCCAAGCATGGACAACAATTTCGTCATTTACTTCAGTCACTATAAGGCTGACATATTGCTCTTTATTAAGCAGTTCAGGGGGGAGTTTTACCCTCCCACCCTTTATTACCGATTTATACTCAATGTTGTCTTCGCCCCTAAAAAGAGCTATATATGCACCTTTTTGGGGCAATAAAAAAGACACCTCAAAAGTGTCCCTTATATCTAACATGATTGGAGTTCTGTCAATTAAAACTCCTTTTTCACTCCCCATTAAAAGTTCATATTTCATTTAACTACCCTGCCTTTCTCTCGGCTTTCCCTCCAACTCTCGAATGTCACCATGAATGCGCCTAAATTCCGCTTTTTTCTCCTCTATATTCGGTATTTCAACGCCCGCCATGACTTGCAGCAAATCTTCGTTTAACGAAGTGAGTTGTCTTTTAAGCTTTGAAATGTTTGTCTTTCTTTCAAATTCTTCCTTATTCTTTAAATATATAGGGTCTATATTCATTTTTCTGCTCCTTTATTTTTATTCTTTTATACTCTCGGAGAAAATCTCAGAGTGAAGCTGCATAATATGTCTTCGGTTATATTCGAATTAGAGTCTGCGACGTTCAATTCTGTATCACCAACAAAAGCAATGCGAGGGAGATTACTTGTTAATCCCGAACAATCCTTTAACAGCACATACTTGCCCGTGTAGCCTCCCACGTTTATATCTGTAGCCGATGTCAATGTCAAATCGAAATTATAATCACCACCATTATTCGTTGAATATACGTCAAAAATTGAGTCAACGTCATTAAGAGAGTGGTTCATAAAGTCCAACATTGCGCCTATGTAATCAGCTGCTATGCCTCCGCCGCCGCTTATAGTCACTTGCCCTACTATTCTGTCTTCGTAGAATGTGTAGGAATTAACAATATAATTGCCTGAGCCGCCTCCCGCTATTGTTCCGTCTATTGCTCCAGTCAATGTGGTGATAAGTTTTCTTGTAGAATCACCACCGCCGCCATCACCACCACCGCCGCCATCGTCTATGGTATCTGTCGTTATAATATCTCCGTTATCGCCTACGACAAGGAATTGCCCTGCTAATCCTGCCCCCAGATTTTTGTCCAGCTTGTTGGGGACATTGTTTATATTCACAATCTGTTGAGAGGATAAGGCGTCTTGCTTTTCCGATAATTCTTGTTCTACTTCATATACCTGCGCCTCTGTCGCTATAGAAGTGCCGGAGTTCGTCGCCTTCGTCGTCTTGTTCGGAACAACCGGTGAGGTCGTGAATGTTTTCGTACCGCCTATGGTCTGATTGCCCGAAGTCTGCACGGAGTTGACAATACGCGAATCGTTTCCTTGTGCAACCGTATCTGATGTAGTGCCGAAATTTTTATTAAACGCTGTATTTTTGTGAAAAGCAGGCTCTGCGCCTACGTCCTCCGCGCTTAGAATTACAGTCCCTGTCTTGCCGTTGACGCTGACTACCGCATCGGAATTTTTTATACTCTCCCAACCGCTGCCCGTTGACAACAGCCAGTCGCCAACGTTAAACGTTTCGCCTGCAAAAGTACCAGCCGTCTGCGTTATGTAATATATCCCCTCATTGGCGGTGTAACCTGTTATAGGGGCGGTATCATTCGTCAGGGTAATCGTGTTTGTCGTTGCGCCTATTCGAGCTTTGGCGTCGTCAGTAAGCGTTGCGACTGCCGTGTTCGCGTTCCATGTGCCGCCGTATAGCATTTGCCCGAGAATATGGTCGGGCAGCTGTGACGTGGGGACTTTCCCTGTACCGTCAAGCGACGCTATCCCGTTAGCTTGCCCTTTGCTGGCAAGAATTGAATTTATTGCCGCGACAAGGTTTGTTTTATCCGTTGTATCGAGGTTGTTGAGATTACCTATTAAAGATATCACCTCGCTTACGTCTCCCGACACGTAGGGCAAGCTCGACCAGTTATTTTCACCGTCTCCTATTTTGAATTTAATCTTACCATCGGTCGTCATTTCTACGCCCGGTCTGCCAAAATCCAAAACAATGTCATTTGCCGCCCACTCCGCCGTAGTGCCTCTTTTCAATAAAATTTTCATATATATTCTCCTTGAAAATATTGTGTTTAATCTGCTGTTGACGGGAATCCGTCGTCTACTACGAAGTAAGTTTTCCTTAATTCGTCCACCGCTTCCCATAATTGCTCAATCGCTATGGTATTAGCATTTATCTGTGCCGCTTCTTGACTTTTTAAATCAACATCGATTTCCCCGTCTGTCTCTCCCCCCTCATCAACCGTTGTCCGATATAGATTTGTCGGCATACGGGCGGAAAGTAGTCCGGTTGAGGTTATTTCTGAATAATTTAAGAAAAACTCCAAATTGCCTACAATATCCGTAAACGGCTTGGGCAGCGGACATTCAAATAAGAGATAATCATATCCGTCAAGCTTTACCGTTTCTACAAAAAGCAAGTTGTAAAATGTTGCTCCCGCCTGCTGTCTTTGTCCCCTGCTGTCGGTTATTACTGCTGCAACCGTACACAGCGGAGTTGACCCTGCGTCCCTGTTTTGCGTAACGGGGACGTAAGCTTGTAATCCTACGAATCTATAGCTTCCTTTGTATAAACGCGTGCTGTTAATAACCTGAGCTGTCCCGCTCACATCGAGTTTCAACGCAAGTTTTCGTAATTGTTGTTCCATATTTCTGCTCCTTTTTGGGATTAAAAAACACGAGTCGTTCTCGTGTGTTTTATGGGTTTGTTGTATAAGTCACATTAACTTTTGAACGTCGATACTCCGACGGGCTGTCACTTGCGCTTGTCTGATTATGGAATCTATACCATTCATTTGTATCGGCTAGCTTGAGGCGTATATACAACACGTTATTCTGTATGAAATTAACAACGGCGGAGACATTTTCGGCGTCGTCGTTAAATCGGTATCCCTCCATGCTGACGTCTATAAGTTCTATTATCTCAATGCCGTCCAGCGGCGTTCCAGCTAATGGAATACTGATATATTCCAGCTGTTCTGCTTCGCTTGGAGCAGGAGGACGAGAGCTGCCATAAGGCGGAGGCGCAACCTGCATTTGAAAACTGGTAACGTCAAAAACAATACCTGTATACGGAAATGTCACCGTCTCCTCTACAGGGTCAGTCGGTAAGCCGCCGCTAGCGCCGTCTATAAATTCTGGATAAATCCACCAGCTTTGAAGCTTGTCTACGTCCGCCAGCTTAGAAACGTTCTTAACAATGTAGGCATACCTGCTGCCCTGTTGGTTTTCCTGATACAATGCTATTGCCTGTACTTGACTTAGGTCTAGTCCATCGGGTGGCGTAATTCTCAACTCGATTGCTTCCTGTCCGTCGTCAAGCAAGTCGTAAACGACGTTGTCGGCAACTACGTTTGCGCCTGAAAGGTTTATGTTTTCATTGAACAAGCTTTGAGGTTCACTTAGCAACAGCATTTTAAGCTCGCTTTCTTTCTGTCCGAAAAGATTTGGAAAGGTTATAAAATCCTCAACATCAGCTTCGCTTGCCTTATGCAAAAAGTTTATCTGATAATTGAAAGATATTGCTTCCCGCGCGTCCTTGTCCAACGCAATTCCAACGTTATCGTTACCCCCGCCGGCAACCGTCTGCCTGACCGTCGGCTTATCTGTTCCCATTATTGCCGTTTGTGCTTCTTCAAACGTCCAATCTGTCTTATTGAACAGCCTGAACTCGAATAAGTCTGCGCGTCCCATCACGTCGCAATATCTGAGCGGCTGCATAGATAAATATGACGCGTCGGCTGTATCGTCGGGCAGAGGCGTTAATTTCCCCGTTTCAAGCAAACTGTTTACCGCGTCTATAATCTCGTTTATTGTGGAGTTGTCTCCATTCGGCACCTGTCCCTCGACTGGCGTATCTACGAAGTCACCCGCCTTGAAATTGTCTGCCATGTCCCACTCAAATATGATTCCGTCGTGCGTTGGAAAATGTAGTAAAGGCACTGTGCAGTCCGAGTGATCGCTGGGGTCTTTAGGGTGTATTTCGTTGGGGTCTGTTCTATCGATTAAACTGGACGGAAATAGCTGATTGTTTGGAATCACAAAGCCAGAAGCATTGGTATGTAATCGCAATTTATCCGCTTTGAAACGTGTCCATGCGTAATTGGGTAGAACTGGCGGGTTGTTCGGGTCGTCCGGTTTATTAAACACAAGCCACTTTATAAAATTACGCCAATAAAGAGGACTTAAAAAGCGCGGCGGCTTTGCTTCCGTGTTTCTCTGCGTGGATAATGTGAAAAAGTCCATTAAACGCACCTCGCGTCTTATTTTCGACCTCTCACTTACCTCATAAAAGCGCGGCTCACTTGGTATAGTCACTATGTTTGCCAGCTGGTTGAAATTCTTGCTGTATGTGACCTTTTGAAAAATAGCGTCGGGATAGCATTCGTTTTCCGTTTCAGTAACATAATAAGCCTCTCCGTTTATCGTGACCATGTCGCCGCTTTCTTTTTCGTTTTCGGGCATTGCATATTCTTGTCGCTGGTAAATTCCGTTCCCGACGCGGATGAGCTTGCCAAATAGATTTTGCGAAAACCTTTCACTGTCCACAATCTTATCCTGCTGCCCGAAAAACTGCTCATGGTGCGGATATTTCTCAAAAGTAGAATTTCGCACAAATGCCGCAAAATCCGGGCGGAATTGAGTAAAGCGCACAGTATCCTGTGTGTGGAATTTGACATGAAACATAAGGTTGTTGAATTTTATGTTGTCTATATTTCCTATGTCAGTGCCCTGCCACACAAGTTGCAATATGCGTTTTAAAGCCATAATCTGATCGCCGCTATTTACTCCCGGCGGCACAAAATTAAGCCCCTGTATCTTATTGTCGCCCAAAACGTAGTACAATGCCGCTCCCTTTGACGGATATACGTCGTAAGGATTTGCATTGCTTAAAATGTCGTATATGGACTTTTCAAACACCATATCCAACGCCGAGCGCGTGTCCCAGTTCCCATCAGGGAGCTGCAGGGAGATATCAAACTCCTCAATTGCAAGCACGGAATAAGAAAGCTGTATCTCCGCAGTATTGTTGCTTATTAAAAACGACGGGTCACTCGTTTTTGCGACTACCCACTCGTCTACGATATTTTGGGGGCTGAATAAATTCGTGACGTAGCTTTCGTATTGCGTAAAGTATTCCGACAAATTCCGGCTGTTGAATACCGTTATTTTGCCGCTATTATCCGTTTTTGTACGCGTCCCGCCAAGCTGTCTGAATTTTAAAATAAACCTGTCAGTCTCGTCGTCCGCAAACTCCAAATACGGTATCGCATGTATGTAATAGCCGATTTGTAGCAAGACTTCCCATAGATTTTTTTGCTCGAATATTGTTTCATGCGCAATAGCTGTTTTAAGGCGGTTGTTCCATTCGTTATCCACGATTATGGCGTGTTCCAGCGACGGCTGGGTATTTCCCATGCTTCCGAACTCGTCAAGACTTTGAACGCGGTTGTCCAAAATGTGAGTATCCAAAGTGAGCAATGCTTTTCTCAGCAAATTGTAGCAGGAATATTTCTCGCCCGAAGCTATTAGCGGTCCGCCTATCGTAGTAACCGACATGTCTTTGTATTCAAACGACGTTGTTATTCTGACCGTTGACGAGTCAACTACGGGCGTTGCGCTTGTATATATGTCCCACCAGTAATACGTAACCGTTCCTATTAAAACAGGAATAATTTCACTTCCTCCTGTCATAGTCGCCTCGTAATACTCCAACATTGTATTAGCATTTACAGGATTAGCAGCGCAAGTTATTGTAAATCTGTATCCCTTGCCTGCCTCTATTTCCGCCGCTGTAAGAGCAGGGATGTTCAGCGTTATTGTTTTTGAATTTATACCCTGCTGCACCTGCGCCAATGCCAAACCGGTAGTGTAATAATCCGACCAATCGCCTGCTTCGCTTGTAGTTTTATCCGCGTAACTTCTGCGTGAACTTTTAATCCTCCTCAAATAAGCCGTTCCATTATTGGCATAATATACGGCGTTATCTGCGTTGGGAATTGACGTAGGTCCGCTGTAAAAAACTGCATATTCAATTTCCGTGCCCGGTACGTCTACGTATGGTCCGTCCCAATTCTCGCCGAACTCTGTCCTGTGTGTTTCTATACGACGCACTGTCGTCTTGACGTTCATTTCAAAGAGATTTTGAAATTGCGTTCCCGTTGACGTGGCGGCTTTGCAATATAACGTAGGAGTTGTGAACGTAATAGTTAGCGGGACTGCCGCGTTCTGAACTGCCAAAAGATTAGATATCTCTTCCGTATTACTCCATTCGTATTGATAGTTGTTTTTAAAGATTGGCATTTTTAATTCCTTTTAACTTGATTTTTGTAGCAACTTCTTGTATAATTTCAACATCATTTAGTGGTTGAGGTGCTTTCATGAAAAAAATAACCAAAAAGCAAATCGCGCTAATTCTCATGATGATTATTTGCGCGCTACTTTTTTTATTTTTTTTTGTAATAGGAATTATTGGTTTGGTCAATTTTTTCAAAAATAACGGAAAAATATCCGAACCAATAATTATCAGACAAATATTTGTGTATTTGTATTTTTGTTTGTTGTTCGGTTTAATAATTTGGCTTGCCGTTTTGTCTTTCAAAAATAATGTACTTTACTCTTATAAAAGACGAATCACCTTAATTGTTCTTGTACTTACTTGTGCAATTTTTCTTATTATAAGCATTTGGCACATGACTGATAACTTAATACACCAAACTATTCCTGCCTTAAAAGAACTTAAACAGAATTACCCAAACAATCCCCTAATAACCGAAATCAAAAAAACAATTTCTATCAACATTTGTTATCAAGTAATTCTCTTTATTTTTTATAGTTTCTTTTTATTATTATCAATACCCTTCATGCGTAAGCTAAACGATAATTCCACCGCTACCATATAAAGGATATTTAAAGTCTTCCGACAACCTTTCGGCAGAAGAAGATCCCGCAGGCGGTGAAATAGATACGTCGGCTATCTTGTCGCTGCTTTGCGTGGTTTTGTAGTTGAGGGAAACGTCCTTTAATTCGTATGTCAGCGCTATATTATCTACGTGCATGCCCTGCGCAACCACGCTTGCCTCTATCAGATAAATCCTGTGGCAGCATATTTCTGCCATGCCGACGTATTCCTCTACGTCGTCATGTTCTACGACAAAATCCCACTTGCGAGGCGTATCTGAATAATCCGCTGTAATATACCGCTCCAGCCTGAATTTTGTTTTTGGCTGAAAAGCATTTCGCGTAGAAATAGGCATGCCCTCAAGGATAATCTCGCCGGTGTCCATTGTCTCGTCTAATCTGTCCTCGATATAAACCGGCGCGACCAAATATTTCGTATATTCTGTTGACTTAACTCCGTTCTCCCATAAAAATACTCTCCAATAATACATTTATCTGACTCTCCCTGTAAATACAGAATAATTTGCCCGCGCAAGGTTGTATGCCTGATTGTTGTTGTCGGTAAAGCGTTGGTATTGGTAATCCCGCTCCCTTTCCGCATATTTAAAGCCCAGATTGACGCCCGAGCTTGCAGCTCCCACAACCGCGCCGATGACAACTCCCGGAACTCCGAATACTGCGCCCGCGCCTGCTCCGCCAAGTGCCCCCTGTCCTAAGCTTAATACGTCCGTAACCTGTTCGATTCGCCTGTTGACTACTGCTTGGTAATTTGCGTCGCCATTCTTCCTGCCAATATCTGAAATGTAATAATTCGCGAATTGTTTAGCCGTCTGTGTCGCCAAATTTACGGCAGATTGCAGCGCAAAAAACTGTGTCGGCGTTGTTGCCTGCTTGACCTTGTTCTTGATTGTCTGATTTAAATGAAATATTTTGTAAAGCGCGGAGTTTTTCCCTCCTGTTTTTTTTTGTCCGCTGTCACCCGTCGTGCCGGTATTCTCATCGGTTACTTTTCCTCCGTCTACAACGGTTATCCTCAAGTTATGCAGAGCCATAATTCACCCCTTTAGGAGAAAGCTTCAAAGTGTGCGTTTCGTTACCCGTGTCCGATGCTACTATAATCTGGTGGTCTTGTATGACCACGTCGTGCACATAGGTCTTGTCCGCTCTTTTTATAGTCATGGAAAACACCTGATTATTATTACCCTGCTCGGAAAATGCTTTGTCCGAAACGTAATTTATAAACGGATTGTTGTAACCGTCAAAGACGAGCACCCAACCGTTTGCCCGCGCAAGGTTAATTTCACCAGTGTTATAGGGCGCGTTCATGAATGGCACTGCCTTTTGCGTCATGATGCTTGCCGTAGAAAGGCTTGTAAGGGGCACTGTGGCGGTTTTATTCTCATCTCCGTCCAACCACTCAAAACTCACGGTATAGTCGCTATAACTGACAACGTCGGGATACAGCAAAAGACTTACGGTCACTTCGCACACCGCCATTTCGCCGCAAGCCGTTCCTGTCTGGATATCCACGACATTGGGACCGTTGAAGATTATGACCGCCTGACGCGTCTCGCGAGTGTCTGCTTCGCCCGCTTTGGGCGGAATACCGAACTTGACCGGAAAGCGCAAGCCGCTTGTCGCAACATTGCAGTCCTCTATCAAGTCCTCGAGCAGCTTGACCTTGTCCGACTGTATCCAGTATTCCATTGTCGGCGAAAGCACGCAAACGTCTACGTCTTTAGAAAAAAGACGCTCGATTTCGCCGCGCACGACGGAACAAAAGCCCCTGTCCAATGCCGCCAGCGCGTTTGTCTCCGCTCCCTCTTTTATTTTTTGCGCGATTATAGCCGCAGTGGATACCGGTCTATGTTTGAAAGTGAAATACTCTACGTTAAGAATGTCCTGTATAGTTCTCCCCTGCCAATCCGGCGGCGCGGACGGGTCTGTTATGACGGTATTAACGTCCTCGTCGTCCAGAATGCTCTTTATAATCGTGAGCACTCCGTCCGCCGTAATTTTTACTTTCTCCACTTTTTACTCCTTGTAGTCCACTTTCTTTTTCCACGCCTCCTGCTTTTTCACGTATGAGACCGGTGGTGGCGCGTTCCTCGACTTCGCGCTCTGAAAATCCGGATTGTACATTATATTTTCCAAAACCGCCTTCATTGCGGATAGCTTCTTATACGAAGTATTAAGGTCCGCCATCTGGTCTAACGTCGAATAAGGAAGATATAAATTCGTATTATTTCTTATGCCCTTAACTACAGTCGGCATGCTGTTAAAAAATGCCTCTATTATGCCTTTCATTTCGTTTGTGCGCCGCAAAATATTCTCATGCTTGCCTTTCACGACAAGTTCGCCGTCCCCCGTCACGGTGCCGTTGAATACACCTCGCAGGTACTCCAGCACGCGCCGCTCTGTTGTGGCAAATGAATAAACATTTTGCAACGGTGCTTTTTCATCAAATTGCGGAAATACGTTAGCAAGCTGAGGGTTTGAAAATAAATCCCGCATTTTGAATCTACTGCTATATTTCACACCTTTGTTCATAGCAGCTTCCGTATAGGGAGATAAACGGTGGCTAAATTTTTCATACTTTTTTTACAAACCCGTTGCGCTCCGCTTTCCTCAACTATCCACGGCTCGTCATCTATCACGAGAATATCTCCGGCGTCCGGTTCATTTGGGTCGTCCTTGACCGGCTTCCAGCTTCCGTAAAATTTGATTGTCATAGAAGAATTGTCTACTAAAAGCCCGCCCACAGGCTGCTCAGTGCCGCCCTGCATGTCGTCCGCTTCTGTCCATGCAATACTCCCGCGCGTGCGGTAATAATTTTTTTGAAAAATCATGACAGTATCGTCCATCTCGAAATTTTCCGTCGGAGTGAAACGCTTATATATCCGGGCGGGCGGATTGGTCTGACTTCCGTAAATCGGCGGCAGCCACATGTCACATCCCCTCCTTAAAGTTAATTAAGCGCTTGCCGGGTATGTCGCCATTGAATAACAGCCCGAGAGATTGCAGGATGTCGAGAGATTTCGGCGATATATGCCTGAACTCCTTTCGGAGCTGCTTGTGATATATGCTAGTGTTGCTGTCAATGTCAATACCGTTAAAGTCACGCACGTCAAAGTTTTTAACTTTGTATTGCGCCTGAAAAAGCAATGCTTTTTCAAACTCTTTCCGCGCCGCATATCTGCGTGGAAAACGCAATGAACGCGATTGAGCTATTAGCCAACAGCTATATTCGTAATTGAACGGCGCAAGCCTAGCTATAACTCCATACAGGTCGTCGCTTAACTCCTCGATAAACTCCAACAGCTGCTTGGGATTATGACCGGCATATATCGTTATTCCATAATCCTCAAGCTTATCTACTGTCAAAAAATAGCGAGAAATCATCGCGTCGTATATCATGTATTGAGTCGAACATGGATATTTCGCGGTGTCACCCAGCGTTTTAAAATCATCCGGATCGTTATAAATCGGAATGTCGCTTTGCTTCACTTTTTGCCTCCTGTCGGCTCTCCAACCGAATTAAGCCGTCGCATAATTTTTTTGTCGTATCTTTCCTTGGCTTCTTTAGCCCATTGTTGAGTCGTGAAATTGGGGTCTTGCGCTTTTCTCTCTTTAAACCCCGGCAATGCAGTTTGGTTTGTGGAACCGAGCGTTTTCATCATAATACCGCGTTCCGCAAGATAGCCCGCAGTATTCTGCGCCGGAGCGCCTAATGCGTTTCTTGTGCTGACTACGCGACCAAGTGTTTTGTATGTTTTCCCGCTTTTGGGGTGCGTGACGGTAGGCGTCACGATATCACCAGCGCGAACATTTTCTCCCGCGAGATAATTGTAAACTTTACCGCCGCCGTTATGTCCGTATAGGATTCCGACTTGACGTTGATTTTTTTGCCCCACTCGGCTTGTCGGTCTGTCTGTGGGCTTGCCGACAACCTCTCCAAACGCGTTTAATCTTTGAAATTGCACAGCCTAATCCTCCCAATTCTTTTATTGGCTGCCCCTGTCCGATTTGAACGAACACACTCCGGGTCAAAGCCGGTTGCCCTACCCTGTTAGGCTAAGGGGCAATAAACGAGAGAGCGGAGTTATCCGCCCTCTCTTACGGTTATTCTACCAATCCCCGTTGGCATTGCGAATAATATCGCTATCCAAAATCTCAGCTGCTTTATTCGATTTTGCTGCACTTCCTCTACTTTTCTTTCGCGACGCAGGAATATATTCCGCTGCAAATCCCTTTTCGACAAGTTCACTGCCACGCTCATCGTCCACTTCTATGAAAGAGCCGATTGTGCGAATTTCTTTAGTCAACCTGTCGCTAAATGATTTTAATATCTTAACAACCATGAAAGTTCCCTTAAACTTCGGGCAATCCCGCCGTCAACGTCTGATTGCCGTCAGCCGTAGTAGTAAGGGTAGAGTCCGCTCCAACCATAGGGTCGTTGTCAAAGTTCAAGTTGGGGAGTACCAATTTTCCGGCGATAGCCTTGCGTATAGTTGTGACCGAAGCAAGTGCGGTTGCAGCGTCCGTCCAGCCAGTCCCACTGAACACTGCCTTAATCGAGTTACCAGACAAGCAACGTACGCCCATATTGACTTTAGGTTGAACGATAACTCCCTGTACATCTGGATCGTCCACCGTCTTGAACGATGTCGGACGTATTCCGCGCAACGTGGTATTCGCCGGACAGATAAGGCATGAAATTTGAGAAAGCAAGGTGATTGTAGCCGCGTCGGTAGTGGAGTCAAGCCCCATATAATACCACGTAGCGTCTTTAATCTGTTGCAAGACCTGATAAACAGGTATTCCGTCTATCCAGCCGACGAAGCCCTTTTCGTAGTCTGCAACCGTTTTCTTTTCGTTTGTAAATGCATTCATGCCGCCGCCGGCAACCATTCTTGCCGCAATATCGCTGGCATGGTTAGTTGCAGGCAAGGACAGGTATACGAGGAATGTAGTGTCCCAGATAAAGGCTTGCCGCTCGTCGGCGGGGTAATAACCTGCGTATAGCTTGCTGTCTCCATTTGATACCTTTGCGTTTGCAAGCTTAAATTTAAGCAACGCTCCCGATTTGTCCGAAGAATCGTATGCAAAAGTTTCAATCGCCGCAGCAACTTCAGCGGCTGTAGGAGTGGCACTGAAGCTATCCATAAAGAATTGATAAATTTGAGTTGCAAAAGTATACCCGTTGATGTTGATTGCGATGTCCTGTTCGATTTGCGCGCGGCAAATTTGCTCAAACCCCTCATCGAGATTAGCTGCGCCTACACCCTCAACCTCGTCTTCGGATATAGCTATATTCTCGTCGTAACGTTTCAAGATGTCTATCGAGAAACGCTTAGACAGCACGTGTCTGCGCTGCCCGGTGCTCGCGTCGGGCAAGTTCTTTTGATTTGCCCAATAACCGTTGGACGACGCGCCTCTCATGCGGAAACGACCGTTAAGCGGAATTGGTACAAAGATATCCACCATCGACGCATTGGTCTGTTCCGGGCGGACAAATCTGTCTGTGATGCCAAAACCGTCCTTATGTATGACGTCTTGGTACAAATTTTTGTAAACCGTACGGCTTACAAGTCTTGCAACCTGCTGATTGCTTAAGTTAAAAAGTCCCATAATTTTTTATCTCCTTTTAGTTTTTAATAATTTTTTCGCATGTGCGGAATGTCTGAAAGGTCATCGTCGTAGAGTGGATTGACTTTGCCGAAACCTGCAGGCTTACCCGCCAGTCCGAATGCTCCCTCCACCTTTGCTTTGAGCTGTTTGATTTCGGCTTCCAATGCCATGTTTTTAGCGTTAAGCCCGTCTATAATCTCCTGATAATCCACAGGTGGCGGGTCGCTGTCTTCGTTTGAAAGCGTAGATGTCGTCATATCGTCCGTCGGCTCATCGGAAGTCTGCTTCCCTTGCGTCATAGACGGAATAGGGTCAGTATCTGGTGCAGTTTCTGCATTTGGCACGACTTCGGGCTCGGTCTCTTTTACTATCTCATCAGTTTTCTGGTCGTCCTCGACAGCCTTTTTAAGTTCTTTCTCGTCTTCTTCTACTTCCTCGCTGGGCCCCCCTGTCTCTTTGTCCTCCTCGATATCCTCGATTACGTCTTCAGCCTTTTCCATCACTTCGTCATCTGCGACCTCGTCGGCGGCTTTCGCTTCGGAATTAGCTTTGTTTTTGGAATTCTCCACTTCGGGCGAGACTTCGGCAGATAAAGCTTCTTTTAACTTCTCCGTTTCCGCTTTAGTCAGCGATTTTATCGCCGCTAAAATCTCATTAAGTTTCATTTCTCAAATCTCCTAAATTTTTATTACTACCCGCTTCGGCTAAATCCACATCAAAAAAGCCGCTTTTCAGCGGCTCTTCGGATTGAATTAGCGGTTGCGTTTGTATTTGTTGTTGTTGTGCTTGCACTTCACGTTTTTGCTCCTCTATATACGCGGCAAGTTCGTTGACCTCTTTTATCGAGCAAGTGCCAAGTATTTTTTCTGCAAGCATTTTGGCTTGCACCTGTCCTTTTTCGTAAAGTTCACTGTATAGCTTAATTGTATCGGTGCGCGACGCTTGGCTTTCAGGCATGATGTTTATTTCTGCCGACGTTAGTCCGTAATAGTGAAAATAAATATCCACAAGCTCCTGCAAAGGTTCGCGGATAATATCTATTTTTTCGTTTATAAACGCGTCGGTCTTGGTGCGTTCATACTCGATTTCTGTCGCAGTCTTTTGCGTCGTACCGTCAGACAGCCATGCGGCTATGGTTGAGCTTGAAAGATTAAGTGCAAAAGCTGTATCGTTGAGTATGTTTTGCTTTTGCGTCTTGATTTCCTCTGCCCTTAACGGCGGCTGTATGGCTAACGGCTTGCCGTCCTTTGCATCTCCTAAAGTATTGTCGTAGTAGGAAAACACAAGGGGGTCAAGAGCTTTTTTACGAGCGTCAGGGTCATTGGGGTTCGTTTGCCCCTCGTCTATCATCACCCGAGAACGAGCCACATATACCTCGAGCCTTTCAAAAAATTTGAGTTGGTCATAAGCATAACTTTCGTTCATCAAAAGATCGGCTATCGGCTGTCCAAACGGCAATTTAGGAAATGCAGGAATATCTCGAGTAAATTTTAACAGCCGGACGCCGAGATCTTCGTCAAAAGGAAGTAAGGTGCACTTGTCGTATATGACCGAGCGTTCTCCATCGCTTCGCGCTCCGTTCCACCTTTCATTAAGAGAAAATGAGTCATAACCGTCTAGTTGTATATCCCCATAGTCGCGTTCTATCATTTTGCGGATATCCGACGGGATATCTTTCCACAAAATACTATCCGACGGTGCCGGCGTGGTCTCGTTTGTCATATTTGTGGACGTTTTGTAAAATGTGTAATGCACCATAGGATAACGCTTCTGTTTCCCATTTTCAATTGTGTATCTAAAAAATCGCTCCTCGCAAAGGTAGTACTCGCTTACCGCGCTTATAGTGTCATGATAGGTTGCAACGAAACATTTTACGCGTTCAATGTCTCCGTAAGCGTCTGTTTCTATAAAGAATCTGTCCATCGGCACCGTCTCAAAGCGCAATGTGTTGGTGCCGTCGTTATTTATCTTCAAAAGACCTGTCCCACCGGCAATGGCATATCCGTATACTTCCTTAACGCATTTGGCAAGTCCTGATTTTTTAAAACATTTGGATGAGATAAACTCCGCCGTTTCTGCGTTCTGCGTGTTAAATACTATAGGCTTTGAAAAAAGCGTATTGAGAATACCATTGCCAATACGCTGTAAAAACAAAGACGGCAGCACGCCGTATTCTATGTTGTGAAAGCCTTGCAGCCACCCCTTGTACATAAGTATACGCGGACGGATGTAACTCGCATAAAACTGGTAATATCTATCTGAAGCAAGCAGATATGTATTGTCATATTGCGCAAGCCTGAAGCTTTCCGTAGTAAGTTCACTTCCGGCAAATAATCCAAGCCCGATTGGCAATTTGTCTTGGTTTTCCATTACGCCCTCCGTATTATAAGCTCGTCCAGATATTTAAGAAATTGCGGATTCCTCTTTATATCCTCAACGCACTCGACATCGAGATCGAAGTCTGGATGCTTTGCGTAAATTCGATCCAACCGCTCGGCTATATATATCCGCTCGGAATTTTTTTCCAGCACATCCCCGATTTTAATGTTTACAACCTCTATTATTTTGCGGACGCGCCGCTTGGTGAAATGTACGGCGGGATCTATTTGCACGACTTCCGGAGCGGGATAATTAAACTCTATGGATAACCCCGGATAGGACTCTTCCACCCAAGCCCTTATTTCGTCCTCCGCTGCCTTGTACTCTTTTCCCGTGTTTATATACTCTCTTAACTTCATATCTTTAAATTTCTCCATTAGGACTTTCTTTTTGTAACTTTTCCAGAAACACGTTTGCGGAATAATCGATGTCGTATCTTGCTTTACGCTCGGGGAACGTAAGGTTATAAGGATTTCGCAATATCGTCATTACGGCATATTGCAAGCTGTCCGGTCTGTCGTTAGGCACCGTCGGGTCAAGCTTGCCGTTTTCCAAAAGCCTGCACGCTTTTAATTGATCACACAACACCCTGTTTGAGTACTGCGGAGAATAATTATCAACATTTACGATCCTTAGCGTTCCGTTTGCAAAAGCTGTATTGACTATCCCGTATTGCTTTTCTTTCTCCATTTTGTCAGTATATGGAAGCAACGCCACATTGCGCCAACGCATATAGTTCTTGTCTGTCTTTTTAAGCACCACCATCTGTTGGTACATTCCTCCTGCACAATCAAACACAATTATTACCGGCAATTGGTGTTCTCGATTGAAATGCTCGTTGATGTAGTCCAAGTATTTTATAACTATTGCGCAACGCTCCGTAAGCGCGGGCTTTTCCGGCAATTCCTTGCAGGATATATATAGCCCCTCCTGTGCTCTCAGCAGCCCATTGTTATGCACAGTTACACAGTCACCCGCCAAAGCATCCCTTCGTTCAGCGTCGTCTATGCCTATCACTATTGACCGAATAAGCGCGGCTCCGCCCAGCTTGCCGTCGTTGGCAATAAACCACTCACGAGGAATATAATGCTCACTCTCAATAAATGAGTGGAAACAATTTTCCCAGCCAGCGACGTCAAGGTCTCCCTCGTAAATCTGAGCATATGAAACAGGGTCATCCCTCTGCATGGCGTATATTTCATCCAACAAATCTTGGGGCAACCATTCGAGTATGTCTCGATAAGTTGGCTTTAACACTATCCAGTTAGGGTCGTTTAACTTCTGTTTATAGTATTCATAAAACCACATCGCACGCCTGTCCGGATTGCCTGCAAGTATAACCTTTCTATGCCCTGCTTTCATCTGCCGTAAAAACGTCGAAAGACAGTTGTCTAAGATTTTTTTACCATGCAACTTTTGAACTTCGTCCATAACAAAAAGGCTAATCGGTCTGATTAGCTTTTTTGACTTTGTTCTATTTACGTCGTCCAATCTGTTAGACTGAACTGCATAAGTCTTGATTATGTTGTGACGCCCTTTCTTGTATATCTCAGTTGCTCCGAACACCCATGAATTGTCCTCGTTAAGCCCATGCGCCTCTATAAACGCCTGGAATTCGGCAAGAACGCCGTCGCCGGCGTTGGTAAAGCTATCAATGCCTACGCCTACATCATAATCCCTGTAACGTTCATAGTAGAGATAAATAAGCAATCCGAGATTGGTTGATTTTCCGGAGGCTCTCGGAGAAAAAAGCAGGACTTTTTGCGACCCCTCTGTTTCTATATCGTATACTGTTTCGTAAACCTCTGACAATTCAAGGTCAATCTCCATACAAAACCGCCTCTTAAATCTCGTTATCTCTTTTTAACGCCGTACCGTCCACGATTACAGGGTCTTTCTCGGATATTTCGGGTTTGCGCTTGGATTTGTCTCCGAAAGTGATGTTTATTTTCGTTTCCTCACTTGCGCCGAGATTTAATTTCTCAGGTGCTTTGTAGCCTAAAATTTCGCTTGCAGTTTTAATCGCGCTTACGGCTACGCTGCGGGCTTTGGAGTCCAGACTCTCCATTACGATCTTGCCCTTAGACGTCACTTTTACCGGAGCATCCCTGCACTCGTCGGCAATACGTTTTAAATCCCGAATCATGTCCGCTTTCTCCCAAATGACCTTGTCGCAAAGCTCTGTCTTCAATTCTTTACACCTTGAGTGTACCTTGATATTGTTTAACAGCCGACTGGCAATTTCATCAATGCTCTTGTCAGTCTTATTTCCTCGCCCATATGCAGTGATATACGCTTGACGTTGACTTTTTCCCTCTATCGCATAAGCACGGCAAAAGGCTTCCTGTTTAGGCGTCAATTTGTTTTTCTCATTCATACTTTTTCCCATTAAAAAAGCAAGGACGCACTTTTATCCTTGCTTTGTAATTTTTATATTTAATTGTAGTTGCTCCTATTATTTAAATGACGCATAAAAGGCTTTTGCTTGACTCGGGAGGTTTGGCGTGTCAATAAGTTCTTGCTAGCTCTTTATCAGTCATTTGAGATAATAATTCTTTTTCCTTGCTTGAATAGTAATTTTCTCTATCGGGGGACAACTTGTAATTATTTGCCTCAAGCTCTGCTGCTTCCGCTGTTTTAAAGTTATCATATTCGATACATTTTGGAGAGTTGTATATTCTCATTTTTTATAATGGCTTAACCACATTTTTGTGGCAACACAAGTTGACAGCGATATTAAGTGATCGATTAAGTCATTATCTGCCGCGCGCATAAAATCACCACGTGCCTCTGCATTTTCAAAACTATCAAGAAACTCTGTTAGTTCCATATTAGTTTTTATTTCTTTTAGCTCCATAAAACTAACTCCTCTTTATCTTATTGCCTTTCTCAGCATCGTATTGCGTATTTATTATTAAGGCATTGTCCCAGTCGCCACATCTCGCCGCCGCCCAATCAAACACGCTTTCTTGGTTGTACTCCACAGCAATGCGCATGGCTTCGTTAATGTTGTCCGTATGAAAAGATATCTCAGGTACGCCTGCATATACACCGCCATGTGCTCTTGAACCTGTGCGTTTTATCATTTCCGCAACCTTGTCATCATACTCGGCATCCGTATATGTATCACCTGTCTGTTGAAAAGATACTTGATATCCGCTTTCATATGATACCGCTTCTCCGGTCTCAAGGTCATAAGTGCCGTCCGGTTTATTTTTAAGAGCTAATAGCTTTGCCTTTTGTCCTTTTATTTTATGCTTTTTCGGCTCCGTTGTCAACCCTTCGGAATTAGATGCATCCATTAAGTCTGCGCTTTTCTTAAACACCCCTGTTTGTCCTTTATTCGTAAATTTTCCGTCTTCATCTCGCGGGTGTTCGCTCTCGTTAAATTCACTTGAACCGCCGTCCAAAATTGAGTTGCTTTTCTTAAAACTATCCATTTTATCTCTTTCTTCTACTTTGTTATCGAATTGGTTTTGACCATAAAACCATTATAACGTATATCATATTTTACAGTAACATTCAACCACATTTTTTAACTTTTTTTAACATTTAAGGATCCAACTTTGATTTTATATGCAGTCTGACATATTCTAAAGCCTCTGGGTGCAGCCTGTATGTTATGTACCTTATGCTATAACCCATGAAATTAGCTATATCCTCCCATGACTTGCAAAGTAAATAGCGTTGTTCAAGCAATATCCTGTGCGAATAGTCTTCAAGGCTGTTGACTACATCGCTTATTTCTTTTTTGATAGTTACAAGTTCATTAAGCTGCCGCTTGATATCTGCCTCTGCGTCCGCTATTTTTATGCAGTAAATTTCAAGGCGACCTTCATTATTTCCGCCATTTACATGCTCTGACACTAAATTACTTGACATTTTAGCAGCGAGATTGCGCCACATCTCTATCTGCTCGTATTTGCTCGTGATTTGCTGGTCGATTTTATTCGCCCGCGAAAGCCAGCTTTTTACATTCATATTTTTTCCTTTTATCGGACAAACATCCTCAGCTGTCCGCTTGACTCTTCCCCTTTTAAGCGATTACAGGCAATCCTATACCACTCCTTGTTTTTCTCAAAACCTATGTAGCTACGTCCATTTTTTATGGCGGCAACTGCCGTTGTTCCGCTACCTATGAACGGGTCTAATATAATGTCACCCGGTTGCGAGGCGTGGAGTATGTGACGTTCTACAAACTCTAACGGCTTTATTGTGGGGTGAGAATATTTCTCCTTATCCGCTTTATTTATTGAACTGTTGTACCATTTGCTTTTTAACTCATATCCGTTATTTAAATTTACTCCCGAATCTCTGAAATGCAGACATATTTCAATATCTTCCAAATACCGTTGATTGCAAGTCGGAATAGGATTATTTTTCGTCCACACAAGCAACGTGTAGTTATAATTTTTAAAAAAATTTAAAACATCCCGCATTTGCAAACGACTGCACCAGATGAATATATTTGTTTTTTTGCATACTCGAATAAAATCGTGGAATATAGAATAAGCAATACCATTACTTATTTCTTTTAGCGACTCTTCCATTTTCTTCGCCCGTTGACCTAATTTTTTTAAAACGGAAACTCCACCTTGCATATACAGATATGGAATATCTGTGTATATCATGTCTACGCTTTTATCCGGGATTTCCTTAATAAGTTCAAAAGCATCGCCCAAAAGTATTTTATTTAATAGCATAGTATCTCTATTTTTTCTCCCTGTTTTATTCTTTGCCGTTTTAGTATTTGAAAATTCGTAAACAAACCTCGTCAATCTATCCCGTCGCAATGTCTATATTTTTCAAACATACATTCCTTAGCATACTTGACGCTGTTTCTGTCATATTCTTCGGACGTGCAGGGCAATTTCGTATACGGGTCTTCCTTAAGCCCATACCTTTCTATCATTTCGTCGAAAAATTCTCTTGGGACGCATATGCCGCTGAAAATTAAATTTTCCAAAAAATCAACCGCAATCCTTTGTTCCTTTTCCGTTAATGTTGTTTTGCGCTTCATTTGCTCTAGGCTCCTCTATAGTTTCAACGCCAAAATGTACTTTTATCAACTCAATTACAAGATTATATTCTTTCCCGAATTTACTATCACTGTGTTTGCTTTTAACTGCCTCTGCGAAATCCTCTATAGTTCCGAAAAAGCAGCCGCATGATATTTTGATATCGCTGTTTTTACATCTGAAAGCTGTTGTCGTGCCCAAACGTGAGCCTATTTTTGAAATCCAAATTATATCTGCATTGCCATAGACCCATGCATCGCCAGAGACCTCTGCATCGCCATAGACCCATGCATCGCCATAGACCTTTGCATCGCCATAGACCTTTGCATCGCCATAGACCTTTGCATTGCCATAGACCCATGCATCGCCATAGACCCATGCATTGCCAGAGACCCATGCGTTGCCATCTTGTGAGAAAGATTGCTTTCTTTTTCAATCCAACCTCCTAAATCTCCGACTTTGACTGAACCAAAATTGGCAAGACTTTCAATTTGAAACAATGTCCTACCATATTTTTCTATCTTGTTATCGGTGAGTTTGTATTTCATCTTTTTTCTCCTCTTTCTTCGGCGGCTTGCAACCGTCCTCACACTCTCTTATTTCGGGGTATTCGCGAGGAATGTAGCAGTCATACCGGGATACCAGCTCCTCGCGCATACACACGCAATAATCTTCGCAGGTTACCAAATCGGCGCAGTCCTCGCAAAAAACAACGTCATTTCGCAACAGACAATCGACGTTGCAACTCTCACAGTAATTTTTCATTCTTTAACCTCACACAATGCTCTCGCCCATCGCTGCTTTTTGCACGTAGGCGCCGAAGTATTTCTTGGTCGGCTTTCCCTACTCCAGCTCCCTCCGCCGCAAGAGGATGTCTCTAGCTTCCACCCCGAAGCGACAAGGCTATTCCCGTTTTCCTCGTCAAGAATATATGTAATTATTTTGCTATAACCAAGCTCCTTAGCCACCCTTGCGCATTTCGAATAAAGAAATGAACACGCATTCTTGACTCCGTCCAAAACGCACAAACGCACTACCTCAAGCGTTTCCCCGTCATCTAAATGCCGGGACACAGGACGTCCTACTTGTGCCACCCTACTCAATACAACGCCTCGCACGCACAATCTTTACTGCAATAACGATTGCTTTTATTATCGTCGAAATATTTGACTTGCAAATAATCATCAAAAAACATATACGCTTCTTTGTGAAGCTTTTCCCCTCAATTTGCGCATTAAAATTGCTTTCATCTACATCACCGCCTTGACGTATTTAATCGCCTCAATGTACTCTTTTCTGTACTTTTTGTTTCTTGCGTGCGTTTCGTTTACTTTTTTCTCAAAATCCGCTATCGTTCCGAAAAAGCAGCCGCACCGGACATAGATGTCTGTCGCGGTTTTGAAAAAATACGTACAGCCGAGACGTGAACCTATACGGTCAATTTTTAAAAATCGGAGCGTCGTTTCGGACATGCCTTCATATTTTATCCCCTCGCCGAAGCTACACCTCTCGCCGAAGCTACACCTCTCGCCGAAGCTACACCCCTCGCCGAAGCTGCACCCCTCGCCGAAGCTACACCTCTTGCCGAAGCTACACCCCTCGCCGAAGCTGCACCACTCGCCGAAGCTACACCTCTTGCCGAAGCTACACTTCTCGCCGAAGCTACACCTCTCGCTAAATTCCTTAATTAGAGAGTAATCTCCGCTCGGACATATCAAGCGTCCGTTTTTGTCCCTTTCAAAATTTTTTAAATCTTCGATTGTGTATATTTTCATTTTCAAATCTCCATTATTCTCTCGCGCAGTTCTTTCACGCTCTCTCCCGCTCCCGCTTTAATCCCGCGCTGTTCCATTACCTCTTTCAAGAGCTCGGGGACCGAAAGCAGCTGCTTATACCTGCCATACGAAAGCCCCAGCTTTCCCGCTTCCGTCGTAAGCTCGTCTAATTTTGTGTGCGTCCTCTTAACTTTTCCGCTGTACAGCCGCGACGCCGTCAGGCTGTCTGTTATTGTCTTTTTACGCATGAATTTCTACCTCGCTCAAATTTTGCAATTGCTCGGAATACCGGGTATATCTGTTGAGGAACTACAGCATTGCCTAAGCATTTAAGTCTGTCCACCCTGTCGGAAACCCCATAAGCCACTCTACCCACGTCGGGTTCAATTTTCTACCAGTCCACGCCTGCATTCCTTTTCCGTTCTCTTCTGCTTTCTTCAATTTCTGCCGTGCACCCGAACACCCACAGCTCGTTGCCTGTGGCTTCGGAAATACGGCGACCCACTCGCTTAGATTGCATCCAGCTTTCTTGTATTCTCCTTGCGTTCTGCGTAAACCCACTTTGCGCAAACTCTCTTCGCTGTATCGCATGCGTATGGCATCGCTTGCAAGCGGCGTAGGAAATGTCTCCAGAAAAGCCACTTGTTCTGATAAATGTTTTATATGGTTTTTCCTCCAGCCATTTACAAGAGATTCGTTTTGTCTCTGCGTAAATTCCCCGTCGCTTGCCATTGGAGTTCGCCACAATAAATACTCTTTTTCTTTCGTGCGATGCTCCGACGTCACAAGCTCCCCATATTCCCCATCCGACGCTATACCCCAACGCGGCAAGGTCGGCAAGTATTCACTTGAAGTACCTTTGATTAGCTCTGGCAAACAAACCGGGTGTATTTTCACCGACAAACCAGCGCGGGCGAATCTCTCCGATAACTCTTGCCACTTCTCCCCAGAGGTCACGCTCATCACTATCGCCGAGACCTTTTCCTGCAAGGCTGTAAGGCTGGCATGGAAATCCCGCCGACAATACCGTGATTGTCTTTCTGTCGATTCCGAGTACGGCAAGCCGCTCATTTGTAACTGTTCGTATGTCATGTAAATTCGGCACTCCTTTGAAATTTTTGGCAAGCACCTTGCTTGCGTACTCGTCTATTTCGCACTGGGCGATTGTTTTATACCCAGCCCATTCCGCCGCAAGTTCTATCCCGCCTATCCCGGTGCACAGACTCATATGTGTCAGCTCCATATTTGCCCCCCTAAATGACTATATCGTCTAAATTGTCGAAAAGGGCATTTAACTCCTCTGCGGTATATTTCCGCTCAGACCCTGTCTCTCGCGCCCTTTTTTCATTTTTAGATGAAGATGCCTGCGTCCGCTCTCCGTCCTGCGCACGCCCAAGCCATGCCGTTACAAATCGCATAATGCCATTCGCAGTTTTCCGATGTCGAGGATTCCCCAACAGCCACCCCTGCATTTTTCGCATCTCCTGCTCCACGTCCACAGCCGGGTATAGCGGTGCAAGCTCATCAATCGTTCCTTGCGTTACTCCGAAATTTTTTCCGTTGTTCAAAATTAAATTTACAACGACATTTTCCGGCGTCGGCGTTTCGGACGACGCATATATACTTCTATTCTTTTCTTGTTCTATTCTATTCTGTTCTATTGGTCGGGGAACGGTCGTCGAACATTCGGGGAGCATTCGGGGAACGGTCGGGGAATGGTCGTCGAAAGCGCAATTCTCCCCCTTACCCCCATCAATCGGTGCGGGTATCCTGCTCGGTGTAGGCTTTTCGACTTTTTGCCATGTTTTCCAATTTCTGAAAGCGTAATATTCTCTGCCGTTCCGAGCGTAAAAATCAACGGACATTTTGGAGCCTATTTCTTTTAGGGTCTTACTCACGTCGGCTATTCTTAAACCCTCATCGTAGGGGAAAATCTTACCTTTCAGAACCTTGGCTGAGGCTTCGCCTCGACCTTCGTCGTCAGCCATGCTGAATAATCCTATGAACAACAACCGCCCTCGCTCACTTAACTCGCCAAAATTTTCGTCTGTCCATATTGACGGGTCAATCATTCTTTTGCGGGGCATTATTTCATACCTCCTTATCTGACGTATATTACTACCGGCTCGTTTGTCTTTTTTGCGTCTTTATCTAGCTGAGCCTTAATAAGTTCAAGCGCAACGCTTACCGTTTTACTGGGGCTTACTCCGTCGTCAAAAACGCGCTTCATTATGCTTTCATAAAAGTCCAACCGGTCTCGCGAGTCCAGGCAACGCGCTATTTCGTAGTATTCGCGCCGAAATTCAAATCCGCTCACTTTGCCCATTTCTGTTCTCCGTTATCTTTTTTATAAAATCTTTGCCGTGCGCAGCAATCATTTCGTTGCGCCAGTAGTAATACATCATGTCCGCCATTTCGACCGCAAGGTCATACTGCGACAGATTGCACACCGTTTTAAAGCCGTAGCGGTTGTTACAAGCCCAAGAAAGCAGTGTCGAGTAAATATGCCGACCCGCGTCATTGCCCCGCACAGAAGCCGCAGAGAGCCGCGTATGCCGCGCCTCGTACAGGCTGCGCGTGCCCTCGATGAAAAGAACGAACTCTTTCACTCCCGCGTCTTTGACGCGCTTGCATTCTTCCTCAAGGTTGTTCCGCTCTGCCGACGCTTTGTCTTTGTTTTTAGCCATGACGTTTCCGTACAGCTCTGACATGCTTCCTTTACGTTCGCCTAACCATTCGTTGCGATAGTCCTTGCCGTCTATTCTGAACGAGTAATCGCCGCTTTTAAACGTCGTGCGCTCGATGATTAGCCCCATGTGCTTCAATGCTTTCAGATACTCGAAATTTTCCTTTTCACGAGTATCGTACAGCACGGTTGCGTTTTTGTTGAAATAATCTCTTGCAGTTATTGCCGCCATTATGTAGTCCTCCTTAAAACGGCAAGTCCATATCGTCGTCGTCTTCATCGGCGGGAGGCAAATCTTCTATCCGCTCCTGCACTTCCTCCTGCTTCCGCTCCGAAGCGGACGAGAGAAATTCGACGTTGTCCGCCACCACTTCAGCAACCGTCCTTTTGTTACCGTCCCTGTCCTCGTATGAGCGTATTTGCAGACTGCCCTCGACAGCCACCTGCTTGCCTTTGGTCAGATACCGGCAGCAATTGTCCGCAAGTGTCCGCCATGCCACTACGTTTATGAAATCCGTCTGCTTGTCTCCGTTGGCGTCCCTATATCGCCTGTCTACGGCTATAGTCATTCGCGCGACGCTTACGTCGCTTGCAGTGACCAGAAGCTCGGGCGACCTCGTTAAACGTCCTATAAGTGTAATCCTGTTCATATCCTTAATTCCTCCACGTTTCTTTTAATAGCGAAAGCTCTTCCGGCGTCATAGTCTCAATTCCAAGCTCTTTTGCGTCGCTGACGACGCCGTCTATAAGCCGAGCCATTTCAGCCATATCGTATGTGCTTGAGCCGTAATACACTTGCACCTGCACTCCTTTCTTGCCGTTCACTTCGACGTCGCCCAACACGACGGATGCCCGCCATTCTTCGCATACGCGCTCTACCGCCTGCGGCTTGACTATAAGGTGGGTAAACACGCCGTAATCCCGAAGCGCCTTTAAATACAGAGCTTCCTTATCCGTCTTGAGATTTGCCGCCATTTTGTCCAGCAATACCCACAGATAGGCGTTTGCGTCAAGACTGCGGCGCTTGCGGAAAGGCTTGACGGTCAACTCTATAAGCCGTCCGTTCTCAGCCCATTTTCGCGCTTTTAAAGCCGTCTCGCGGCATTCCTGCGTGCTTTGCCGGTCCGCCGTAAAGCATAGCTCACAGCGCCCCTCAAGGTCATATTTGACCGTGCAATCCGTCACTTTCATAATGCGCTTTTTAACGTCACCTTGACGGCGTCCTTGACGTTTGTGACTTTTTTGTAAGCCGAATAGATTTCTGGCTTATCCGCTTTGAGCTTCGTCGCGTCTACGCTCTCGCGTGTGTAAGAGTCTATGTAAGTTATCTTGAGCAAGTCATCCTCATATGATTTCACTCCCTGCTCTTTCATTCTGGCTTTTAATTCATCTTTCATTTCGTCGTAGGATTTTGTATAGATATCTATTTGCTTTTTTAAATCCGAAATGCGCCTTTCCACGTCTGCCATGTATGCTAATTCGGATTTTGAAATTGAAAGCGCGGTCGATTTCGGAACAAACAACTCCCCGTTTCGCTCGCACTCGAACAGCCGTTCAATCTCCTCCAGTGGCTTCCGCTCGACCTCGACGAGCTTTGCCGAAGTACCGTTAAGATGTATTCCGTAAAGCGCGGACACGTTTGCGCCTGGATGCACCTTTTGAAACAGGTACTCGTAAATGGATAGCTGCCAGGCAAGCGCGTCCTTGTGCAAGGATGACGTGGTTTTGACGTCCGCTATAATGCGCCCCGACGGGCACCGTCCTATAACGTCTATAGTCCCGGCGACGAGGTTGTCATAAACGATAGCCTCGCTTGAGGTCGGAGTAATATCATGCTCCGCTATAAGGGCTTTAAAGGCGTCCAGCTCGTCCGTGAAGCCCTCTGCAGCGAATTTAATATAACTTTCTATCTCTTTATGAATAAGGCTTCCGCGCTCCGCTTTGGCGTTCAGTATATCCGCCTTGACGGTGGAGTAATCTGCCGAAAGCCCGTGCTTCTTCATGAGCTGCGTTACGCTGATGAGCTGCTTGTCGCCCAGCCAATAGGTGTGGTCACTCTCCCTGAATTTTACTTCCATTGCTCTCCTCCGCTGCTTTCGCCGCAGCCTTGCGTTTTTTGACAATTATCTTTTCCACATCCTCCGAAGTGAGCTGTTCAACGGTCTTTTTCAGGTACGTTGCCACCTGCTCCGGCTTGACGTTAAATGCGTCCAACTCTTTCAACTGTTCTGCCGTAGGCGGATTAGGCTTGTCCGCATTTGGCTGTTCTTCGCTCTCCTGCTCTTTGAACTCTTCAGCCTCACTGTCGCTGTATATGCCCGAATACGCCAGCTTGCAGAGCTTGAGCACTACTCTGTCGAACAGCCTTTTAAACCCCATAGCGTAAGGATATTCGTTTTTGCAGTTCTTTGCGGACACCTCGCCCACCTCGTACAGCCCTTGAGCGGGGTTGCTGTAGGTAAACACCAGGCTGTCCTTATATCCGGACTTGTCCACGCTTACGCATTCTGGCATGAATTTTCGCTTTTCATCTGCGGCGTCGTTAATCTTAAGGCACCCGTTGTGCGAGATGATTAAGCCGGAGTAATTCATCTTCGTGCCGGCAGCGTTCTTATTCATCAAAATCCAAAAATCTTCTTCGCCTACAATGCCGTGCTCTTTGATGAATTTGACAGCCACGTCCCTTGACTGTCTGTACCTTGCCGACAGTACGACAGGCAGCTCCTGCCCCGTTTTTGAGTCATACTCTTTTAATTTCTCATTAAACATTTTTTCTTTCTCCTTCAACTTCATTCGTCAACTTGCCTATGTTTTATAAAATCCCACATCATTTGTAATATAAGGGCATTCATTGATATCCCCATTTCTTTCGCGGTCTTAACGAAATACGTTTTTACTTCTTCCGGCGCACGAATTAAGATTTTCTCGGTCAATATTTTCACCTCCTTTATAGCGGTTACCACCTGTCAACACTGTTATAATAACATGGCGGTTACCACCTGTCAACTATTTGATAGCAGTTTTTTTGTTAGCACTGTGTTATCATATAGTTAATTTATTGCCACACAAGGAGTTAATATCATGGGTAAACATCTTTTTCCCCAACGCGGTCTGCGCATTGACGACGAGCTTTATCTCAAACTTCGCAAGCTGGCAGCTGACGAAAATCGCTCTTTCAACAACTACGTCTACACACTATTGCAGCGTTTTGTTGCCGATTATGAAACCGCCAACGGTGTTATTGATGTCGATACTGACGTGCTTTATGAATAAGTATCAGTACATACTCGTTAAAGCTGACTCCATATCTGACAGCTTCGGTCATTAGCTGTTCCTTTAATTCTGACGGTAGCCGTAGGCTTACCGTTTCTTTTTGTGCTTTTATCATTATTCCCCATAAAGTGCCGCCGTCAAATCCACGACCGTCGTCGGTGCGCCGAGTTCGGTCATGGCTGCTGCTACTTTTTTTAATGTTTTCGCTGTTGGCGTATAATTAATGCCTAATTTTGATATCGCTTGAGTTGAAACGCCTAAATGTTGAGCTACTGTTTTTACCATCAGCCCACGACGTTTCAAATACTCGCACATTGTCATGCTTTATCCTCCTTGTCTTATTACTTAATCAAGCACCACACTCGTCTGTGGTTTATTCGATATTACCACATTGTTCTGTGCTTGTCAACTAATTTGGGCGCAAAAAGTTGAAGTTTTCTGTGTTTTTTTTATAATAGATTTTAGAGGTCGTCCACTTATGAATCTAGATTTATGGAAGCAAAGAAAAAAGGAATTGCATTTAAATTATGGAGAAATAGCCAAATCAGCAGGGGTTTCGAAAAGAACTGTTGAGGATATTTTTCGAGGATTTACGCCAACCCCCCGCATAGACACCGTTCAAGCTATTGAAAAAGCACTTGGAATAACAGACAGCGGGTTGTGGACTGCCGAAGATTACTCCGACGGAGATATTTTCAGCTTAAAAAAAATAAGCGTCACCCCCATTGAGGATGAGCTGCTTTATAAATTTAAAGAAATCGGTAACTGCGTCGGCGAAAAAGGGCAAACCCTTTTACTCGAATTTGCAGATATAATTTTAAATGTGTTAAAAAAATAAAAAACGAAAATGCTTGCCAAGATAAATTTATCAACACATTAACATGTTTTTGTTAAGTTACCGCAAAAATGCGGAATAACTTAAGGAGGTAGTCACTATGACTACGGAAAAGCTGTTAAAAGAACTATTAGGCAAGCTCGAGGGGTTGGAAAAGCAAATTGGCACAAATTCTACCTCGCAAACACAAGATTGGGCAGAAAACAGGTTTTTGAAATTCACCGAAAAGGAGATTTTACAAATGCCTAAAAAAATCAGAATAGTAATCCGTGAATGCGACTGCACGGTTTACGCCCGAAAAAGAACAACAGGGAGGTATAAATGTTCATACGAAATTCAATTTAATAGAAAAGGTTACCATATTTCCGCATCTGGCAGAACAAAAGAAGAAGCAAAAGCGCGTTTTATCGCAAAAGCAAAGGCTCTTGATATTCAACAAGGGAACGGCGCCATTTCTGTTCCAACGAACTTTGATAAATTTGCAAATTACTGGTTTGAAAATTTTCATAAACGCAAAGTTGGAGCGAATACGTTTGAGCACGACATAAAGCTTTACAAGAGGCACATAAAAGAGCGCTTCGCAAAGTTTCCAGTAAATTACATAAATGCTGCTATGCTTCAATCATTTTTAGATGATTTTTCAGACCGCCCCAAAACGACAAAAGACTTGTTTTCGCTGCTTAACCAAATATTAAATATGGCAGTCAAGCACGGATTGATAAGATTAAACCCTATAAGTATTTGCATCATCAAAAATTATGAACAAAATCACGGGTCGTTAATCGATAAAGACGAGGAGTATAAGCTTCTTAACACTTATAAGGGGACTGAATGGGAATTGCCGTTTGCTATTGCTATTTATACCGGGCTGCGCCCTAATGAATACGCATCAGCGATTATTGAAAATGATTTTATTAAAGCAGTAAACAGCAAGCGGCATAACAGTAACGGCAAGATTGAATATAAATATATTCCCATTACGCCAATGCTTCGTCCGTATTTGAAAGGTATAAACGAGCTGCCTGCAACGCCTAACTTGCAGAATTTAACCCGGCGGCTTAAAAAAGTGCTTCCCAATCACAAATTATATGATTTGCGCACCACTTTTCAAACGCGTTGCACAGAGTGTGGAATTACTGACAGTGTTATCGGTGTATGGATGGGCAATTCCATAGGCAAATTAAAAGAAGCTTATACAGATTTTTCAAAAAGCTTTTTATTAAAAGAAGCGGAGAAATTTCTCTATTGAATACCCTAAAATACCCTATATTTTCAATAGCATGTTAATGTTCTAACATGCGAAAAGTGCCCCAAATAGGGCAAAAACAGTGATAAAACACCCAAATTTTCATTATTTTACCCTATTTAGGAGCACAAATTTAGGTTCGAGTCCCATCATCTCCACCAAAAAATGAGGTAAAATCAGTGATTTTATCT
>OGPL01000510.1_pt1 | contig 40894 bp, 25 predicted proteins | sample 1552901 | NCBI WGS metagenome assembly OGPL01 (sample SAMEA2580244, study PRJEB22360) | human gut metagenome | biome: human gut; feature: human-associated habitat; material: faeces | place: Denmark | collected 2008/2010 | reverse complement strand
CTTCGCTGCATACCTGCCTACACACATCAAATCCCTACGGGATTTTTTCAATCATTACTAAATAATCACAACGTAGGGACATGCCTTCGGCATGTTTCAATAGCCAACGCATTGGAAACATGCCGAAGGCATGTCGCTACGAAATGATGAAATCACAAATTTGACACATCCCCATTATTTGCTGGCATAAATGAGATACGCCCTCGCGAGGGGGATTCCGTCGCAAGGGCGCATTTTTTATTGGGGCATTGGTGATGCCGATTATTTCATCATCTTTTCGGAGCGGGTGGTGCCGTCGGTGTAGGTGGTCACCACGATGTTCACGCCGTCGAATGCGCTGTCGCTCACTTGACCAGCGAGGTTCACATACTTCACCGAAGCCACAACCTTAGCGGCGGTCACATCATCGACTGCGGTTGGCACTGGTGGCACATCGGTAACGGTGAGTTTATCGATAGCGAAATAGAATGGAGTGTTGGCTCCGTAAGTGCCCATGTCGGTGGTTGAAAGCACAAAGTTGAGGTCTTTCACATTGCCGAGGGTGCTCATGTCGAACCAAGTCCAATCGGTGAGCGCAGAGAATTTGCCGTTGTGGAAACCTGCCAACTCGATAGAGCATGATTTCTCAGTGTCGGCATCGTCCTTGCCCGATACGGTGAGCTTGAATGAATCGCCCTCTTTGGTGAATGCGTTGGCTGGCGATGCGCCGTTCTTGCAAGCATAATAGCTGTAAGCGGCGATGTTCACATACATGCCCTTCACATAGTAGGTCTTTTCGTCGTCGTACATCATTGTGCAGATGTTTGGCATAAAGTCGGGGCAGTAAGCAAACATGTAAGGCACAGAGGCATCGGCCTTGCCGTTGGCGTTGATACCGCCACCAGCCATGTTTCCCCACTGGTTGGCAATCCAGTTGGTCTGCGTAGCGTTGTCGCCGCACTTCACGATGGTGAAGCCGTCCCAATATGTGCCATTCCAGCTTGAGCCGCTTGCGAGGTGGCTAAACATGAAGGGAGAGAACTCAAGAATGTACTCATTCTCATTGTAGGTGTCGCTCCACACTTGGGCATTGCCATTGGCGGTGAAGTTGATCACTTCTGGATAAGCAGGTTTGCTCAAATCCAGCACATAATCGGTTGCCGACATTGCTGTGGCAGCAAAAGCCGACATCAAAAAAAGTAATGTTTTTTTCATAATTGTATGAATTGCGATAAATAATATATAGTAATAGTCGTTAGATATGTCAAAAATCGGGCGTTAGGGCTTGTGATATATCTTCACGCAGTCTAACGCCCGATTTGAGATTATTTCAAAATCAGATTGATAAGCGAAGTCACGTCGCTCACGTCCACGATGCCATCGCCATTCACATCCACAGCCACAGGATTGTAGCCAATAGGCTTCTGACCAAGAATGAAATTGATAACCAATGTCACATCGCTAACATCTACGATGCCATCGCCATTGGTGTCGCCAGCGGTCACCTCTGGAAGTGCCTGGTTGGGGTGGAAATCAATACCGCCAGCCACTTCGGTGGAAGTTTCACCGAGCCAGCCGCAATACTGGTTCACAGCGTTATACACCTTAATAAAATGCACCATTGGCAAATAAACAGGCACGCCGTTGGCATCCACTGCCCAATCAATCTTAAAGCCACGGTTCATCACTGCCGGATCCAAGTCGGTGTGTGGTGAGTATGGGTCGTAGTCGGGACGGTTGTCCACATATCCCCAACCCTTGTTCCACTGCACCCAGTAAGTGCCCTTGCCGCTTTCGTCGGTGGCATTGTTGCACAATTTCGAGCCAGTGAAAGTGATGGTTTCGCCCTCTGCCCACTGTGGCCAGTAACTTTGAGCGTGGAACGAGTTTTTATACACATAGCCGCTGATGCTGTCGGGGTTCACATCGTTGCTGGTCCAGCGGATATAGGTGTTGTCGATGATGCTCTTGTTGTTTGGGTCGGGCGTTTTCACCTTGTTTTCATCGGGCTTGTAATAGGTGATGGTGTAGTTGTGCTGAGTTTTTGGCGAATTGTATTCGCTGCCAGCCAGCTCATACCATGGGTCGTCGGGCAGTCCGTTGCCATTGGCATCGTAACTCACCATCACTATGCCCGGTTCGCTGCTCCCACCTGAACTATACTGGTCTGAGAGAAAGGCATTGCCGAAAATTTGGAAATCGTAGTCGCCTTTCACATTCACCACGGGGTGGTCGAAGCCCACCACCACATAGCCGCCGCAAGCACCAAGGCTAATCATAGCAGGCTTATACACCATAGTGGAATCACCGTCTTCCACATCATAATATCCACAAATATCTTCAGCCACACGAGCCAGCACATCAGCCTTCGTGTCGCCAGCATTGAAGGCTGGAAGCGTGTTCACAAACTGCCCAGGAGCTGGCATAAAGTCGTACACCTTTGTGAGAAAAGGCTTGTTCTCTGCCACAGCAGAGAGGCTTATCAATGCTGAAAGCGCCAATAAAATAGAATTCTTCTTCATATTATTGTTCATTTAAATTATTACCTAAAAATACAAAATGCCCCGGAATGTCGCCTGTGCGCACATCCCACTTTTTCTTACCGTCCTGACCAAAGCAGTAAAGATGGCCAGGATGAATGTAATCTTTGGCATCGGTCACATATATATCCTTTGTGGCAGGATTCACGGCAATGCCGTAGGGTATCTTAATCTGCTTATCGGTGCCGTCGGTGATAAAGTTGCGTGTGAGCACATCCATCTTGTTCACATCTATCACGGCATAAGTCACCTCGTTGCTCATCGTAATGTAGCTCCACTGGGTAGATACCACATACAGCAAATCGCCATCGAGCCAAAAGCTGCTCACTGGCACATCAAAGGTTTTCACAATTCGGTCTTTTCGGGTGTCGTAGGCATAGAGTCGGCTGGGCACCTCATAATAGTCGCCGCGCGACACCACCCACAGCACGCCATGGCGGTCGGCTTTACACAAGCCCAAATTGATGGCAATGGGAATGCGGCGTTCTTCCTTAAACGTAGCCACATCAATCACCGACAAGGTGTTTTCGTAATTGGGAAACATATAACCGCCTGAGTTTGCCACATATATCTTGCCGTTCACAATGTCGAGTTGGTCGGGCTGGAAGCCCACAATGCAGCGGTCCACCTCTTTCATGGTAGCAGTGTCGATTTTCGCTACATATCCCTTTTGCTTATAGTCGGGATCGATTTGAACCGGACCGGCATAACTGGTAATGTAGGCGTAGCCCTTGTAAAATTTCACAAATCGGCAGTTGGGAATATCGATTTGCCCCAGTTTCTTCGCTGTGCGCTTATCGAGCACAAGCACCTTGTTGGATACGTTCACCACCACATACAGTTTTGAGCCGTAAATGCCCAAATCGTTGCCCACATCACCCATTTCCTTCACCTCGTAAGGGTTGGCTTTCGGGAAAATATTGCGAGTGTATATGCCGGTTCGCGCATCGAACCAGTCGAGCGTCGCCTTGTTTGAGCCCATATTTCCCTCGCACAGCAGATAGAAGCCGTCAACATCGGTGTATTCGGGCTGCGTGGTAGGCACTTCTTCGGGAATGAACACAATATCCTCGTTGCGGCAACTCGAAAGAGCCACAGCAAGCACCGCCAGTAGTATATAGATATATCGCATCATTAGAAATCAAATTTAAGAATTAGTTTATAATTTCGTCCAGGCATCGGGTAGTTGAGCACCACATCGTATTGCTGGTTGAGCAGGTTGTTGACCTCAGCAGTCACTTTCATGTTCACCTTGCCGAGGTGGAAGGCGTAGTTGGCGCTAATGTCGTGAGTGTACCACGGTTGCTCGTGGTTGGCAGGAATGTTGCTGCTGTTGTGGTAGCGCTCGCCCACATATATGAAACTGTAGTTGAGCGTGAACTTACGCCACACGGCATTCACCGTGGCGCTGCCGCTATGCCATGGAATGTAGGCAATCTGCCCCTTGTACGATCCGCCATCGCCATAATCATCGGGGTGGGTATAGTCCTGCGCCTTCTGGTAGGTGTAGTTCATGCTGATGTCCATCATCACATCGAATGGGAAATTGAGCGTGGTGCGTGCCGTGAGGTCGATACCACGAATCTTCACCTTGCCAATGTTCATCATCATCCAGCGATACATGCCAGTGCCCTTTGGCACGGCAATAATCTTGTCGGTCACATAATTGTAATAGGCATCGGCAGTCACGCGCACACCACGGTAGAAGCCGTCGGGGCGAATGGTCTGCCACTGGAAGCCCACATTATACTGGTCCACAAACTCAGGATTGAGCGATACGTTGCCGATGTCGGTATAGTAGAGGTCGTTGAACGTGGGCATACGGAAAATGCGCTTGTAGAAGGCGCGCAAGAAGAAGTCGCGTTCCTCCATAGGCTGATAGCTGAAAAACACCGCCGGGGTGAACTCATGCTTCCATGCGCTGTGGCGCGCCATCACCTCGCCTGCGCTGCGTGCGGTGGCACGGTCGTTGACCATGGTGTAGAGCACCGATGCCTGTGCCTTGAATCGCTGGTAGGTGTAGGCGCTTGCCAGTGCCACGAGGGTGGTGTGGCGATTGGGATAGGCGAAATCTGCAAGGGTGGAATTAAGGTAGTTCCATTGGTAGTCCACCGAGAGGTCGGCCTCCCAGTTCTTCATAATGTCGTACTTGTTGGCAACGGAGATATAGATTTCGTCTTGCCAGAATTTGTTGTCGAGATAGAGTAGCGTGGTGTCGGGGTTGAGGTAGCGCATATAGTCGCGCGCATACTTGGCGTTCACCATCAGATTGTAGCGGCTGCTCACCTCCTTCTTGAATGTGCTCTGCACGAAGAAGTTGCGGTCCCACTGGCGTTGCGAGTTTTTCCACACATTGTTCACGATAGCACCCGGAATGCCTCGCTCGCTGTCGTAGTAGTAGAATTTCAGGTTCCACACGCCGTGGGGAATGTTGCCAAACAGTCCGCCCTCCATTCGCAAGGCTTTCACATCGCCATTTTTACGCACAGCGGTGGTGTCCCACGCCAATGTGCCGTCGCTGAACTTCTTGTGATAGCGGAAGTGGTACTGACCGGTGGCGTAGGTGTATTCGGTGTTGAAATTCATACTCAGGCTGGGCGAGAAGCGATGCTCCCAGCGGATTGAGGGGTTGGCAAGTCCAAACGAGCCTGTGCGGAGCGTGACGTTGAAATTGTCGTTCTTCCCTTCCTCGAATCGTGGGTGATGGGTGCGGATATAGATGGTGCCGGCTGAGCCGAAATCGCGCGCAGGCTGGAATATCTCGCTTTTCTGACCATTGTAGAGCGAAATCTCGTCAATGTTGTCGAGCGAAAACTTTCCGAGGTCGATTTGACCATTCTGGGCGTTGCCCAGCTGAATGCCGTCGTAGAACACGCCCATGTGGTTGGTGCCCATGGAGCGAATGTCGACGGTCTTCACGCCGCCCACACCGCCGTAGTCTTTGATTTGCACACCAGAGAAATAACGAATAGCATCAGCCACACTGTGGCTGTTGAGCCCCTCCAATCGCTTACCGCTAAGCGTTTGGGCAGGAATCACCTCTTGATACGGTTTCTTAGCATAGACCACCACATTTTCAAGATACTGCATTGAGTCGAGTTTTGAAACTGGCACAGTGGTTTTGTGTTGCGCCCAAGAGGTGGAGGCACAGCACACTACGCTCATTAATAAAAATAAATTTTTCAACATAGAGCAAACGGGTCTTTAAACCCAAATCGGTCATTAGGGCTTGTGGTATTTCGGAGTTTTAGAAGAATGAGTTTTGTTTGTCTTTTAATGAGTGATAGCGAGCTATTACGAATTAAAAACAAGCGAAAGGCATCTTATAAAAACCGAAAGACCGCAAGAAGTAATCTAAAAAATCACTACACGACCTAATGACCGATTTGGGTTGAAACAAAATTTGGCAGGTCTTCTGACTTTGTTTCCATCGCCCCCTGCGCCTCATCTCACCGAGGCATTTTTTAGAAGCGGCACGCCTCACACAGATCTCACAGATCTCGCTGAGGTCGGGTTGAAAGGCTAAGGGTATAAGAAGATTTCACCCACAAAAAACATTCGTCTTAACTCCTTAACTTCTTCAACTTCTTAACTTCTAAAAAATTTCTCAATCCGCACGCTATGCGCTGGATTGCGAGCATCGTCCTTCCCACCTTGCGGCAGTGAACATGCTCATAGGGCTTAAAATCGGAAACTTACAGCAGCTCCGTCTGTTCAGGATTCGCACCTGATTCCCTTTTCATTGAGAGTGTGTCAAAAAAATTTCGCCCAAACGTAGGGACATGCCTTTGGCATGTTTCTACAGCAATCGCTAACGTATCATCGCGCTGGAAACATGGCCAAAGGCATGTCGCTACGCTATGGCGTTATCGTTTTTGGTGATTTGACACAAGCCCAACACCAAATTGGTGATACAAAGTTACTTATTTTTTTCCACACCACCCAAAAAAAGTCTACGAGTCTACAAGTCTACGAGTCTACGGGTTGTCGAAATTTCGAAAATTCGAAGCTATCGTCTTTACTTCTTCTTCATATCGCAGATTGGGGGGGGTGAGGGCGTAAAAAAAGCCGCTTGGGAGCGTGGAGGCTTCCAAGCGGCTGCTTATTTGGATTGAAATAGTTTGTTTCGCTAAATCACATTATTTGAGGAACTCTGATTGACCAGCGAGGTCTTCAGCAAGCACGTCGGTAGTTCTACCTGCGCGCGCCATTTCTTCCTTGTCGCCAACGATAATCGACTGCAATTCACGCATACCAGTACCGGCAGGAATCAAGTGACCACAGATCACATTTTCCTTCATGCCATCCAAGTAGTCAACCTTACCCTTGATAGCGGCTTCGTTGATCACCTTAGTGGTTTCCTGGAATGATGCGGCACTCATGAAGCTTGAAGTTTGGAGTGCGGCGCGGGTGATACCTTGCAAAATCTGTTCAGAAGTTGCTGGCAACGCTTCACGCACAGCCACTTGCTTGAGGTCGCGACGCTTGAGGGCAGAGTTGATGTCACGGAGCTTGCGCGCTGTGATAATCTGACCATTCTGCACTTCTTGGCTGTCGCCAGCGTCGATTACCACCTTCTTGCCCCAGATGCGGTCGTTTTCTTCCATGAAGTCGCGCTTATCGACGATTTGGAGTTCGAGGAAGCGAGTGTCACCTGGTTCGAGGATAGTGACCTTGCGCATCATCTGACGCACGATTACCTCAAAGTGCTTGTCGTTGATACCCACACCTTGTGAGCGGTACACGTCTTGCACCTCGTTCACGATATATTCCTGAACCGCTGTTGGACCCATGATGCGGAGAATGTCGGAAGGTGTGGTTGCACCGTCGGACAGTGGAGTACCGGCACGCACAAAGTCGTCTTGTTGCACAAGAATCTGCTTTGACAGTGGCACGAGATACTTCTTTTCTTCGCCCAAGCGGCTGGTGACCTTGATTTCGCGGTTACCACGCTTGATTTTGCCCAATTCCACAACACCGTCGATTTCGCTAACCACAGCTGGGTTAGATGGGTTGCGGGCTTCGAAGAGCTCGGTCACACGTGGCAGACCACCGGTGATATCACCTGCGCCACCACCCGACGAACGAGGAATCTTCACGAACACTTCACCTGCGCTCAACTTTTCGTCTTCGTCGCACATCAAGTGTGCGCCCACAGGCAGTGAATAAGTCTTCGACACCTCACCGTTTTCATCGATGAACAATGCTTCTGGAATCTTGGTGCGGTCCTTTGATTCGATGATAATCTTTTCGCTGTTGCCTGAAGTTTCGTCAACTTCCACACGGTAGGTAACACCTTCCACGAGGTTGTTGAACTTCAATGTGCCACTCACTTCGCTCACGATTACGGCGTTGAAAGGGTCCCATGTGTTGATGATGTCGCCTTTCTTCACTGTGTCGCCTGAGTGGAAGAAGAGTTTCGAACCGTAAGGAATGTTGGCGGTGGTGAGCACCATGTCGGTGTTCAGGTCCACAATCTTGAGTTCTGCCATGCGGCCGATTACTACATCTACGCCATCCTTATCCTTCACTGTACGCAATTCGTCGATTTCCAGACGACCATCGTACTTAGAAGCGAGGTTACTTACGGCAGCGATATTGCTTGCCACACCACCGACGTGGAACGTACGGAGGGTAAGCTGAGTACCAGGTTCACCGATTGACTGTGCGGCAATCACACCCACAGCCTCACCCTTCTGCACCATGCGGTGAGTAGCGAGGTTGCGGCCGTAGCACTTAGCGCACACGCCGTGCTTAGCCTCACAGGTGAGCACTGAGCGAATTTCCACATATTCGATAGGAAGCTCGTTGATGAGGGCGGCAGCCTTGTCGCTGATTTCCTCACCGCTCTTCACAATCACGTTCTTAGTGGTTGGGTCGATGATGTCGTGTACAGATACACGGCCCAAGATGCGTGAGCCAAGAGAAGCCACCACGTTGTCGTTCTTCTTCACTTCACGGCAAATCAAGCCACGGAGTGTGCCACAGTCTTGTTCTGTAATCACCACATCGTGAGCCACGTCAACCAGACGACGGGTCAAGTAACCTGCATCGGCGGTCTTCAACGCGGTATCGGCAAGACCCTTACGGGCACCGTGGGTAGAGATAAAGTACTCAAGCACGCTCAAGCCTTCCTTAAAGTTAGCAAGAATTGGGTTCTCGATGGTTTGTTGACCACCTTCCACACCCGACTTCTGAGGCTTAGCCATCAAACCACGCATACCGGAGAGCTGACGGATCTGGTCGCGCGAACCACGAGCACCAGAGTCAAGCATCATGTACACAGAGTTGAAGCCTTGCTTATCGGCAGAAATTTGCTCGATAAGGAGCTTGGTAAGGCGGTTGTTGACGTTGGTCCAAATGTCGATCACCTGGTTGTAACGCTCGTTGTTGGTGATGAAACCCATGTTGTAGTTGTTCATCACTTCTTCCACTTGTGCGTCACCTTCCTTAATGATGTCGGTCTTTTCAGCAGGCACGAGCACGTCGGTGAGGTTGAACGACAGACCGCCCTTGAACGCCATGTAGTAACCCATGTTCTTCACATCGTCGAGGAACTTAGCCGAACGTGGCACACCACACTTGCGGATAACCGCGGTGATGATTTTCTTCAAGCTCTTCTTAGAGATGAGTTCGTTGATGTAACCCATTTCGTAAGGCACGAAGTTGTTGAACAGCACACGACCAAGGCAAGTGTCTTTCACGATGCGTGATACAGGGTTGCCATTTTCGTCGGGTTCTTCAACACGAATCGACACGATTGCGTTCATCGACACCTTGCCTTCGTTGAAGGCGATTTGTGCTTCTTCTGCACTATAGAATACGAGGCCTTCACCCTTGTCGCCCTTGCGGAGCTTGGTGATGTAGTAAAGACCGAGTACCATATCCTGTGAAGGTACGGTAATAGGCTCACCGTTAGCAGGGTTGAGGATATTGTGAGGCTCAAGCATGAGCATTTGAGCTTCCACCACTGCCTCGTTGCCAAGTGGCAAGTGCACAGCCATCTGGTCGCCGTCGAAGTCGGCGTTGAACGCCGTACATGCGAGTGGGTGGAGCTGGATTGCCTTACCTTCGATAAGCTTAGGCTGGAATGCCTGAATACCGAGGCGGTGCAGTGTTGGTGCACGGTTGAGGAGCACTGGGTGGCCCTTCATCACGTTTTCGAGAATATCCCAAACCACTGGTTCCTTGCGGTCCACAATCTTCTTGGCGCTCTTCACAGTCTTCACAATGCCGCGCTCAATGAGTTTGCGGATAATGAATGGCTTGTAAAGTTCTGCCGCCATGTCTTTTGGAATACCACATTCGCCCATCTTCAATTCAGGACCTACAACGATTACCGAACGTGCAGAATAGTCGACACGCTTACCGAGGAGGTTCTGACGGAAACGGCCTTGCTTACCCTTGAGGCTGTCGCTGAGCGACTTCAATGGGCGGTTCGACTCGCTCTTCACAGCGCTGCTCTTGCGAGAGTTGTCGAGCAATGAGTCGACGGCTTCTTGAAGCATACGCTTCTCGTTACGGAGAATCACTTCAGGAGCCTTGATTTCGATAAGGCGTTTCAGACGGTTGTTACGGATAATCACACGACGATAGAGGTCGTTGAGGTCACTGGTGGCGAAACGGCCGCCATCGAGTGGCACGAGTGGACGCAATTCGGGTGGAATCACTGGAATCACTCGCAGCACCATCCATTCTGGGCGGTTGAGGTTCTTGCTTTCGCGGAACGATTCCACTACCTGCAAGCGCTTGAGCGCCTCAGTCTTGCGTTGCTGTGAGTTCTCCTTGCCTGCCTGGTCGCGGAGCTGGTAAGAGAGTGAGTCGAGGTCGAGGTCCACGAGCAGGTCGTAAACAGCCTCTGCACCCATCTTAGCCACGAACTTGTTAGGATCGTCGTCGTCCAGGAGGTCGTTGTCCTTTGGAAGGCTGGCGCGAATGCTCAAGTATTCGTCTTCAGTGAGCAAATCGAGCTTTTGCACTTCCTTATCATTCAATACCAGACCCTGACCTGGCTTGATTACAATGTAACGCTCATAGTAGATAACTGCATCGAGCTTCTTTGTAGCCACGCCAAGCAGATAACCAATCTTGTTGGGCAATGAGCGGAAATACCAGATGTGAGCCACTGGCACCACGAGCTGGATGTGGCCGCTGCGTTCGCGACGCACTTTCTTCTCTGTTACCTCTACACCGCATCGGTCGCACACGATACCCTTGTAGCGAATACGCTTGTATTTACCGCAGTGGCATTCATAGTCCTTTACAGGACCGAAAATGCGCTCGCAGAACAAACCGTCGCGCTCAGGCTTGTACGTACGGTAGTTGATGGTCTCGGGCTTGAGCACTTCACCGTATGAGTTCTCCAGAATCTCATCAGGAGAAGCGAGGCTAATCGAAATCTTCGAAAAGTTACTCTTTATCTTATTGTCTTTTCTAAAAGCCATTATGATGATATGTTATGAGAGACGTTATTAATCAAGTTTCACACTTAAGCACAAGCCACGCAATTCGTGCAAGAGCACATTGAGCGACTCTGGAATACCTGGGGTTGGCATCGGATCACCTTTGACGATTGCTTCATAAGCCTTGCTGCGGCCCACCACATCGTCACTCTTGACGGTGAGGATTTCTTGCAGCACGTGTGAAGCACCGAAGGCCTCGATTGCCCAAACTTCCATTTCACCGAAACGCTGACCACCGAATTGGGCTTTACCACCAAGTGGCTGCTGGGTGATGAGTGAGTAAGGACCAATCGAACGGGCGTGCATCTTGTCTTCAACCATGTGGCCGAGTTTCAAGAAGTAGGTCACACCCACAGTTGCCTTTTGGTCGAATGGCTCGCCAGTGGCACCGTCGTAGAGCTGGGTGCTACCGCTTCGTGGCAGACCAGCCTTGTCGGTCCATGCGTCGAGGTCTTCAAGCTGAGCACCGTCGAAGATTGGGGTGGCGAATTTCACACCAAGCTCGCGGCCTGCCCAACCGAGCACTGCCTCGAAAATCTGACCGAGGTTCATACGAGAAGGCACACCCAGTGGGTTCAATACCAAGTCGACTGGAGTACCGTCGGCAAGGAATGGCATATCTTCCTGGCGAACTACGCGCGACACGATACCCTTGTTACCGTGGCGACCTGCCATCTTATCACCAACACCGATTTTACGCTTCTTAGCCACGTAAACCTTAGCCATCTGCATGATGCCTGATGGCAGCTCGTCGCCGATTTGATAATCGAATTTCTTGCGACGAAGTTCGGTTTCGATGCCCTTGCTCTTGCGCAGATAGTTCATCACGCAGGCACGAATCAAGTCGTTGGTGTGAGTGTCGGCAGTCCACTTGCTCAAGTTCACCGACTCGTAGTCGAGGCTTTCGAGCATTGATTTTGCGAATGGGCTTCCGGCAGGAATGATATCGGTATCCACATAGTCCATCACGCCTTCCGATGTCTTGTCCTTAGTGAGTGTGAGCAACTTGTCGATAAGCTGAGCCTTCAGTTCATCTTGCTTTGCCTGCGACTCTTGGTCCATCTTTTCCAGTTCAGGATCGCCACCGCGGGTGCGGGTGCGCTTCTTCATGGCGCGAGTGAACAAACGAGTGCCGATGACAACGCCCTTCAACGATGGGTTGGCCTTCAATGAGGCATCCTTCACGTCGCCAGCCTTGTCGCCGAAGATGGCACGAAGCAGCTTTTCTTCTGGAGTTGGGTCGCTCTCACCCTTAGGGGTGATTTTACCAATCATAATATCGCCTGGGCGGATATGAGCACCCACACGGATAATACCACGCTCGTCGAGGTCCTTGGTAGCGTCCTCGCTCACGTTAGGAATATCGTTGGTGAGTTCTTCCATACCACGCTTGGTTTCGCGCACTTCAAGGGTATATTCGTCAACGTGCACACTGGTGAGGATATCCTCACGCACCACGCGCTCGTTGAGCACAATAGCATCCTCATAGTTGTAGCCCTTCCAAGGCATGTACGCCACCTTCAGGTTGCGACCGAGAGCGAGTTCGCCGTTTTCGGTAGAGTAACCTTCGGTAAGGATGTCGCCTTTTTCCACTCTCTGACCGCGTTCGCAGATTGGACGCAAGTCGATGGTGGTGCTTTGGTTGGTCTTGCGGAACTTAGGCAAGCGATATTCTACAACAGGCTCGTCGAAGCTTACGAAAGCTTCTTCTTCAGTCTGGTCGTAGCGAATGCGGATAACGTCGGCATCCACATATTCGATAACGCCGGCGCCAGCAGCCTGAATTTGAGTGCGGCTGTCGTAAGCGAGGCGCTTTTCAATACCCGTACCCACAATAGGAGCTTCGCTGCGCAGCAATGGCACTGCCTGGCGCATCATGTTGGCACCCATCAAGGCACGGTTAGCATCGTCGTGTTCGAGGAATGGAATCATCGCAGCAGCGACCGATGCAATCTGTTGAGGCGACACGTCCATCAGTTCCACCTGGTCGGGAGCCACCACTGGGAAGTCGGCTTCCAAGCGTGCCTTCACCTTGTTGCGAACGAATGAGCCGTCGTCGGTCAGTGGCGCGTTGCCCTGAGCGATAATCTTGCCCTCTTCGCTTTCGGCGGTGAGATAGACGATATCGTCGTTATTCATATCGACCTTCGAATTTTCCACCTTGCGGTAAGGAGTTTCGATAAAGCCGAGTTTGTTAATCTTTGCGTAGATACAGAGCGAAGAAATCAAACCGATGTTTGGACCTTCAGGAGTTTCGATTGGGCACAAACGGCCGTAGTGAGTGTAGTGCACGTCACGAACCTCGAAACCGGCACGCTCACGCGACAGACCGCCAGGACCGAGTGCCGACATACGACGCTTGTGGGTGATTTCCGCAAGTGGGTTAGTCTGGTCCATGAATTGCGAAAGTGCGTTGGTACCAAAGAATGTGTTAATCACTGAAGAGATGGTCTTCGCGTTGATCAAATCCATTGGGGTGAACACTTCGTTGTCGCGCACGTTCATACGCTCTCGGATAGTGCGAGCCATACGTGCCAAGCCCACGCCGAACTGGTTGTAGAGCTGTTCGCCCACAGTGCGCACGCGGCGGTTGCTCAAGTGGTCGATATCATCCACATCGGTCTTACTGTTGATCAAGCCGATGAGATACTTGATGATTTCGATGATGTCTTCATTGGTGAGCACACGCACAGAAGGATCGGTGTCGAGGCCGAGCTTCTTGTTGATACGGAAACGGCCCACATCGCCGAGGTCGTAGCGCTTGTCGCTGAAGAAAAGATTTTGAATCAATTCGCGAGCCGAAGTATCGTCGGCAGGGTCAGCGTTACGCATCTGACGGTAGATGTAGGTGATAGCTTCCTTCTCGGTGCGACATGTATCTTTGCTGAGGGTGTTGAAAATGATTTGGTAATCACTTGTGTTCACATCCTCTTTGTGAAGCAAAATCACGCTTGTGCCACTTTCGAGAATCTTGGCAGCCACTTCTTCTGTCAAAATCTCATCGCGGTCAACAAGCACTTCGTTACGCTCAATAGAAACCACTTCACCGGTGTCTTCGTCCACGAAGTCCTCGTTCCATGAGTTCAAGATGCGGGCAGCAAGCTTGCGTCCCACAGCCTTCTTGAGGTTTGTTTTGTTTACTTTGAGTTCTTCGGCCAGACCGAAAATCTTGATGATGTCGTTATCTGATTCAAGACCGATTGCACGCAGCAAAGTGGTTACGGGCAATTTCTTCTTACGGTCGATGTAAGCGTACATCACATTGTTGATATCGGTGGCAAATTCAATCCATGATCCACGGAATGGGATGATGCGAGCCGAATAGAGTTTTGTACCATTAGCGTGTGTGCTCTGTCCGAAGAACACACCTGGTGAACGGTGCAACTGAGAAACAACGACACGCTCAGCTCCGTTGATGATAAACGTACCCTTGTCGGTCATGTAAGGAATGGTACCGAGGTACACGTCTTGAACCGCGGTAGCGAAATCCTCATGGTCGGGGTCGGTGCAATAGAGCTTGAGTTTGGCCTTCAAAGGCACACAATATGTGAGACCACGATCGAAGCACTCGTCGATAGTGTAGCGAGGTGGGTCGATGTAGTAGTCAAGGAATTCCAGCACAAAGTTGTTTCGGGTGTCCGCGATTGGGAAATTCTCCGAAAACACCTTATAGAGTCCCTCGTTTTTTCTCTTCTCAGTTGGTGTATCTAATTGCAGAAAATCTCTGAAAGATTGTAATTGCACTTCAAGAAAGTCGGGATAAGGATAGGGATTCTTGACACGTGCAAAATTTACTCGTGGGTTTTTGGAAACTGACATTGAAAAATAGATTAAGTGAACTCAAAATTTTAATATGACACAAAAAGGTTAAGAATCGACATAATAAGAGGATTCTTAACCTAAACACCTGATATTCAGGCGATATTATTTAAGTTCAACTTCAGCTCCGAGTTCTTCGAGTTGCTTCTTGATACCTTCAGCTTCGTCCTTAGCCAAACCTTCCTTGATAGGCTTAGGAGCACCATCAACGAGGTCCTTAGCGTCCTTCAAGCCGAGACCAGTGAGTTCCTTAACCAACTTAATAACTTTGAGCTTTTCAGCACCTGGAGCCTTGAGAATTACGTCGAAAGATGACTTTTCTTCTTCAGCAGCAGCACCAGCAGCAGCTGGGCCAGCAGCAACTGCTACAGCAGCAGCAGCAGGTTCAATACCATATTCTTCTTTGAGGATTTGAGCGAGTTCGTTTACTTCCTTAACTGAAAGGTTAACAAGTTGCTCTGCAAAAGCTTTCAAATCTGCCATTTTTGTATGATTTAAATGTTGTTATTTTTTTTATTGTTCTTTGTTTGATAATGTTTCGAGAATTCCGTGGAGCTTGCTGCCACCTGACTGCAAAGCAGAGATAACGTTCTTCGCTGGAGATTGAAGCAGAGCCACAACGTCGGCGATAAGTTCGTTCTTACTCTTGATAGCCACGAGGGTATCGAGCTGTTCTGGACCCATATACACAGCCTCTTCAACAAATGCTGCCTTCAAAGCTGGCTGAGTCTCTTTCTTCTGACGGAAATCTTTTAAAAGTTTAGCTGGAGCGTTACCAGTGTTGCTCAACATGAGCGTGGTGTTTCCAACCAGTGCAGGATAAAGGCCACTGTAGTCGACATCAGATGCCTCCATAGCCTTCTTCAACAAGGTATTCTTAACCACCAGCATCTTCACGTCGGCCTTGAAAGCGGCACGGCGCAAGTCGGTAGTGCGTTCTGAATTCAAACCGGTAGTTTCGGTCAAATACACGCAGCTGTATGATGCAAGTGTTTCTTTGATCTTCTCAATCAATACTGCTTTATCTTCCTTCTTCATTTTTCTTCTGTTTTAAAAATTAAGCATCAACTGATTTTGTATCAACTTTGATACCAGGACTCATGGTGCTTGAAAGATAAACGCTCTTGATATATGTACCCTTGGCAGTGCTTGGTTTAAGCTTAATCAAAGTGTTGATAAATGCCTGAGCATTTTCCTTGATTTGGTCAGCTGTAAACGAAATCTTACCAATTGAAGTGTGTACAATACCTTTCTTATCAACCTTAAAGTCGATCTTACCTTGTTTTACTTCTTTAACAGCCTTAGCAACGTCTTGGGTTACAGTACCGCTCTTTGGGTTTGGCATAAGGCCACGAGGACCAAGCACACGACCCAGAGGACCGAGTTTACCCATATTTTGAGGCTGAGTGATAATCACATCAACATCGGTCCAACCACCTTTGATCTTTTCAATGTATTCGTCAAGACCAACATAGTCGGCACCGGCTTCCTTAGCTTCGGCTTCCTTGTCTGCGGTACAGAGTACCAACACGCGAACGGTCTTACCAGTACCGTGAGGCAGTGATACCACGCCACGAATATTCTGGTCGGCCTTACGAGGATCTACACCAAGACGTACGTCGATATCAGCTGAAGCGTCAAACTTTGTGAAAGTAACTTCTTTCACCAAAGCAGCAGCTTCTGAAAGGGTATAAGATTTCCCAGCTTCAATCTTCTCTTTGGCAATCTTTTGATTTTTTGTAAGTTTACTCATTGTCAATCGAAGTTTTTAAACGTTTTCAGGGAATTCGCCCTTAACTGTAATACCCATACTTCTTGCTGTACCAGCGACCATGCGCATCGCCGAGGCTACAGTAAAACAGTTCAAATCAGGCATCTTGTCTTCTGCAATTTCCTTTACCTGGTCCCAAGTAACTGAAGCAACTTTCTTACGGTTTGGCTCACCAGAACCGCTCTTCACCTTAGCAGCGTCGAGAAGTTGAACAGGCACTGGAGATGTCTTAACAATGAAGTCGAAGCTCTTGTCGGTGTAGTAATTGATTACTACAGGCAACACCTTACCAGCCTTTTGTTGGGTACGGGCGTTGAATTGCTTGCAAAACTCCATGATGTTAATACCCTTAGAACCCAGAGCAGGGCCTACTGGTGGTGAAGGGTTTGCTGCTCCACCTTTAATCTGTAATTTGATCTGTCCAGCAATTTCTTTAGCCATTTGTTCTTAATTGTTTTGTTTTTTTATTGTGTTAAAAAACAAGTGCGAAAGCTGCAACTCGTAACATAATTTGCAACTATTCGCGCTCTACTTGCGAATTGTCCAACTCCACAGGAGTGCGACGACCAAACACCTTAACCGCAACCTTCAGTTTACGACGCTCGCGGTTCACCTCTTCAATCTCACCAGAGAAACCATTGAAAGGGCCAAAGGTCACCTTCACAATCTCGCCCACGATGAAATCGTTTGGCACGTTGTCTTCCGACTCAGCAGAATCGGCTTCAGCAACGCCAATCATGCGTGCAATTTGTGCCTCTGGAATTGGCTCAGGCTTTTTACCGCCCTCGCGTTCACGCACAAAATTCACCACATTGGTAGTGTTGACCATCATATCCTCAACACCTTCAGCAAACGACACCTTTACATAAACATAGCCAGAAAACAGCACCTTTTCTTTCAAGACCTTTTTTCCGGCTCTGGTGACATACACCTTTTCTGTTGGAACCAACACCTGCTCGAGATTTTCTTTAAGATTGTCATAGATGGAGCAAGCCTTTTCAAAAGCCTCCTTCACCTTGAGTTCTTTACCCGAAACTACACGTAAAACGTACCACTGTTTGTTTCCTTCAGCCATTGTAAACGAAATCTGTTACTAAAGTTTTAGTTGTTGAGAATAGAATTAAGTAATTTCCTTTTTCAGTAAGTCTCTCACCGGCAATTTCAGGGAGAAGCTGAGTGCGCCAGCAGGTTAGGAAGTCATTAGAGACTGTAGATCAAGTTCATCACTGAATCGAATACCACGTCAATAGCCCAAATCACAATTGCCATGAGTATGGAAGCCACCATAACAATTACTGTGCTATTGGCAAGGTCCTTCTTGGAGGGCCAGGACACCTTGTACACAAGCTCGTTGTAGCTGTCCTGTAAATCCGTAAGTAATTTAAATTTTGCCATATTATTTCAAAAATTAGCACGGGAAGTAAGACTCGAACTCACGACCTACGGTTTTGGAGACCGTCGTTCTACCAACTGAACTATTCCCGTGTATAAAAAGGCCCCACCTCATTTAGCGAGGCCTTTTGTTTTATTTTAGTATCCTAATGGATATTAGTCAAGAATCTTAGTGATCTGACCAGAACCTACTGTGCGGCCACCTTCACGGATTGCGAAACGAAGACCTTCATCACATGCTACTGGTTCGATGAGCTTAACCTTGATTTCTACGTTATCACCAGGCATTACCATTTCTACACCTTCTGGGAGAGTGATTTCACCAGTCACGTCGAGTGTACGGATGTAGAATTGTGGGCGATATTTAGAGCGGAATGCAGTGTGACGACCACCTTCTTCTTTCTTCAATACGTAGATAGCGGCAGTGAATTCGCTGTGAGGCTTAACGAGACCTGGATGGCAGATTACCATACCACGCTTGATAGCGGTCTTATCGATACCACGGAGGAGCAAACCTACGTTATCACCAGCTTCACCTTCTTCAAGAATCTTACGGAACATTTCAACGCCAGTTACAACTGACTTCAAGTCTGCACCAAGACCCATGATTTGAACTTCGTCACCAACCTTAACAACACCAGTTTCGATACGACCAGTTGCTACAGTACCACGACCAGTGATAGAGAACACGTCTTCGATAGGCATCAAGAATGGTTTGTCGATATCACGTGGAGGAAGTGGAATCCAAGTGTCAACAGCGTCCATCAACTCAACTACTGAGTTAACCCACTTTTCATCACCGTTCAATGCACCGAGTGCAGAACCCTTGATGATAGGAGTGTTTTCGCCATCATAATCATATTCAGAGAGAAGGTCACGAACGTCCATTTCTACGAGTTCGATCATTTCATCGTCAACATCTGGAGAGTCGCACTTGTTCAAGAATACAACCAAACGAGGAACGTTTACCTGACGAGCGAGAAGAATGTGTTCGCGAGTCTGTGGCATTACACCGTCGGTAGCAGCGATAACTACGATAGCACCGTCCATCTGAGCAGCACCAGTTACCATGTTCTTAACGTAGTCGGCGTGGCCTGGGCAGTCAACGTGAGCGTAGTGACGATTTGCAGTTTCGTACTCTACGTGTGCAGTGTTGATAGTGATACCACGTTCCTTTTCTTCAGGTGCGTTATCGATAGAATCGAATGAACGAGCTTCAGAAAGACCTTTTTCTGCAAGCACCTTGGTGATAGCAGCGGTAAGAGTTGTTTTACCGTGGTCAACGTGACCAATAGTACCGATGTTTACATGCGGTTTGGTTCTTACGAATGTTTCTTTTGCCATAACTTTGTTTTTATTTTTTTGTTTAAATAATCTTCACGCTTTTTATGTACTCCACTCCACCCCCAGGTGCACAGTTTTCCACCGAGAGGCGAAGCTTCGCCATTGTCGTTAATTTGAGCCGGTGGCGGGATTTGAACCCGCGACCTCTTCCTTACCAAGGAAGTGCTCTACCCCTGAGCTACACAGGCAATACGTAAAATTTAGAGCGGAAGACGAGGCTCAAACTCGCGACCCTCAGCTTGGAAGGCTGATGCTCTATCAACTGAGCTACTTCCGCAAATTTTATTGTGGGCAGGGACAGATTCGAACTGCCGAAGCCGTGAGGCAACAGATTTACAGTCTGCCCGTTTTAACCACTTACCTACCTACCCAAAATTTTGAGCCTCTTGTCGGATTCGAACCAACGACCCCGAGATTACAAATCACGTGCTCTGGCCAACTGAGCTAAAGAGGCGTTTGCTTGTCGAAGCAGCAGTTGCTTGTTTCAAGCGAGTGCAAAGGTACGAACTTTTTTTAAAACACCAAATATTTTCCAGCTTTTTTGCCGTTTTTTTTCAAAAAAAATTCATTTCACACCATCTCTCCCCCTTTTTCGCCCCAAAACCACGTTTTCCAGATGCCAGAAGGCAGAAGTTAGATAATAGAAATTAGAGGTTCGAAATTAGAGGTTCGAGGTCAGAAATCAGAAAGTCAGAAGCACGAAGTTATAGTCATCCGAGTGCTCCGAGCCGCTCCGAGTGCTCCCTTATTCAGATTTGCCACCGCCCCAAAGCCCCACACGGCGCAAAAAAAGCCGCCGGTTCGGCACGTTACGGCTGAACCAGCGGCAGTTTTATCACTTATTGTGGGTGAAATCGTGAGATTTATTTCCCCTTATCAAGTTTTTCGAGTTGCTTTTTCAGGGCATCAACCACGAGATCGACTGCTTCTTCAAAAGTGTCGGCCACTTTGCTTGCAAACAAATCGCCACGCTGTGGCACTACAAGCTTGATACCTGCTTCCTTATTCATAGCTGTTTCGGGCTTCACAACTTTCAAAGTCACCTCTACGAGTGCAATTTCTTCGTAGTGCTTTACGAGCTTTTCCACTTTTTTAGTGATGAATTGTTCGAGTTTTTCAGTTGCATCGAAATGGATGGATTTAATTTTGATTTCCATATTACCCTCCTTTTTTTAGGGCCCTTGGATGGGCGAGTTTATAATTAGTTTTCAGTTCACTGAATGTGATATGCGTATATATTTGTGTGGCGGCGAGCGATTCGTGACCGAGTATCTCTTTCACGCTGTTGATCTCTGCGCCGTGGTTGAGCATCGCACTCGCAAAACTGTGGCGAAGCACATGGGGGCTTTTCTTTCCCTTTACGCCGGCTTCATCGAGGCTGTCGTGCACCACCTTGTAAACCAGCGAGGGATACATCGGCTTGCCTTTCTCGGTGAGGAGCAACTCTCCCACCCCAGCCTTCTGAACTTCGGCGCGGAGCCCGCGGTATCGATCTATAAGCCGCTTCAGTTCGCCACCGAACGGCACGATGCGGTCTTTGTCGCGCTTGCCGTGCACCTTCATCTGGCACTGCACCGTGTCAACATTGCGGTCGAGAAGCCCGATGAGCTCTGCCCTGCGAATGCCTGTGCCGTAGAGAATCGCCACTATCAGCCGGTTTCGCACCTCCACAAAGCCGGCATCGTCGGGGAGCGGAGCGTCGAGCAAGCGGTCGAGCCCTTCCTCTCGCACAAACTGGGGCAACCGGTGCGGCAGTTTCGCCAGTTCGATGTCGGCGGCGGGGTTCTGCGCCACCTCCCCTATTTTCAGCAGCCATTTGTAGAAGGCTCTTGCGGCTTGCATCTTTCGCCTCACCGTGCGAGCACCGTCGCCTTGCCCCGAAAGGCTCACCATCCAGGCACGAAGGTCGGAGGGGGTGACGCTGCTGTGGTGAAACTCAGCCTTGCCGTGCGTCAGAAAATCCGCAAGCTGATGCAAATCGTCGCCGTAGGCTTTCACCGTGAGTGGCGAAAGGTTTCGCTCGTAGCGAAGATATTGCAAAAACTGGTTGATTTTCATAGCTCTAAATTTTTGACAGCAGCACCATGCTGCTCTCGGCTACTAATTTAGTAAACATTCCCGAAAAACGCAAAGTTTTTAACCAAAAAATCATTCTTTTTAGCATCCTTTTTCACTCCAAAACCACCACCCTTATATTATATATGTGTGGTGCAAAAGTTTAGCAAAAACAATGATGGGATTGCAGATGTGGATTTTATTGTTTAACTTTGCTAAAATTCAAAATGAATAGAACTATGAGAAAAATCGCATTTTTAATCGTTCTTTGTTGCCTGATGCCTGTTAAATCATGGGCATGGCGCGATAATCCCGCCGCCATCAAGGCTGTGACGGCATTGTTTCATAATCTCACAACCGTACAGAAGCAGTTTGCCGAGTTTGCTCCGCAACATTCTTGCCACCCCGATGTGTATATTCCGCTCGACATCGATGCCGATGGCGTTTGGGAAATATGGGTGCGCACCTACGACGGCAAAAACGGCATTTTATATGCCCAAGCCAAAACTGGTGGACTGAAGGTGATTTTAAAGGACTCGGAATATGATGACGTGACTATTTGTGGCAACGAAATTAGCGTGACTACTGGTAAATATGCCGGCGTGACCGAGCGTCAGATCTATGTGATGCACAAAGGTAAGGTGATTAAAGCGCCTTTTGTGGAGCAAACGGTTTACAACGGCATGGACGGCACCACCAAATCCACTTTCGTGAATGCGAAGGGCAAACCGGCAAGCAAGTCGGAAATGAATAAGGTGTTGAATTTGGTGTTTGAGGGTCCGGCCTACAGCAAACAAAACTTTTTCGACAAGCAAATCGAACTGGTGAACGAGTGCGGCGAATACGCCAACATTCCCACCGACATCACCATTAGCGAACGCCCCATATTCGTGGAACCGAAAAACTATGCTAAAAACGAGTTTGTGGGCATCGTCGACTCGCGTGTGAAGAATCCAGAGGCTTACACCAAGATGGTGTTTAAGCCGCACATCAACGATGTAAAATTCACAGGGAAAAACTCCTACGGCGATTTCCTTTACCGCCTGACCAACCCATCGGCCAGCGCAAAGATGTTCCGTGGCTACAAGGCGAATGAGGCCACCGCCGTGATTGTGAAAGACTCGTGGCTCACCACCCATAATCCGCTCCAGTTCAGCCGCTGGAAATTCGGCGAAGCGAAGCAGCCTTGCTCTCAACAATGGATAATCAAAACCATCAAGCAACGCTTCAACCTTGAAGTGAAGTCGGTGCACTGGCTTGCCTCTGTGCCCGAATCGGAGCGCCAATTCTTTGTGGTGATGTTTCACCCGAACAGCAATGCCAACACCCCATTCAACGCATTGGCGTCAATCGTGTGCTTTGCCGAGGGCGAATTGATTTCCTCCTACGACTTCTGGGGCCACGACGACGGCGGCAACCCATCTTCGGTGTGGAACGATGGCGACGGCGGTTATTTCTTCTGGCCTGAACTGACCGTAATTGCCGGCACCGACAGCGGCCTGGAAATCTATCTGCGCCGAACCGACAGCTACGGAGCGCGTCACTACTGCATCCGCGAAATAGGCGACCAATTCATCAGATTGTCAACCGCCGCCCGATACCGCAACAACTAAGGCAACGTAACCAACCACAACTGCATAAAGCGGTCGTACACTTGATAACCCTCTGCATATCGGTACACATATTCTTTATTTATGAGTGCCGATATTGCTCTATTGATGCTGCTTGAGCCTTTTAGACCATATTTTTTAATAAATTCATTACCATTGATGTTTTCCACATTTTTCTCTTTGGCAATGGCTCGCAGTAATTGCTGCTGATTACTTGTGAGCAATATGAAACTTCGTTGATAGTCCTCCTTGTTTGATTCCACAATATCAATAATGCACTCATTGATTACCTCTTGCGTAACATTTTTAGGACGGAACTCGTATATTTTATTAAGCATATATTGAATATACCACGTGTGTCCACAAAACTGATTGTAAATCTTTTCAAATGCATCACGACTAAGCACTATACCGTTAGTTTCCATTTTTGATTTGGCGAACTGGTAATACTCATCCATATTCAGCACTCCAATGTGCATTTTTTCGGTGCTTCGATAGAATGGGTGGCCAGGCTTGTCGAATATTTCACTCATCAAGTGACTTTTACTCCCCGAAAAAACAAAATGCAAATTTGGGCAAAACTGAATGAACGAACGCAACAGGCCTTCCACGGTTTTGCTGTCGTTATATTCAGCAATTTGCTGAAATTCATCAATCGCTATGAAATACTCCTTACCGGAATACACCAGATAATCAAATATTTCCTTCAATGTTGCTTCCGACTCGCTTGGTTGGAAATCAAGCGACACTTCAGGAGCGCCAGTGATAGGGTTTGCCGAAAATACCATTTTACAACTTTTGATAAAACTGCGCACCTTTTCCAAAAAACGCTGGGAAGTGGTTCCTCCATTTCCAAGCACAACAGAACCAAACAATTTAATAAACTCCTGCAAACTTGTAGTGGAGTAAATATCCATATACAGGCAAATCGCCTCAGGCATTTCTGAATGAATACGGTAGAATGTATTTTTAATTAGTCCTGTTTTACCCATTCGTCGGGGACTCATCAGAGTCACATTCCGGCCATTGCGTAAAGCAGAGGCCAGTTTCTCGGTTTCCTTTTCTCTTCCGCAAAAATATGCTGGAGATTCATAACCATAAATCAAAAATGGATTTCTTAAAACGTTCATATAGTGCATTTTAATGTTGTAGCACAAATTGTGCTACACAATTTGTGCTACAAATATAATCAAATATCCCAACTTTAGCAAATCTTATTCTAAGTGCTTAAATAAAAAGCGCAAGAACCCGATATAAAGGATATATTTCTGATTTCTAACTTCTAATTTCTGATTTATAAATCAATACACTTTGTAGATGACGCGGAATTTGCCTTGGCGGTCGATGAGACCCTCGAAGGTGACATCGCCGTTGGGCGAGACGATAGTGGCTGGAGCGTAGCCGTCGGTGCTGAATGCGCCAATCGTCCATGGGAAGCAGTAGTGCGAGCCCACACCCACTTCCGAGGTTTCGGTTTCGGAGAAGTGTGCTACATCTGCCTCGTCGTACCATGGTGTGCCCCACACTGCGGTGTGTGGGTCGGCATCTATTCTCATGCCTTTAGTCTCGTCGTAGCCATCAACGCTGGGCTGGATAATGAGGACAGAAGGAAATTCTTCGTTTTCAGCCTTGTCGATGAAGCGCATATATCCTTTGCCGTTATGGAGCGCGGAGCCCCACAATGCCACGCCGCTCAACTTGCCCGATATAGTGTAGTAGCGCGCATAGAAATTGTCGCCAATCTCCATTGGGGCGATGGTGCACAAACCTCCGTCGTAGTCGCTCACCGACGATGGGAAAATGTTCTCGTCCACCTTCCTCGGCTCGAAGCACTTGCGACCTGTGACATCAATAAAATAGAAATCATCGTTTTTCTCAATCACCAGAGCCATGCTGTCGGAGAATGATCGCACTTCCCTATACTGTGGCTTTATCACGATTTTTCCCAATCCGTTCATGAATCCCCAACTGCCATCGTAACCGCTCTCATTAGGCACATACACGGCTCGCATACTGCCACGCAGCGGAGCAATGGTGAATTGATTCTTGCCAAACTGCATGGGCTGTGTCACCACACCAGGGGCGAATGGTTTCAAACTACGGTCGATGAAAGTCCAAGTCAACGCATAGCCCGAAGTGGCAGTCGCCACGGCGGCGATGCCGTCAACAAAGTTGGTGGCATTCACATATTTCTTGGGCAATGCCTCCACCGCGCCAGTAGGCGTGATGAGGTAGAGTTGCTGAGTGTTGTCGTTCTTATACATAATCAGCCCCTCCTTCTCCATACGGGGGATTCGGGTGAAGTCAGCCACCTTCCACGCATTTTTGCCGCCGATGGTGCCACCGTCGATATAGCGAAGCGTGTAAACGGTGCCATTAGTGCTGATGCCATACACACCACAACTCACTGGCGTAACTATCTTGGTGTCGGTGTCCTCGCAATCGTCAAGAAACTGGGTGTAGCCTGCCTCAAAACTCAGCGGCATCTGTAGCGATGGTTCACTTGGGTCTTGCTTCCCCACTCCACCTTTCTCAAGCCAGTCGGTGGCGTGAGCGATTGAAAAACTCAACGTGAGCGCACTCACGAGCATCAAACCCTTTCGTAAAATATTAGCTTTCATCATCATTAGTTTAAATTAGTTTTAGCAAAAATAGTAAAAAATCCTGAGTAACAAAAAGTTACACAGGATTTCGAAAATATCTTCACGCTATTGGGTGAGCGATTATTTCTCGTCGTATTCCTGCCAACTCTTGATTTTAATGTCGGAGAGTTTCAATGAGCAGAATGCGTGGATAAACGCCTTAGCCAATCGCACGTTGGTAATCAATGGAATGTTGTGGTCGATAGCGCCACGGCGAATGCGGTAGCCGTTGGTGAGCTCACGCTTCGAGTGGTTCTTTGGAATGTTCACAATCAGTTCAAACTTGTGTTCGCCAATCATGTTCATCACATTGTCGTGGGCATCTTCGTCAGGCCAGCTCACCTTGTGAGCCTTCACACCGTTTTCGTTCAAGAATTTAGCGGTGCCTTCGGTGCCGTAGATTTCGTAGCCGCACTTCTGGAGCAAGAGGCTGGCATCGAGCAAATCCACCTTTGAGCGAGCCTCACCGCTGGAGATGAGCACACTCTTCTGTGGAATGGTGTAGCCAGTGGCAATGAGCGCGTTGAGCAATGCTTCGTCGTAGTCGTCGCCCAAGCAACCCACTTCACCAGTCGACGACATATCCACGCCAAGCACTGGGTCGGCGTTCTGGAGGCGTGCGAAACTGAATTGCGAAGCCTTCACACCGATGCGGTCGATGTCAAACGCGCTCTTGTCGGGGCGAGTGTAAGGCGCATCAAGCATGATTCGGGTGGCGGTTTCGATAAAGTTGCGCTTCAGCACCTTACTCACGAATGGGAAGCTGCGTGAAGCACGCAAGTTACATTCAATCACCTTCACTTCACGGCCCTTAGCCAGATATTGGATATTGAATGGACCGCTGATGTTGAGTTCCTTGGCAATGGCACGGCTGATTTTCTTGATTTGGCGTGCGGTGGAGAAGTAGATTTGCTGTGCAGGGAACACCATAGTGGCATCGCCAGAGTGAACGCCGGCAAATTCCACATGCTCGCTGATGGCGTATTCCACCACTTCGCCGTGGTCAGCCACTGCGTCGAACTCAATTTCCTTGGTTTCGGTCATGAATTGCGAAATCACCACTGGGTAATCTTTGCTCACCTCGCTTGCCAACCGCAAGAAGCGATGCAGTTCTTCCTCGTCGTAGCACACATTCATCGCCGCGCCCGAAAGCACATACGATGGACGCACGAGCACAGGGAAACCTACCTTGTCAACAAATTCCTGCACATCTTCCATGCTGGTGAGTGCGCTCCACTTTGGTTGGTCGATGCCCAGTTGGTCGAGCATAGCGGAGAATTTGTTGCGGTTTTCCGCACGGTCGATCGATACTGGCGATGTGCCAAGGATGGGCACGCTTTGGCGATGGAGTTTCATTGCCAAATTGTTAGGAATCTGACCACCTACCGACACAATCACACCGCGTGGACTTTCGAGGTCGATTACGTCGAGCACACGCTCAAACGACAGTTCATCGAAGTAGAGGCGGTCGCACATATCGTAGTCGGTCGATACGGTTTCGGGGTTATAGTTAATCATGATACTCTTGTAACCGAGTTTGCGGGCGGTCTGGATTGCGTTCACAGAGCACCAGTCAAATTCCACCGAGCTACCGATGCGATATGCACCAGAGCCGAGTACCACAACCGATTTTTCATTCTTATAGTAGTTCACATCGTAGCCTTCCGCACTGTAGGTCATATACAGATAGTTGGTGAGGTCGGGGTGCTCACTTGCCACGGTGTTGATACGCTTCACAGCAGGGAGAATACCGAGTTTCTTGCGGTAAGCGCGCACGGCAAGGTTTTCCTTCTCCATATTGCCTTCGGGCTTGAGCACGAAGCGGGCAATCTGGAAGTCGCTGAAGCCGAGTATTTTCGCCTGACGCATCACGTCGGCAGGAATTTCCTCAAGCGAGTTGTAACCACAGAGTTTTTGCTTGTAGTCAACGATGTTTTTAAGGCGCTGAAGGAACCACTTGTCAATCTTGGTGAGTTCAAACAGGCGGTCGATGGTGTAGCCTTTTTCCAGCGCTTGCGCAATGGCGAAGGTACGCATATCGGTAGGATTTGCCAATTCGTCGTCGAGGTTGTCAAACTCCACGTGCTCATTGCCCACGAAGCCGTGCATACCCTGACCTATCATACGCAAACCCTTCTGAATGATTTCTTCAAAAGTGCGGCCTATCGACATGATTTCGCCCACCGACTTCATGCTTGAACCAATGCGGCGGCTCACGCCTGCAAACTTGGTCAAGTCCCAGCGTGGAATCTTGCAAATCAGATAGTCGAGTTGTGGAGCCACGTATGCCGAGTTGGGGGTACCCATTTCACCGATTTGGTCGAGTGTGTAGCCCAAGGCGATTTTTGCCGCCACGAATGCCAATGGATAGCCGGTGGCCTTTGAAGCCAGCGCAGAACTGCGGCTCAAGCGGGCGTTCACCTCGATGATGCGGTAGTCGTTGGTGTCGGCATTGAATGCAAACTGAATGTTACATTCGCCCACGATACCCAAGTGGCGCACACACTTCACGCTGATTTCTTGCAGCATCTTCACCTGATCTTCGCTGAGCGAGCAAGTAGGAGCCACCACAATCGATTCACCAGTGTGAATGCCCAGTGGGTCGAAATTTTCCATACTTGCCACGGTGAAGCAGTGGTCGTTAGCATCACGAATCACCTCAAACTCAATTTCCTTCCAGCCCTTCAACGATTCTTCCACAAGCACCTGTGGAGCGAAAGTGAAGGCACTTTCTGCTATTTCAATAAACTTCTTTTCATCTTGACATATACCAGAGCCCAAGCCGCCTAAAGCATACGCAGAGCGAATCATCACAGGATAACCGATGTGGCGAGCAGCCTCAAGAGCCGCCTCCATCGATTCCACAGCCTCGCTAATTGGGGTTTTCAAACCAATCTCGTTCAATCGCTTCACAAAGAGGTCGCGGTCTTCGGTGTCCATAATCGCCTCAACCGAGGTGCCAAGCACCTTCACGCCATACTCCTTGAGAATACCCTTTTGAAACAACTCGGTGCCGCAGTTGAGTGCGGTTTGACCACCAAACGCGAGCAAGATGCCATCAGGGCGCTCCTTCTTGATGATTTCAGTCACAAAGTGAGTGTTCACCGGCAGGAAGTACACCTTGTCGGCAATGCCTTCAGAGGTTTGAATTGTAGCGATGTTGGGGTTGACCAATACCGAACTAACACCTTCTTCGCGAAGGGCTTTCAATGCCTGAGAACCTGAATAGTCAAATTCACCTGCTTGGCCGATTTTGAGTGCTCCGGAACCTAAAACAAGCACTTTAGTCAGCTTTTTCTCCATAAAAAGTTATATTAAAAAAAGTTACTAAAAATTTTCTTTACAAAGTTAATTCATTTTTTCTCAACGCCACCCATATCCCACCACATAATTTCACACAAATCACAAAAACAAGAAAATCATCCTTTTCCACATCCCCTCTCCTCTAATTTCTCTCTTCTAACTTCTAACCTCTAACTTCTAATTTCTAACTTCTAATTTCTAACTTCTAATTTCTAATTTCTAACTTCTAACTTCTAATTTCTAATTTCTAACTTCTAATTTCTAACTTCTAACTTCTAATTTCTAAAAAAAGCGAGGCTCGCTTTTGGGGTGCGGGCCTCGCTGAGTGAGAAAATCACGTTTTCTCGTATTGGGACGGACTTATTTAATCACCTTTTCTGCCTTCACGGTGCCATCGGCATACTGAATGCGCTTGATGCACACGCCAGAAGCGGGCTCTGCGATTTGCTGACCTGCCACGTTGTAGTAGCTCACGCTCTTCACTTCGCGCATGTCGGCATTCACATCGTCGATACCGGTTACTGGACGATTTACCCACACCACATTGCTGCGACGCTCTTCGCCACCGCCACGATAGATGCTCTGCACACCGAGTTTGGTGTAGTTCTTGTCGTAGAAGTAGATGGTGTGCTTACCTCCTGAAGGATAGATGTCGAATTCAGTGTCGGAGAATGCGTAAGGAATGTCGGTCATCGGTGCAGTCAAGCCCTTGAACACCTCTGGGGTGAACACGTAAGGAGCATCGTTGTAATACACATTATAATATAGCTCATTCACGTTAAGGTCGTTGCCGTCAACATCCTTGACAGGAAGCACAAACTTCACAAGGTCGAAATTGGTTGATGGGCGAATGTCGTCGGCTGTGAACACTGGGTCGGCTGGAGTCATTGCCTTATCTTCTTGCGACACGAAGCGTGGAGCCACATAGTCGCTGATGATGTAAAGGTTCTCACGGCCGCAGTTCACCACCAGTGATGCAGGATATTCGGCAGCCATCTTGCCTGATGCATCGCGTGTGAGTTTGATAGAGGCAGTCTTGTCGTAGTTGAAGAATGGTTTTTCGGTGCCGGCACCGTCGATTTTCGCATTGCCGGTAAGCACATACACGTGAGCGTTATATTCCAAGTCGATACCAAGATATTGCTTTGCTGGCACCTCTACCGATTTGCCGTCGGCTGATACTGTGCCACACATCACTGCGTCGGGCAATCCCTTCTCCATGTGATCCACATACACCTTGCCGTCGGCGTTAAACACGTTCACCATCACAAACTTTTCGGCTGTCAAGTCTTTCGCGTCTGATTTGTATTCCATCTTGCAAGTGGCCTTGGTCAAGCCCTCTGGCTTCACGATAGGCTTGTCGGGGTTGATGGTGTATTTGATATTGAAGTCGCCCATGTAGAACCATTCGCCAGTTGCGTCGCACAATCCCACGAGGCAATCGTCAACTTGGGTGAGCTTATTGTCCTTCCAAGTGAATTTCACATCTTGCGAGGTGGAATCTACCACAAAAGTCTTGCCGTCGGCTCTTGGCACAAGGCGCTGTACGTAATATGGGGCGCCTGCGTCGATGCAGTAGAGTTGTGGCAAGTGCATCACTATCACATCGTCCTCTTTCTTTTCACATTTAATCCACGGACTGCCCAATCCCCAAATATAAGCCTGTGAAATGGGCGCTTGCACATAGATGAAGCCATCGTTAGCCACATCCACGCCGCCAATGCCGCCATCCACCTTCTGATAGTAGGCATCGCCCCAGCCCAAGCCGTAAGCCTCGGAATTGACATACATATTCTCGTAAACTGTGCCTGCGGGCGCATCGGAAATCACCGTACCCACATCTGCCATAGGTTTTGCCGCTTTTTTCAGAGCCAACACTCCTTCGCCCGACTGGGCTATACGCTGGCTCAAAGAGCACTGTTTCTTGATTGGCACTTGATTTTGAGCCACTCCGGCAAGGCGTAAACCACCTGCCCAACTCGCCGCTGCAAACAATACCATAGCGGCAACGAACAATGTACACTTTTTCATAAGCACTGTTTTTTAAATGTGATAAAAATATTTATGTAGAAAAAATCTCTCTGTCTATTCTATAAAGATGGAATATCTATAAAGATAGAATAATCTATTCTTTTCGCAAATATAGTGAATTATTTTACACTTTGCACAATTTTTACCGAATTTTTATATCATTTTGATAAAAATCCACCTATAATTATACCCAATGCACAATTACCGGGGCATATACAATGTCACCATATCGTGAATGGATTCAAAAACAAAATGATTTCTTAAAAAGAGGTTGTATCAATCCCAAAACGATTTTGTATGGTAGGGACGCGATACTTCGCGTCCGCGCCAAATGCCTGATATTCAATATGGTATTAAAATTATGGGCGGACGTGAAGTATCACGTCCCTACCGGGTTTGGTTTTTCGCCGAAGGCGAGCGGTTTTTATCCTTTTGGCGATGCCACCGACCTCGCTGGAGAGGTCGGCGTTGGTGATGTGGGGTGGCTGGTTCAAGCTCCAGCTTGAAATCAGACATACCACAGCACCAACGACAGGTGCGAAGCACTGGCATCGGCAAAAGGCTGTTTTTTATGTTTTTGTTTTGGTCACCCTCACATGCCAAAAGGACGGTTGCAAACCAAAGGGACGGTTCTTTTGTTCCCTCACCTATGTGATTTATGGGGGGATTGCTTTTTCTATCGGGTGGTGCCTCTCACCACGAGGCGGGTTTTCACGATGCGCTTTTCCACGTGGTTCATTGGGTGCTTGCCTTGCAAGCGGTCGACGAGTATCTGCACCGCCTGTTGGCCCACTTCCACGCCACGCTGCTCCACGGTGGTGAGCATCGGGTCGCACGCAATGGCTCTAAAGCCATTGGTGAATCCGCATATCATCAAATCGGCAGGCACACTCAGCCCCATACGCTTGGCGGTGTGCAACACGCCTATGGCGGTGTCGTCGTTCACGGCGAAAATGGCGTCGGGACGGTTGTGCATCGCCAGCACTCCAGGGGTAACCAGTTCAGCCTGCTCGCTGGTGTCGCAAATCCTCACCAACGCATCTTCCACCTCCATGCCATGCTTATGGAGCGCGTCTTTATAGCCATTGAAGCGGTTTTTGCCGATTTCCAATTCCAAATCCGTGCCGTAATACGCCACACGCTTCGCGCCACGCTCTATCAGGTAGCTCACCGCCTTAAATGCCCCGTTGTAGTCGTCAACCACCACACGGTTGCAGTTGATGCCGGCGCAAATGCGGTCGTAGAACACCAGTGGCACGCCATTGTCGAGCATACGCTTGAAGTGGTCGTAGTTTTTCGTGTCTTTCGCTTGCGACACGATGATGCCGCACACCTTGTTTTGGAAAAACGATTCGCAGATTTCCACCTCGCGCTCATATTTCTCATTGCTTTGCGCCACCAGTATGCGGTAGCCCTGCAGGTTCGCCTCCTTTTCAATGCCGCTGAGCACCGAAGAAAAATAGTAGTGAACAAATTCTGGCAAAATCACGCCTATCACCTTTGCCGGGCCCAAACGGGTGTGGCGAAGCTGCTCGGCTATGACATTAGGATAATAATTATGTTCGCGCGCGAACTTCTGAATCTTCTCACGCTGCTCGCGACTGATGTTCGGACTGTCTTTTAGCGCACGCGACACGGTGGCGACCGACACATTGAGCATCTTCGCAATATCCTTCATTGTCAAAATTTTCTGATCTGCCATATTGGTTTTCATTGAAAAGGTTCTGAACTGAGAGGCTGCGCCTCTTTGGGGCTTTATGGTCCCGGAGCTTAATTAATTAACCGCTGCGATTTGCCAACTAACTTTTAGCCTTAACCTTTGCAACATTTGCGTGCTGTTTACATTAAAAAATTATAGGGCTGGATTGTTCGTCCAGCCCTATAACCCTCGTGTTTCACGCTTTATATAAGGCTTTAACTTGTGGTTATAATTATAGTTAGTTAGCAATCCGATGCAAATGTAGCAATAAAACCCGAATTATGCAAACGATTGCACAAAAAAACTAAATATTCACCCGATAAGGTATGCTATTTTAATATCTAATAAGGTATTTTTGCATCACTAATTCGCTTTCAAATTCTTGACGCAACCAACGCGACCTGTGAAAATTAACCTCAAGAATAGAAGTCCGACATTAGCAATTTTACATATCATATCAATATAAACTTTAACTAAAAATTTCTAAATGATGAAGCAGGTAAACTTTAGAATTCCTCTGCGAGTTCTGACCCTTCTGATGGGACTTATGATTTCCATCAGTGCCTTTGCGCAAATTACCGTCAATGGTAATGTAAAGGACGCTACTGGCGAACCTGTGATCGGCGCATCAGTGCGCGTAGTTGGCACTACAATCGGTACTACTACCGATTTTGATGGCAACTTCACGCTCTCAAACGTTCAGCAGGGAGCCAAGCTCCAAGTTTCTTACGTAGGATGCCAAACCCAAGAGGTGGCGGCAGCTCCAAACGTGCAAGTAACTCTTCAAGACGACAGCCAAATCCTCAACGAAGTGGTGGTGATTGGTTATGGTGTTGCCAAGAAGAAAGACCTCACCGGTAGTGTGACGGCTTTGAAGCCCGACACCAAAAACAAAGGTGTGGTAGTAAGTGCTCAAGACATGCTCATGGGTAAAGTGGCAGGTGTGTCGGTAGTGAGCAATGGCGGTACCCCCGGTGGTAGCGCCACCATCCGTATTCGTGGTGGAGCTTCACTCAACGCCAGCAACGACCCGCTGATTGTGGTTGACGGTGTACCCTTGGACAACAGTGGTGTGAAGGGTTTCCCCAACGGCCTTGGTATGATTAACCCTCAAGACATTGAAAGCTTCAACGTGCTGAAAGATGCTTCTGCAACAGCTATCTATGGTTCGCGTGGTTCTAACGGTGTGATTATCATCACCACCAAGAAAGGTAAACGCGGTCAAAAGCCTTCAATTTCTTACAACGGTAGTGTAACCGTTAACTCCAAGAGAAAAACCATCGACGTGCTCTCCGGCGACGAATATCGTGCCTTCGTTCAAGAAGCATTTGCCGGCACCGACCGCGAAGCTGAAGCACTTGCAGCGCTCGGCACTGCAAACACCGATTGGCAAGACGAAATCACTCGCACCACTTTGAGCCAAGACCACAACGTGCAATTGGCCGGTTCGATTGGTTCCGTACTCCCCTACCGCTTATCATTGGGCTACACCAACGACAAGGGTATTATCAAGACCTCCGACTTCAAGCGCTACACTGTGGCAGCCAACTTGAATCCCTCATTATTCAACGACCACTTGGTGATGAACCTCAACGCGAAGTGGATGTGGGGTAAGAACCGCTATGCTGATGGCGGCGCCATCAACAACGCCGTGCGTTTCGACCCGACTCAACCCGTGATGGCTGAAGGTTTCGACAACTTTGGCGGCTACTTCGAATGGCTTTCTTCCAATGCCGACATGAAGGATGCTGCATGGCCTACTATCACCAACACAAACGCTCCTCGCAACCCTGTGGCTATCTTGATGCTCAAGAACGACCGCGCACGCAGCCACTCCTTCACCGGCAGTGCCGACATTGATTATAAGGTGCATGGATTTGAAGACCTCCGCCTCCACCTCACTCTTGGTGGCGACTTTGCAGGTGGTACACAAGACACCGACGTGCTTCCCGGCAGCCCTCAAGCCAGCTATTGGGGCAGCTTCGGATGGGCTGAAGGATGCAAGGAAAACCTCACCCTCAGCACCTACGCACAATACTACAAAGACTTCAACGAAAAGAACCACTTCGACATCATGGCAGGTTATGAATGGCAACACTTCTGGCGCAAGGAAAACAGCGAATATCGCAACTACTGGCCCACCAACTCCGCCCTCTCTACTGCCGGACAAGAACACCTTCTCACACTCCAAAACGATGGCAAGGGCTATCGCACTGAAAACTACTTGGTTTCGTTCTTCGGACGTATGAACTACATCTACGACAACAAGTATTACCTCACCTTCACTATGCGTGCCGACGGTAGCTCCCGCTTCAACTGGCTCGATGGTGCTCCCAACCACCAATGGGGTTACTTCCCCTCCGCTTCTGTGGCTTGGAGCTTGAAGAACGAAGACTTCTTGAAAGACAACCCGCTCGTGAGCGAAATGAAGCTCCGTTTAGGCTGGGGTCAAACCGGTCAACAAGAAGGTGTTGCCGATTATGGCTACTTTGCTAACTATGGTATCAGCAATGGTGTGAAGGGTAGCTTCTACGACACTGCAGGCAATGGTTACCTTGCACGTCCGAACGCTTACAACCCCGATCTGAAATGGGAAACCACTACCACCTCCAACGTGGGTATCGACTACGGCTTCCTCAATTCACGCATCAGCGGTGCGCTTGACGTATACTACAAGAAAACTACCGACTTGATCAACTATGCTGCTGTGGCTGCTATGAGCAACTTCCGCAACAGTGTGAACCAAAACATCGGTTCGATGAAGAACTACGGTTTTGAATTCTCTATCAACTATAAGGCTATCCAAACCAAAGACATGCAACTTTCTTTGGGCTACAACCTTACTTACAACAAGAACGAAATCACCGAACTCATCGACGACGACCCCGACTACTTCGTTCCCACCGGTGGCATCTCCTCCGGTACGGGTGTAACTTGCCAAGCTCACTCCGTGGGTCACCCCATGAGCTCCTTCTACGTGTATCAACAAATCTACGACGAAGCCGGCAAGCCCATCGATGGTGCATTTGTGGACCGCAACGCCGACGGTGTGATTTCTGAAAAGGATAAATACTTCTACAAGAGCCCGTTTGCTCCTGTGACTATGGGCTTCAATGCACGCCTCGACTACAAGAATTGGGACTTCGGTTTCAACCTGCGTGCAAGCCTCGGCAACTACATCTTCAACGACCGCATGTGCGACTACCGCAACGTGGGCACTGCATCGCTGTTTGAATCCGTTTCCGGTAACTACTTCAACAACCGCCCGGTATATTCAATTGAAACCGGTTGGACCACCAACAATGTGTATTCTGCCCTCAGCGACCGCTGGGTACAAAACGCATCGTTCCTCAAGCTCGACAACATCACCGTGGGCTACAGCTTCCAAAACCTCTTCAAGAGCGGCAGCTACGAAGGTATTGGCGGACGTGTTTACGCCACTGTAAACAATGTGCTCTGCATCACCAAATACGACGGCATCGATCCTGAAGTGTTTGGCGGTATCGACAACAGCGTGTATCCTCGTCCATTCTCAATCGTAGCAGGTTTGAGTTTGAGTTTCTAATGAACATTTCATCACACATTATTATTAATAAACACAAGAACAATGAATAAGATATTAAAATATATCCTGCCGGCTGCAGCACTTGTGCTCTCATCAGGCTTAACATCTTGTTTGAACGACTTGCATGTTAACCCGATTGACCCATCTATGCAAACCGACGTTGAAGCTGAACAATTGTTCAACAAGTGCTACGCCAACTTCGGTCTTGCCGGTAATGGCGGTCCCGACGGCGACAGCGATGTGGACGGTATTGACGGCGGTACATCCGGCCTCTTCCGTCAGATGTGGAACAGCAACGAGCTCACCACCGATGAAGCTTACTGCGGATGGGGTGACGACGGTGTTCCCACCTATTGCCACAACACTTATGATGCCAGCCACCCGATGCTGCGTGGCTACTACTATCGTCTTTGCGTAGGTATCGCTTACTGCAACCAATACCTCAAAGACTTCTCCGACCACGATGCAGTGATGACCGCAGAAGTACGCTTCTTGCGCGCATTCCACTACTATCTGCTCATGGATGCCTTCCGCAACGTGCCTTTCACCACCGTGATTTCTTCTGAAAAGCCCAAACAAGCAAGTGCTCCCGAAGTGCAAGCCTTCATTGAAGCCGAATTGAAAGCCATCATTGGTGAAGACGAAGCCGACAATGCTACCGTGCTTGCCGATGCCAAGCCCCACACCAAGGGCGACGGCCGCTGGGGTCGTGTAGACAAAGCTGCTGCTTGGATGCTCCTCAGCCGCTTGTACCTCAACTCTGAAGTGCACACCGGCGTGGCTCAATGGGCAAAAGCTCAAGAATATGCTGAAAAGGTGATCAACTCCGCTTATGAGCTCAACACTGTGGGCTCTGCTAAAGAAGTGACCACCACCGATCCCGGTAGCGGCGTATCCAACACCGAAACTTGGGAATTCTCACCCTATCAAATGCTCTTCATGGGCGACAACGCAAAGACCAGCGCTGCTGCCGAAGCCGTGTTCCCCATCCTCTCCGATGGTATGCGCACCGCATCTTGGGGTGTATCACTCTTCCTCATCGCCTCCACACACGACGGTGATATGCACGACCTCCGCTACGACGAATTCTTCGCCGACCAAAGCAAGCGGTCAGTGAACGGTGTGAGCGGTCAAGCATGGGGTGGTAACCGTGCACGTCCGGAATTGATTAAGCTCTTCTTCAAGAATCCTGAAGATTGCCCAACCGAAACCGCATCCTACGACATGCCTTTCGCTGCTGAAGACGACCGCGCCTTGTTCAACACCATTGGCCGCACGCTCAACATCGAAACCACCACCACCTTCAAGAATGGTTATGCAGTGGCTAAGTTCAACAACTTCACCACCGACGGCACAGCCACTTCCGACGCTACTCACCCCGACATGGTGGTGATGCTCATGCGTAAGGCAGAGGCTTACCTCAACGCTGCAGAAGCTGCTATGCGCTTGGGCGATGAAGGCACTGCTCGCAAATATGTGAACACCCTCCGCAACCGCGCCAACGCCACTCCGCTCGACTTCGTGACAATGGACGACATCCTCGCAGAATGGGGTCGTGAATTCTACTTCGAAGGCTTGCGCCGTCCGCAGCTCATCCGCTTCGGCAAATTTGGTGGCAAAACCGGCTACAGCTGGCAATGGAAAGGCGGCACCTACGAAGGTCAAGACTTTGAAGCCTTCCGCAACGTGTTTGCTATCCCCACATCCGACCTTATCGCTAACAAAAACCTCAAGCAAAACAACGGTTACAAGTAAGCCGAAAAGGGAGAATATTTGTTGATAAAATAACAAACTATTTAAGAGATTTATAAAATGAAAAAATATATCAAGTCAACATTACTGATGCTGCTGAGCATTTGCCTGTTCACAGCATGTAGCGATGACAATGACTCAAATCCAACCCTCGTTGCGCCCACCACTTTTGTGCTCAACACTCCTGCTATCGCCAACAGCGTAGTGGATTTGGCTCACTCATCTGCAATTGTGCTCACTTGCACCCAGCCCGACTATGGCTTCCCCGCTGCCACCACCTACACCGTGACCGTGGCCACTAACGAAGACATGAGCGACGGCGTGCAACTCTCCACCAAGTCTACTTCCGCACGCATCGAACTCGATGCACAAGAAGTGGCTTCCACACTCACCCAAATCAAAGTCGACGGCGGTGCCACTGAGGCAGAATTCCCCATGAACATCCCCGTTTACTTCCAAGCTGAAGCAGTGATGACCACCACCAACGGCGATGCACTCGAAGACACTCGCATCAAATCAAACGTGGTGAAGCTCAACACCGTGGAACTCGAATTCTCATTGCCACCCGTGCTCCTGCCCGAAAACATCTACCTCATTGGTAACTTCTGCGGCTGGAAGTGGGACAACTGCGTGAGCATGGCGCCCGTGAACGGTACCGACGACACCTTCTGGCACCTCGTATACATCGACGAAAGCGGTATTAAGTTCAACACCAACAAGGCTTGGGACGGCGGCGAAGTTGGATTCGCAGGTATCACCATCAACGAAGCCAGCGAACTCGGCGCAGAAATCGTTGAAGGTGGTGGCAACATTGCATCCTCTAACCCCGGCTGGTATCTGATGGTAGTGAAAGCCGTGGTAGAAGGCCGCGACATCAAGTACGACGTCACCTTCAATCGTCCTGAAGTGTGGATTATGGGTACCATCACACCCGAAGCAGCATGGGCTGAAAAAGAAGCCGGCTGTATGTTTGAAGTGCCTGCCACTGCCGATGGCGAATTCATCTCACCCGCCTTTGCACACGATGTGTCGGGCGACGGCGGTGCTCGCGCCTATGTGAAGATTGAAGGCTACGACTGGTGGAAGACCGAATTCATCGTTGGCCTCGATGGCAACAAGATCTCTTACCGCGGTAAGGGTGGCGACCAAGAACGTGTGGATGGTAAAGAAGGACAAAGATTCTATCTCAACTTCTCTACCGATACCGGTAAAATTGAGTAATTAACTTTTAATTAAGAATCAAACACAATGAAAAAAATTTCATTATATCTCCTCTTGGGTCTGGTGGCAATGCTCAACACAGCTTGTAACGAAGACTTCAAAGACTGGAACGACCCACAAGCATGGGATCAGGAAGATGCCGTGGTGATTCCCGGATTCGCTGCCTCGGCAGTGGGCACCATCGACCTCAATGCCCTCGCTGAAGACGACACCGTGAGTGTGTTCTCGCTCCCGGCAACTGCCCTCCCCGAAGGCTATGTACTCGCCGACGCTCGCGTGATTGCTAACCCAACCGACATCAACACCGTAGTCAACACCAAGCTCGAATGTGCTACCGATGGTAGGATGGCTAATGCGAAAGAAGCACTCCAAGAAATGGTTAAGAGCACCTACGGCCTCCGCCCAGTGGCTCGCAAATTCACTTGCCAAGTGCTTGTTGATGCAAAGAAAGACGGTCAAGCAGTGCTCATCGACGCTGGTGCAATCGAAATCCAAGTGATTCCTGAAGCACCAGAAATTGAAGAGGCTTACTACCTTACCGGTAATTTCAACAAATGGGACAACAGCAACACCGACTTCGAACTCAGCAACGGTGGTGCCGACCCATACGAAAACTCAGAATTCACCTGCATGATTCCTGCCGAAAAGGTAACTGGCGATCTCGAATTCAAAGTTACTCCTAAAAGCGGTCTCGGTGGCGACTGGAGCAAGTGCCTGTGCGCCGACGGAGCCAACGAAGGCAAGTTTGTAGGCAACAACAAAGGCGACAACTTCAAGTTTGCTGCCGTGGCAGATGCTAAATACTACAAGGTGACTTTCGACATGCTCAAAACCACTTGGAAAGTGGAAGCACTCAACTTCGCCGACTACATCTACGAAATCGGCAGCAACACAAGCTGGGGCGAATCAATTCCAATGAAGCATGTGAATGGCCAAGGCGAATACGTGGGCTACGCTTACCTCGATGGCGAATTCAAATTCAAGCCAAATGGCGAGAAGGACAACTGGACAGGCGACTGGGGTCAAGATCCTAACGGTGCTGCCGGTGCCCTCGTACAAGAAGGTGAAACTAACTGCAACATCGACCACGCTGCATGGTATATGATGACCGTTGACCTCTCTAAGATGACTTGGAAGGTTACCGAACTCACCACTATCGGCATCATTGGCGATGCTACAACTGGTGGTTGGGATAGCGACACCCCTATGACCTACAACTCTGCTGCTGGCTGCTGGGAAGTTACTACCGACCTCGCCGCTGGACAATTGAAGTTCCGTGCCAACAACGGTTGGGACATCAACTGGGGTGGCACAACTGCCGAACTTCGCAACAATGGTGAAAACCTCGTGATTGAGACTGCTGGCAACTACACCATCAAGCTCTACCCAATCTGCGACGGCAAATCACACTGCACAATCGTGAAAAACTAATTTTCACCGAACATAATTAAAACTCATAACTCTCAATTTATGGGGTGGCGACCAAAAATCGCCACCCCATTTTTTGTGCCATAATCCCGAAGAAGATGCAATGAAATTCCGTTAGGAATTTGATGTGTGTAGGCAGGTATGGGATCAGTGGAAAATTTGTGGGGATAAATTATGCATTGTTGCCGAATCGTGAATGGAATAAAAAACAAAAACATAAAAAACGGCCTTGGAGCAATGTGGAATGCTTCGCATTTGGCGGTGCGACTGTGCGCTTTGCG